>Ga0181564_10001033_pt1 | contig 24661 bp, 24 predicted proteins | sample 011ome_24_FD_134512 | JGI IMG/M metagenome (GOLD analysis project Ga0181564, IMG submission 134512) | Coastal salt marsh microbial communities from the Groves Creek Marsh, Skidaway Island, Georgia - 011513CT metaG (megahit assembly) | ecosystem: Environmental > Aquatic > Marine > Intertidal... | reverse complement strand
TCTCTCTTGAAATGAATGAAGATATTACTCACAAGGGTTTAACTTTATATAAAGAATTATCTCAGCATGTATTGCATGAATAATAATGTTCATCAATGTCCCTATAGAAAATGAGAAATAGGGCATGTAGAGTGTAAATACTACTATTGTGAGTGACACAAAATGACACAAATTGAAACAATCGAACATAATTTTAAGTCTTGGGGACACAACTGTTTTTCAATTCAAACAGATCATTCTGTTTTATTGATAGATCCATGGTTTTCAGATTCAGGTGCCTTCTTTGGTAGTTGGTTTCAGCATCCAAAAAATCATCACTTAGAAGATACCGTTCTAGATTTACTAGTAAAAAGCAGTAATTCATTTGTCTTTATTACTCATGAGCACCAGGACCATTATGATCTAAACTTCCTAAAACGAATTCCTTTGAGCACTACAATTATAATTCCAAACTATGAAGATAAAACTTTTAGAGATGAAGTCAAAAATTTAGGTAGAGATTTAATAGAACTTTCAGATAATGAAAAGCAAAATCTAGATGAAGCGATGCAAATTTATTTAATAATTTCCGACATTGGTATTAATCATGATTCTGCGATGGTCGTTAAAACAGATGATTTTACTTTCCTAAATCAGAATGACTGTAAGGTTTTTGATAGACTTCATGAAATTAATGATCCAATTGACTATTATTCCGTCCAGTTCTCTGGTGCAACTTGGCACCCTTCTTGTTTTGTATTTTCTGAAAAGAGAAAGCGACATATATCCAGTAAAAAAGTTGAGAATAAATTTAATAATGTACTCTCCGGCATTAAACAATTAAACCCAAAATTCTTTCTGCCAGCGGCAGGTCCAGCAATATTTCCTTTTCTAGAGAGTGATCTTTCAATGGGTAAGGGGAATATTTTTGTTCATCAAAACGAATTAAGTGATTTTCTTGTCAGTGAAGGATTTACCGACTCACTATTTTTGAAACCAGGTGATTTTTTAGATGCAACCTTGAGAGAACCAATTCCTGCACCTGATGAGAGCGACATTAACGCATACAAAGATGCAGTTGTAGATGTTTGGAGTTCATTGCCTGAAGTCCTTAATCGTGAATCCCTAGAAAGGAGCATTCGGGATCGATTATTAAATATAAAAGATATTGAAATTAAAAATTGTCCAATTTTGATTTTTAACTTTAGTGACGAATTCAACAGCAAAGATCTTACAAATAATAAAAAAATCTTTATAGATCTTAATAGAAAAATCATTATCGAAAAATTCGACTATTCCAAAGATTATGAGGAGATTATTTCTACGGAGAAATATTTTAATCTCATGTGCTCAGAAAAATGGCAAAACGTATACCTTTCACTTAGAGCAAGGGTCGTTCGAAGACCCGATGTCTTCAATAATGATTTGAATATATTTGTTTTTTCAGATGCAAGTAATATTGAGAAAAATTATCTATATACAAGAAATATACCAAAGGAAAGAGTTGAGGTAGAAAGCGAAAGTGGTGAAATTTTTGAGATCGATAGATTCTGTCCTCACCAAGGGGCAGATCTGTGTAATGCAAAAATTTCGTCAGATAATATGCTTATATGCCCAAGGCATTCTTGGAAGTTTGATCTAAATAGTGGCGGTAAAAATATATCATCTGGTGAGTCAATTAATGCAGTGCAAAAATAATTGAAAATAATACTTACTCTGATTGGGAGATCATTATAATTTAGACCTACATATGACAATTTTTTAAAAATAGTATTTAGATGAACGACTTTCGAACCTTAAAATAGGGGGTTATTTGTAGACACTTTGTGTCAAATAACACGATAAAAGCATAGAAATCGTAAGAATATGGCAAATCCTAGTGACACAAATCTGACACACAACAATTTACTCCTCTGTATCCCTTTGCTTACAAGGGTTTCAGAAATTGCAACTACTGAGTGGGAATAACAAAATACTCTAAATAAATAAACATACTAGAAAAGTGAGAAATGTTAGCAATTTACTTAAGTTAGCTTAAAAATTAAAAACGGATTAAAATACACTCTTTGAAATATTTTAATTTGCTAAATTTATGAAAATCATACATAGAGCTAATACTTGTTTTTCAATTTTTTCTGATAAGTATCATATTTTATTTGATCCTTGGTTAAATGGACCTGCTGTTGCTCAGGGTTGGACTCAATTTCCACCAGCTACAAAAAAGATTGAGGACATACCTAAGCCAGACTTAGTATATATATCTCATATTCATAGCGATCACTGTGAATCCACAACTCTTGATGGCATAAATAAAGATACCCCAATAATTATCATGGATTTACCACCGAATTTTCTTCATAAAATGCTGCTAGGTAAAGGGTTTAAAAATATTTTCCCATTGAAATCTCATAAGCTTCATAAGCTTGATGAATTCGATGATCTCGTATTCGAGGTTTTTGGAGCAGAGGGAGATCATATTGCTGCAAACATAATTGATAGTGGAATGGTTATGCAGATTGAAGACAAGGTTATCATTAATTTTAATGATAATCATCCAACCGAGGATCAATGTCGCTTACTAAAAGAAAGATATTCAAATATTGATTTAGCATTTATCCCAGATGGTGGGGGGAGTGGTTACCCAGCCATGTATGGCAACTTAAATCTAGATGAAAAGGAAGAAATTTTTAATCAAGCTATGGATAGATTCAATAAAACTTTTACAAAAGCGGTTGAGGTATTAGAGCCCGTTACAGCAATCCCTGTTGCAGGGGGATTTGCCATTAGGGGAGAGCATCCTCTCGAAACTAATTATTTACAAGTAAGGCATTTGGATCAAACTAAAATTGTTAACTTTTTTAAAGACAACTCAAATGGAAAATCAAACATTATTCCGATGCAGCCTGATATGGAGTTCGACATTAATCAACATAAAATAACATTTGGATCCTATACTCCATGGAAAAAAGATGACCTGGATAGTTTTTTTAGAAAAATATCAAAAGAAAAAATTATTAAAAATATAAAAACAAATTCTTTAGTTCCCGGTTTAACAAAAATGTTAAATTCTGCAAGAGCCAATATGTGGAAAGCACAAGAAAATTTCCAATTTTTTCCAGATTATAAAGTTTTTCTATCTATAGTAGATCATGATGTTTTGTATGAAATAGAGATGAAAACAAATACTTTCCACGAAGCTCAATCAATAGACAGATCTACTCCCTATCTAAAAATATCAGCTGAACAAGATACTTTTCTAGAATGGATTATGGGCTATGAAGATTTTAATATGCTGGATTCTGGTCACAGGCTACAGTTTTTCAGAGAACCAAATGTTTATGAGGTTGAAGTATATTTCCTTCTGTCATTATTTAGGCTATAACAGCTGCACAACAATTCATAGGATATTATTTTTCAAGACATTAAATTTTCAAATTATACATAATGAGCGAGATTTACCTTCAAGAACTTAAAGAAAAAGATTTTACTGAAGAATATGTCAGCTGGCATTCTAATGAGCATACTGCATTTTATTCTGGTTCAAATAGAGTATTTACTCAAAACAATTTATTAGAAGAGTTCCACAGAGGTAAAGTTGAAAATAATATTTTTCATTATGGAATTTTTTCTGAAGCTGATTTAAAGCTAATAGGGGTTTTAAAGCTAGGTATAGTTAATTGGTCTAATTTATCATCAGACATGATTGTTTTTATTGGAGATCGAGACTACCTCGGAAAAGGTCTTGCAGTAAAGGCAATCGAGCAAGGAAATGAGATTGCATTTAAAACTCACAAGCTTAGAAAGCTTTACGGGGGAATGTATTACGAAAATATTGCAAGCGTAAAAGCTTACTTAAATGCTAATTGGATTATAGAAGGAGTTCTTAAAGATCATTATCTGTACAATAATAGACCACAAGATAGGATTCTTGTTGCATGTTTTAATCCAGAAATTTTTCATGATGAGTATCATAAAAGTGGCAAATATTCCTTCGAAGATATTTATGGTTGAATCTCATTTAAACTTATAAGAAATTTGAGATATTTCTGCACCTACTTGCTCCAATAATTCAATGAATTCTTTATCACCTGGAGCTACATTGCAATAGAAATTTGGCTGAACTAAGGATGGCTTAGCAGGCATCGGAGTTATGTTTTGTATGATGTGCTTTATTATTTCTTTATTCCATTTTCCTCGTTTATCCAAGAAGTTAACACCTATCGAATTTTCAATAGTTAAATAAACTGATCCATAAAGTTTTTTATCCTCGTAAACTAAAAACCAAAATCTATAGGGATGATTACGACAAAATTTATTATGATCTTTTCTTGATGGAGGATTAATATTACTAATATTATTTTTTTTATTTTGAATTAAAAAAAATAAATCATCGAGGTGAATGTTGTTTCCCTGCTGAAACTCCTCAAGATAAACGTTTTGATTGATACTTAAACTAAATTTTTTTTTCATTTTTTATCTCATCTGTTTTAAGTAAGTTGATATTAACATCTGAACTAATAAATTTTTTGTTTAATGATAGTAAATTATTCAAATCAATACACAGATAATTTATACCATTGCAAATATTTATATTCTTTTTGACTTCTCAATATCAAAGATTCAAACAGAGCTCTAAAAAAATATATTACTTAAAAGCATGCAAATTCGTTTGGCTGAACAGAATTTTGCCCTAATGATATACCTATTAATAACACAAATTTATATTTTGAGGATCTATGGAATACTTGGCACTTGGGGTACATCGTTTTGCTTTGTGACGATTTGACTTATTTTAATAAAAAGTTTTTTAATGACAGTAGAAATAGATAAATATAAGATAGTATTTCTAAAGATTAATTTAGATCATAAATATTTTTTTACATCAAAAAATCTAATTATTATTTATTGCAGCTCATCTAGGTAATTTTATGAAGATAGGTAATTATACAATTAATAGAGATTCTCCAGCATTTATAATTGCTGAGCTATCTGCAAATCATAATGGATCCTTAGAGATTGCTAAGGAAACTATCAGAGCTGCAAAAGAAGCTGGAGCAGACTGCGTAAAACTGCAAACTTATACACCAGATACCATTACTCTTGATCATAAGAGCGATCACTTTAAAATTTCTCAAGATACTGTGTGGGATGGACAATATTTATATGATTTATATAACCAAGCTTATACACCCTGGGAGTGGCATAAAGAACTTTTCCAAACTTGTAAAGAGGAGGGCTTGGAGTCATTCTCTTCTCCTTTTGATTTTACAGCAGTTGATTTTTTAGAAGAATTGAATGTCCCAGCATATAAAATTGCATCTTTTGAAATAACTGATATCCCATTAATTAAATACACAGCCTCCAAAATGAAGCCAATAATTATCTCTACAGGCATCTCTACTTTTGAAGATATAAAGCTAGCAGTAGAGACCTGCAGAGATGTTGGAAATAATGATGTAGTTTTATTGAAGTGCACCTCAAGTTATCCAGCCCCACTAGATGAGGCAAATATGATAATGATATCTGATTTAGCAAAAAAATTTGATGTCATGGTTGGTTTATCAGATCATACACTTGGATTAGTGGCCCCTATTACATCAATAGCTTTAGGAGCTAAGATTATCGAAAAACACTTTATACTTGATAAATCAGTTGGGGGGCCAGACGCATCATTTTCAATGGATAAAAATGAATTTAGCGAAATGGTTAAATCTATTAGGCAGGCTGAAATGTCTTTGGGAAATGTAGACTATTCATTAACTGAAAAACAGGAAAAAAGTAGGGTATTTTCTCGATCATTATTTGCTGTAAAAGACATCGAAGCAGGAGAAAAAATAACTAAAGAAAACATTAGATCTATAAGGCCCGGTTACGGACTTCATCCAAAATATTTCAATAGAATTTTAGATACAAAATTATCAAAAAAGATTAAAAAAGGCAGCCCTCTTGATAAGTCATATCTAGACATAAAGTTAGATTAGATGCCTTAAACTAGGCACTAATTTAATCTAGAAAAACCAGAGTGGCATATCGGGCCATCAAGTATTTCTAAAATATTTAAACCTTCCTCACATTCCTTTATGTTTTGAAAAATGTTGTTAAGCACATCAAAATATTTTTCTAAAACTTCAGGAGTATGAACTGTTGAAACATAAATAATATTGGAAGCAAGATAGCCCTTTTTAAGCATTTCTTGTGTTATTAAGGTTTTGTATGCAAGGTTATTTTTGCTTTCAAAAGAGAATGAGGGCAAAGCATCTAAACCTGAGATTGTAATAGCTACATTATGAAGCCGTGCTAGCTCATGCCATTTGGATTTTATATCTCTCCCAATTTCTGAAATTTTTTTCCAAGACTCCTCCCGCTGCATCACCTCAAGTGTCTTTATGGCAGCTGAGGGACCAATTCTTTCAGTCCAAAATGTACTACTAATGAAGGTTTTTTGAGCAGCTTCCATTATCTCCTTCCTCCCAACGGTTGCTGTGATAGCGTAACCATTACCAAGTGCTTTTCCAAACATAGCTACATCTGGCTCAACTTCATATTTTTGATGAAGCCCACCAAATGTTTCTCTAAAACCAGATGTACATTCATCAAAAATGAGAACTATGTTATTAGCAGTTGCTAACTTTCTAACTTTCCCAAGAAAGTTATCTGCAGGCTTTGCATTGCGCTGAACCTCCATCTTGATGACTCCAATATTATGGTGTTTTACAAGGTGCTTTAATCCCTCATAGTCGTTATAAATAAATGGGAAAGTTGTGCCCTCAAGACTTCTAGGAACTCCAGCAGTATCAAGGCCTGGAAGCAGGTGATCCTCTAAGTTTTCTTTAGAGCTTAAATTTGTAGAGAGATACCAGTCGTGCCAACCATGATACCCGCATATAGCAACATTATCTTTTTGTGAAGCCGCCCTTGCAATCCTTATCGCTATTGCATTAGCTTCTCCTCCAGACCTAGCAAATCTTACCATACCTGCCCAAGGGTTTATCTCAATTAATTTTTCAGCCAGCTCTACTTCTTCTGGACAATTAAGGGTTGTCATATTTCCATTTTTCACAGTCTGAATAACTGATCTATCTACTTCAGGATGACTATATCCAAGAATACTTGGACCAATTCCCATAATCATATCAATGAACTCATTGTTATCCATATCCCAAACTTTCACACCTGATGATTTGGCAAAGTATGATGGCCAATTTTCAGGAAGAAACATTTCAGGTCTTTTGGATAGAAGCATAGTTCCACCCGGAATAATTTTTTTCGCTTTTTTATATAGTTTTTGACCTTTACCCATAAATATTACTATTAATTGTGGTTTAGCTTGTAAGGATATATTATTGTAAAAAATTGTGTACTAAATATTTTTGAATATAAATAAATCTAAATTCATACCATGAAAGTATTATGTATTATTCAAGCCAGAATGAATTCTACAAGGCTTCCAGGTAAAGTAATTTTGCCCTTTGCTGGATCTTCTATAATAGAGTGTATATATAAAAGAGTGAAACGCTCCAAAAGAGTGAATGAGGTCGTGGTAGGCACTTCTGCTGAAAGTTCAGATGATATCCTTACAAAATTATTAGAAGAAAAAAAAATAAATTTTTTTAGAGGATCTCTTGAAAATGTTTTAAATAGATTTTTATCTATATGTAAAAAATACAATCCAGATTATGTTGTTAGAGTAACAGGAGACTGCCCATTGATTGACCCTCAGATAATTGATATCTGTGTAGAAAATTGTGTTTCAGGTGATTATGATTATTTTAGATTACTAGAACCATTTCCAGACGGCCTAGATGTCGAAGTTTTCAAGAATTCAGCAATTGAAATCGCACATAATCAAGCAAAAAAAGATTCAGAAAAAGAGCATATAGGTCAATATTTTATAAATAATCCAAACGATTTTCTGCTTGGCGGAATTAACTTATTTGAACCTAAACATCAGCAGATTAGAATCACATTGGATGAAGAAGAGGATTATATTTTATTAAAAGAGCTTGAAGGCCATATAGATGATATTCAAAACATTGATTATAAAAATCTTCTTTCATTTATCTTAAAAAACAATAATTTACACTCAATTAATAAAAATATTATCAGAAATGAGGGATTCAAAAAATCACAAGCACTAGAAAATAAACCATAATCTTGGAGCTTTTATTATCTTTAAGGCTTGATTCTTTTATGACTATATCTGCTACAATTCCTCAAAACTAACAAATTATAAAGCATGAAAAGATGTGTTAAATGTAATCTCCCAGAAACTCACGAAACTATTGCTTTTGATTCTAAGGGTGTTTGCAATATTTGCTTAAACCAAGATGTAAGAGAGAAAATAGATTGGAGCAAGCAAAAAAAATTACTTGATAATCTTGTTGAGGAATATCGCGGCAAGCATGATTATGATTGCCTCATACCATTTAGTGGCGGAAAAGATAGTACTTGGACTTTATATTATCTAGTAAAGGAATATAACCTAAAACCGTTAGTTGTTAGATATGATCACGGATTCATGCGTCCTAATCTGGAAGATAACGTTTCAAAGGTAACCAAAGAACTTGGGGTTGATGTAATGTCTTTTAGATCAAACTGGCATGTTACAAGAAAACTAATGTTGCAATCCTTTCTTGAGAAAGGAGATTTTTGCTGGCATTGCCATACTGGAATCTTTGCATACCCTATGCATGTTGCAATAGAAAAAAAAGTTCCTTTAATTTTTTGGGGCGAGCCCTCTGCCGAATATACTGCTTATTATGGTTATGATAACGAAGAATCTGTTGATGAGTCACGATTTAATCGCCAAACTAATCTTGGTATTTCAGCTGATGATATGTATATAAGACTTGATGGTAAGGTTGATAAAAGAGACTTGAAAGCATTTACATACCCTGATTTGAAAGACTTGAAAAACCTAGGTTATAAGTCCGTATGTTTAGGTTCATACATTAAATGGGATGTTAAAAAACAATCTAAAATTATTATGGATGAACTTGGATGGCAAGGAGATCAAGTAGAAAATGTCCCACTTGAATATAAATATGAAAAGATTGAATGTTATATGCAAGGAGTTCGAGATCATCTGAAATATGTGAAAAGAGGCTACACTCGCCCATCTCATCTCTCTGCAATTGATTTAAGAAATGGCCGCATCACAATGGCTGAAGCTCAAAAAAATATTGATGCATATGAGGGAAAGCGTCCACCAAGCTTGGATATTTTTTTAGATTTTGTTGGTATTACTGAGGATGAATTTTATGAAATTGCATCCAGTCATTCCATATCCCCTTGGCAGTTTAATAGAGCTGCATTAGAGCATGGCGAAAAAACACATGATTTTGATAAGTGGTCTAGGTCTGGCAAAATGTCAAGGCAAGAAGCTGAGATGCAGCTTATTAAGGTAAAAGAAATCAAATAAAATCTGTGAAAAAAGCGGGCATAATTGACTACAAATGTGGCAATATTCGCTCACTATTTAATGCCCTGGATTTTATCCAAGCTGATCCAATTTTAATTTCTACATCCAAGGACTTTGAAAAAGTTAGTCACATTATCCTGCCGGGAGTGGGAGCATTTGAATATTGTATGAATAACTTAAAACATTCGAATTTAATAGAACCTTTGTTTGACAATGTATTTAAAGAGTCTAAACCTTTGCTTGGAATTTGTGTTGGAATGCAAATGTTATTAGAAAGTAGTAGCGAGCTAGGCAATCATATTGGCCTTGGCTGGATAAATGGCAAAGTTGAAGAACTTAACTTAAATGGGACTGAGCAAAATTTAAAAATTCCTCATGTTGGCTGGAATAGTGTTAATTTCTTAAAAAAAAATGAATATTTCAATCCTGAAATCAATTATGATTTTTATTTTGATCATTCATACGCCGCTCAAAATATAAATACTGACTCTATTGCAGGTATCACTGAATATGGATCAAGCTTTACATCAGTTATAAAGCAGGGCAATATTCTAGCAAGTCAATTTCATCCTGAGAAAAGTCAAAAAAATGGCATTAATTTTCTTAAATTATTTTTAAAACTTTAAAATTTATATTGTGCTTAAAAAGAGATTAATTCCAAAGCTGCTAATTACTAAGAAAGAGATAGGTGGGGAGGAGATTGATATTTTAGTAATAACTAGAAACTTTTCCTCACGAAAAAGTATTGGCGACCCTTTATCACAGGCAAAAATTTATGAGGCTAATCTTGCAGATGAGCTCATAATTTTAGCTATTGACAGTATTCCGCTTGATGAGAATAGAAATTTACTTAATTTAATAAAAAAAATGAGTGAGCAAATCTTCATGCCTCTTTGTGTGGGAGGTGGAGTGTCAAGCCTTCATCATTTTGAGGACTTGCTAAACTCTGGAGCAGATAAGGTTTCCATAAATTCAATTTTGCTTGATAAACCACAGTTTGCAAAAAATGCTGCAAAAAATTTTGGTTCTCAATGTGTTGTTGCCTCGGTTGATTATAAATTAATTAATGGTAAGCCAATTGTGTTCAATGCCTTAGAAAAAAAATTAACAACTTTTGACCTTTATGAGTACATACAATTACTGGTAAACAACGGAGTAGGTGAAATTCATATCTGCAATATAGATAATGATGGAACTGGAATTGGTGTCGATGTTACAACAGCAACTTTTATTAATGAGACATTAGATATACCGTTGATTGTATCGGGTGGCATTGGCACAGCTCAAGATTTTGTAGAGTGCTTTATTCAAACTAACTGCAGTGGAATAGGATCTGGCACATACTTTTCATCACAAGATCAGACGCCGATGCAAGCTAGATCTCATATAAGTAATGCTAATATACCGATTAGGATGGAAACTTAGGTCACATTTTTTTCATGCAAGAAAAGGAGACAAAAAATGAAAAATAATATTTTATTTTTTCCAAGCCATGCCCCAAATCAGTATGAGGCACTTGCAAAAGCCCTAAAACATAAACGAAATGATGTGTCTATCAAATTTTTTCTTCTTGATGAGCCTTACATTGATTTTGCTTTTGAATATGTAACTTATGAAGAGTTAGTAGACTCATGTGCTGAAGTTCTACCTCAATCCAGCCTTGATGATGCTCTGTATCATTGTAGTTTAAATGATTTACTATTAATGGATCGTACTCACAAGACAGATGTGCCTAAACGAGAATTACTATCAAAGTATTTATTTGCTCTCAAACAGTATTTAATCGATCATTCAATCACACATGTTTTTGGGTATGCTCTATCAGATTCGATTACTTATGGTTGTTATCATGTTTGCCAGTCGCTTGGTATAAAATATTACTATATAAACGTAACTAGATTATCTAATTTTTACCATTTAAGTAGCTCTAGATCCGGCGAAGGAGAGCCATCTTCACTCCAATCTTTTTCCAATGATCAAATTTTTGAGTTAGTTGATACTATGGTCGATAAGAAAATTACTCCAAAATATGCCTCTGATCCTAATATGGTGATCAAAAAATCATTTTTTAAGGTTTTCCTTTCAGCTATCAATCTTCTTCATACAAGGTTTAAAGTTAGAAATAAATATCTAAATTTTTATCCACCAATATCATTAGCAATAAAAAGGTTTATTAATAGAAGATTTTCTTATCGTGAGCTGATGAAGAATAGTCACAATTTTGAAAAATTTAAGAGTAAAAAGTATCTCTTTTATCCATTACATCTTCATCCAGAAACATCTACTCTTGTATGGGGTAGATGGATAAACAATCAATATGAAATCTTAAAACTTATCTCTAGAGCTCTTCCCAATGAATATATTTTACTTGTTAAAGAGCATCAAGTGGCAGCAGGCCGACATAGAAGAGGTTTTTATGAAAGCATGGCTAATTTACCTAATACTTTTTTTATTAATCATGAAACAAGTGCGCATGACATTATTATAGGTGCAAAGGCAGTTGTTACGATTTCTGGCACTGCTGGTTTTGAAGCTCTATGTCACAATAAACCAGTTCTTTTGTTTGGGGATGTTGACTATAAATGCATGCAAAATGTTATTCAATGCAATGATTTATCAAGAATGAAGGAGTATGTCAAGAATGCCATCTCTTTGAAGCCGGAGGATATTCATAATGACAAAAAATTCTTAGATTTTATTAGACTTAAACTTAATGGCTCAGTTTCTCTTGAAGGTTACTCTGCAGCAAGTGTCGATAAAAATCTTATTGATGATTTATTAAATTTATATATCGAAAAGTTGAGCTAGATGATTAAAAGATTTTCAGAAATAACAATAAATAAAAGGAATATTGGTGAAAATTATCCTCTTTATATAATTGCAGAAATGTCTGCAAATCATAATGGAAAGATTGAAAATGCAATTTTTAACTCATTATTTTACAAATATATACAATAAAATTTTATTCAGTTCCAAAGGACTGATTTTTGTTTGCCTATTTAATTTTAAAGCATGGATTTTAAACATTTCCAATAGAATAGAATTTGTTACATCAAGCAAGCACTACATTCTAAAAGAGAAAGGTAATTCATCCAAAACTTTACTAATTTTTGCCCATGAATATCAGGCTGCTCAGGCATATGCTCGAGGCCTTGAGTCAAGAGCAACCGCCTTAGGCAATACTTATTTTCTTGATCTGATTAATTTTAAAACAAATGATTTGGTAATAGATTGCGGTGCTAACGTAGGAGATTTATTTTTTTGGTTTAAATATAGAAATATGGATATTAACTATCTAGCCTTTGAGCCTTCAATAGAAGAATTTAGATGTTTAAGCAAAAATATTTTTCCACATCAGGCAGTTAATTCTGCCTTATGGTTTGAGGAGGCGAACATTGATTTTTATCTTAATTCACATGAAGCTGACTCTTCGGTAATTAAACCAAAGAATTATTATGATTTGGTTTCAGTTGAAGCCGTCCCTCTAGAAAGAATTATTACCTCAGAGGTCAAGCTATTGAAGTTAGAAGCTGAGGGTGCCGAGCCAGAAGTAATTCGAGGCGCTGGTAAGAAGTTAGAATTGATAGAGTTTATCTCTGCTGATCTAGGTTTTGAGCGGGGAGCGAAGAATGAAAGTACTTTCATAGAGGTAACAAACTATCTTCTAGAAAATAACTTTGTATTGATAGAATTTTCAGATGCCCGAAGGTGCGCATTATTTAGAAATAAGAAATATTTTAGAGCTATAAGCTTAAACTAAGTAAATTATTATTTGGAGATACTATGAAATCTGTAAAAAAAGCTGTGCAAGAAAGATCTTCTACTAGAAAATTTCTTGATAAAGGTATTTCATCCGAATTAATAAAAGAGTTATTGATACAAGCAAATCAATCCCCATCTGGTGGAAATCTGCAGCCTTGGAGAGTATTTATAATTAATAATAACGGAATGAAAAAATTTTTAGATTTTCAGCGTAATTGGAATAAGCCAGATCAATCAGCTTATGATATTTACCCCTCAAATCTCAAGGAACCATACCGAAACTCTAGATATAAAGTTGGAGAAATGATGTATGAGTTATTGAAAATACCAAGAGAAGATAAAGCATCAAGGATTAATCAAGTGCTAGAAAATTTTAGTTTCTTTGGAGCTCCTGCTGCATTATTTTGTTTTATTGATAAACAAATGGGCCCACCTCAATGGTCTGATTGTGGGATGTTTCTTCAAACTTTTATGCTTTTAGCTCAAGAAAATGGTATTGATACCTGTGCGCAAGAGGCTTGGTCAATGAAGGAGGAAAGTATTAAGAGCTTTTTTAACATTCCCAATGAACTGGGTATTTTTTGCGGCATGGCGATTGGATATGCGGATAAGACCGCGCCCATCAATAAGCTTAAGACCCTTAGAGAGCCATTTGACTCTTGGGCCCAGCTCATCGATTAGATTTTAAAATGATATACAGAAAGGAAATTGATGGCTTAAGAGCATTGGCTGTATTGCCAGTTATTTTTTTTCATGCAGGATTTTCATTATTTGAAGGGGGATATGTTGGTGTAGATATATTTTTTGTAATAAGTGGATATCTTATTACAAGCATTATTATTAGCGATATCGCAAATTCAAAATTTAGCCTTGCCTATTTTTATGAAAGAAGAGCAAGGAGAATTTTGCCTCCCTTGTATCTAGTGATGCTAGTTTCAACTATTTTTGTTTTTGTTAACTATTCTCCCTTTAACGCAAAAGATTTTTATCAAAGTTTAGTCGCAACAACTCTTTTTTTATCAAACTACTTCTTTTTCCTAGAAACTGATTATTTTAACGATTTATCAGATTCTGCTCCCTTGCTTCATACCTGGAGCTTGGCTGTCGAGGAGCAATTTTATCTAGTATTTCCTTTTTTCTTAATTTTTATTTCTAAATTTAAATACTCTATTAAAATTTTTTTAATAGTTTTGTTATCTATATCAAGCTTGATTTTTTCATTCTTTGAATCTAGCTCAAATCCTACAGCTAATTTTTATCTTCTCCAATCAAGGTTTTGGGAATTGTTGATAGGATCTCTGATAGCATTAGTTCTCAATCATGATCATGTATTTTTTCAATACCTTCAAAGAAGAATAGTCTCTAATTTATTATCTTTTCTTGGAATGGGATTGATTCTATTTTCTATTCTTACATTCAATGATAAAACAGCATTTCCTGGTATTAATGCTTTGTATCCTACTATAGGCACCTGCCTATTAATTATTTCTTTGAATAAGAATACGATTCTTTATAAGGTCTTTGCATTTCCGCCTTTGGTATATATTGGCTTATTGAGTTACAGCTTGTATCTTTGGCATCAACCTGTTTTTGCAATTAGTAGGTCTTACTCGCTTTCGTCTTTAAGCCACTCGACTTATTTTGCTTTGATAGGATTATCTTTAATATTGTCTTTTCTTAGCTACAAATACGTTGAAACACCATTTAGGAACAAGAAATTAGTTACTAGAAATATTCTTGTACCAGTATTACTGACTTGTGCTCTATTTTTTGTAACTTTTGGATATATTGGACATTCTAAAGACGGTTTTAGAGATCTAATTTACAAAAAATATTCATCTAACTCCAACATGAGTATTATTGATAAACAGTTTGAGTTAAGTAAGAGAAAAGCAATTTGGGAAGAACTTTTAAATAATTCTTCAACCTCATTTACTAAAAATTCTAAGCCTAAGATTTTAATTGTTGGTGATTCCAAATCTGAGGACCTTTTAGTCTCAATGAAACTAAACAAGCAGCTCAGCGAAAAATATCAAATCGTTAGATTGGAATTAAATGACGCATGCATGAATATCGAACAGGATGATAAACAGTTAAGCAGCAGTTGCAAGAAAAATTTAAATAGTTTCAATGAATTTTTTAATACCAATTCACCAGATGTAATTATGTTTTCCAATACTTGGACAGGAAAATTTAATAAAAATGTATCAGATTTTATCTCAAATATAGCTGACTTAAATCAAGTTATTGTTTTTAGTACAGCTAATTTTAACGATATTACTGATGTTTCCATAGAGTTAGCAAGAAAAAAAATTGAAAACCCTAGAAGATTCATTTTTCAAAATATTAAGCAAGATCATCTTAACGAATCAAATGATTTGAGGAACCTCCTAAAAGCATCCCCAGTAATATTTATCGAAAAATTAGAATTTTTTTGTGATTTTGAAATCCAAGAATGCAATATTCTTGATGATAAGCCATTAATATATGATTCCGGCCATTTAACTGATCACGGAGCAATTTATTTAGGCAAAAAACTTCTAGATATAGATTTTTTAGATTTTAAAAATAATGCATTCGATTAAGTATAGGAAAGAGATTGATGGATTGAGAGCTATTGCAGTATTGCCTGTAATTTTTTTTCATGCAGGATTTTCATTATTTAAAGGTGGTTTTTCCGGGGTAGATATATTTTTTGTAATTAGCGGATATTTGATTACTTCTATCATTTTAAAAGAAAGTATCCAAGATAAATTTTCAGTTCTGAATTTTTATGAAAGAAGGGCAAGAAGAATCTTGCCAGCGTTATTCCTTGTAATGTTATGTTGTTTACCGTTGTCCTTCATTTTATTATGGCCCAATGACTTAGAAAATTTTGGGCAAAGTCTCGTAGCCACAACATTGTTTTCTAATAATATCCTCTTATTTTTCACCTCTACAGATTACTGGAGTTTAAGTGCTGAATTCAAACCCTTGCTTCATACTTGGAGTTTGGGTGTTGAAGAGCAGTATTATTTAGTTTTTCCATTATTAATGATTTTAATTTGGCCATTAAAATTAAATAATATTTATCTCATTCTTTTATTTTTGACAATTTTAAGTTTTTGTCTATCAGTGTACTTGTCTGGCATTGCAGAATTTCAAACAATAAATTTCTATCTACTTCCTTCAAGATTTTGGGAACTATTAACTGGATCTATGTGCGCTATTTATTTAATCGGCAAGACATCAAACCATTTTCTTCCATTGATTTGGAAAAATATTTTTTCGGCATTAGGTTTATTTACAATTTTCTTTGCGTTCTTTGTTTTAGATGAGACTTTAAATCAAGATTTTTTAATGCTTCTCCCTATTATAGGCACAGTATTGATCATACTGTTTACCGATGAAAAAACATTTGTTGGAAGATTTCTTTCTTTGAAGCCGATGGTTTATGTTGGACTTATTAGTTTTAGTCTTTATCTTTGGCATCAACCAATTTATGCCTTCTTAAGGGCCTATAGTCTTGAATCACCTAGCAGTTTTTCTTACGTGCTTTGTATCTTGATTATTTTTTTTCTAGCAAGTTTGTCATACAAATTAGAAGTATATTTCAGAGACTGGGAGAAGGTACCCTCAAAACTATTTTATATTGCGTCTTCAGGAACTGCTTCATTCTTAGTTCTAATTGGACTAATCTTGCATCTTTCATCTGGCTTTTATTCCAAATATGATTCATTGAAACCTGCATCTCATGAAACTGTGTCAACAAATATCAAGTTTGATGATTTAAATAAAAAAAATAATATCTCTTTTTTTTCACGCTCATATTTTATAAACATACTTAACAAGAATAACAAAAATGCTGAATATGTTAATGAGCCCTTTAGGTATTTAAATAAGGTATTTGATAATCCAGAAAGAAAAAACTTAGTCATATTTGGAGACAGTTTTGCAAGAGATTTTATAAATATGGGGACTGCAAATAACTACTTTAAAGATTATGAGCTATCCTTTGTTAATTATAATTGTTTCGAAAGCGCGAAATTAATTGAATCCTCTTATCCCGAATCAATTAATCACGCCGATATGGCCATTGTTTCATATAGAATTCTTGATAATCCCAATGATTTGAAATGCTTGAAGAATCAAGTGCATCTTTTAAAAGAATTAGGAATTAAATTTTATATTATTGGAACAAAAGACTTTGGGTATAATATGAATGCACCCTTTAAAAGAAAAATGTATGCTTGGAAAGCTACTATTTCTGATGAGATTAATACATTCAATAACTTAATGAATACAATATATACTAATCAATATATTGATTTAATTAGCTTAACTACTGAGAATGGTAAAGTCGCATTATATACAAAAAATAGAAAGTTTATTTCATCTGATGGTCATCATCTTACCCAAAGTGGCGCTAGAGTTTATGGCAAGGCATTATTTAATATTCCTGAATTAAGCGATTTAAAGTAATGATTTTATGTAACCAAAGAATTGCATTATTAAAGTAACTTAGCAAATGATTAAGACAGAATATAAAAATAGCATTTCGATTATCATTCCCTATAGAGACGACTTTTATAATTTAAAAAAATTACTTTTAGAACTCAGTAGAGAGATTTATGCCTTCTGTGAAATTATCATTGTTGATTCCAGTAATGAGATTGAATTTTGCTCTGAAAAATTATTGAAAGAATTTGGTAAATTAGATATCAAAGTTATCAAGAAAAAAGACTGCTTTCCCGGTAATGCAAGAAATGTAGGGGCAAAGAATACTTCTGCAGAAATTATATGTTTTCTTGATTCTAAGACTATACCTTCAAAAGACTGGCTTCAAAATGGATTAAGTACGCTGAAAAAGAAGAAAATTGACCTAGTCATTGGATGCTTCAAATCAGTGGAAACATCCTGGTTTGGTAAAATTGTAAAAGCATCTACATTTGGTAATATTTCTCATTTCTGCTTGCCTGGCACCATTATTGAAAGGAGTAAATTTCTTGAGTCTGGAGGCTTTAATCCTACTGTTAGAGCAGGAGAAGATATAGATTGGCTCAATAGAATTTCTCAATTAGGCTATAAAATTTTTAGACCAAACGAGGCTAACCTTAATTATACTGGACTTCCGCAATCATTAATCGCGGTAATAAAAAAATGGTATTTATATTCTCTGGAAAATGCAAAAGTAAATATATTAATCACCCAGAAATCCATATATTTTTTTTTGTTGCTATTTTTTATTTTATACATTGCTTATCGTTGGAATTATATGTTTACTGGAGGAGATTGGGATAGCAGTCCATACTTTATACCGCACTTGAACACAATTTTATGGAGCTTCCTTGGGTTGAGCTATTTATTATTTCGTGCAGTAATTCTGCCTTTAATACGAAAGGAAAGTTTGCGTTTCATATTTCCAATAAACTTTATATTTATCTGCGTTTTAAGCTTAACAATAGATATGGTAAAAATTCCTGGGAGACTTTATGGATTTTGGAAAATTGTTTCATACCAGCAAAAAATTTAATAATTAGCTAAACATTCTCATAATCAAAAATATCTATGAAAAAAAAAGAATTAATTCTCAAGGTAACTGATCAATTGCAACTAATGATCTTGCAACCAGAAGATGTAAAAATTCAATATGTTGACTGGTTAAATGATTCTTCAATCATGGGAATGACGGAACAAGTTCATGCTATCCATACCGTTGAATCAACAAAAAAATATGTTTCAGAATGCTATAATAACCCTCTGATATATTTCTTTGGTATTTTTCATAAGAACAATCATATTGGAAATATAAAAATTGGACCTATTAATAGCAATCATGCAACTGCTGACATTGCTTATGTAATTGGTGATAAAGAATACTGGGGTCAAGGTATCGCAACAAAGGTAATAGAATCTGTGCTTAAGTTTGGATTTGATAGACTGGGTTTATGGAAAATTTCTGCTGGAGTTTATGAGAATAATATAGGCTCGATAAAAGCTTTAACTAAAAATAATATGAATATAGAAGGCGAGTTTATAGAAGAGGTTTCTTACGAAGGCAAAAGACTTAATTCATATAGGCTTGGCGTTTTAAAAAAAGATTTTTATCAAGAGTGAAATCAATATCTGTTAAATGAAAATTCTTCAAGATAGTTATCGCCATGATATTTTGCAATATCTTGATAATAAAAATAATATTGGTATTGAGCTCGGAGTAGCTCAAGGTGTATTTGCTGAAAGATTATTATCCTCTAATAAATTTAGAACTCTTTTCGGGGTAGATTCTTATAATCAACACCCACATAATACAGATGAGTATGCTCGAGTATTAAAAAATATTGGTTTGGATGAACGATACAAACTTCTTAGACTCTCATTTGATGAGGCTGTAAAAATTTTTCCTGATAATTATTTTGACTTCATATATATTGATGGATTTGCGCATTCTGGACAAGAGGGTGGCAAGACTTTAATAGATTGGTATAAAAAGCTTAAAGTTGGAGGAATTTTTTCTGGAGATGATTACCACGCAGATTGGCCTCTAGTAAAGTGGGCGGTTAATGGCTTTGTTGAGCAGATAGAGGATGTAGAATTATTAATCACAGATACAACCGAGGAAATTCCATTCTGTAGATATCCCTCATGGTTTTTTATCAAAAAGAATAATAAAGAGATTAATTTTGAGAAAAACAACTCCTTAATAATTATTAGCTCTGTGGAAACTTTTTGTATTAAGTTGGTAAGACTTATCAGATGGCATTTTACTAAAATAGTTGGAGCCATCCTTGCTAAAATTGGCCTTAAAGAGAAGGTTAAAAATCTCTTAAAGTTATAAATATATAGTTTATAATTGTTTATATAAGCTTTAAGGAGTTTCTAATGAGCAAGGGCAATAGTACACACTCTAAAGATGTGGGCACATTCTTTCACGGATATGCTAAAGATTTTTCAAGTATTTATGAAGAAGATGTAAATCCAAGATCATTATTTAATAAGTTAATGGATAAGCTCTTTCGTCAGGATATAAGAGATCGGTTTAACACAACATTAAAATACGCATCAAATCCATCGATTAAGACAATTTTAGATATTGGGTGTGGTCCTGGTCACTTTGTAGTTAAGTTTCTTGAAATGGGAAAAAAAGTAGTTGCTCTTGACATAGCTCAAGGCATGCTTGATATCACTCACTCTAGAGTAAATGAAATGGAAGGAAGTTATAATTTTTCATCAATCCTTGCTGATTATTCTGAGCATAAATTTGAAGAAAAGTTTGATGCAGCTTGCGTTATGGGATTTTTTGATTATGTAAGTGATCCTACTGCAGTAATCAAAAAATTACTCTCTGAGGTTAATAGTGAAATTTATATTTCATTTCCAGATGACCGAGGTCTCTTAGCTTGGCAAAGAAAGATTAGATATGAAAGAAGAAATTGCCCTTTGTATTTATATAATGAGGAATCAATAAAAAAATATCTTTCCGAGGCTGGCTGCCTTGAGATTTCAACTATTACCAAAACAAATAGAAATTATTTTGTTTTAATTAGGAAAAAAAATTCTGAATAAAAAAAAGCCATTTTATTTTTCAATAGATTTTGAAGACTTTACTTATGATCTCACTAGATCATTGAGTATAGAGCCTTCATCAAATTTGCCTGCATTGACTCTTGCATATGAAGTGATCAATAGTTTTCTTGAGGAAAATTTTTCTAACCCCAGGGTTACTTTTTTTACTACTGGGACAGTTGCAAGGTTTGCACCCGATCTTCTTAAACAAATCTCAAATGATGGTCATGAGATAGCCTCACACTACAACTATCATGACTTGATGTATAAGCAATCAAACAGTGAAATTGAAAAAAATCTTATTGAGGCCAAGGAATCTATTTTTAAGGCTGTAGGCTATGAGCCATTAGGTTTCAGGGCTCCTGTTTTTTCTATTCCGATAGAGAGAAGGGATATTTTTGACGTTTTAAGAAAACATTTTAAATACGATTCTAGTTACGTGATTCATTCTTCCCAAAAGCAATTTCGTAATTATAAAAATGAAGTTCCATTAAATTATAGTGATTTCTTAGAAGTACCAGTTTTTACAAAGAAATATTTTTTCAATAAATTTCAAATGAAATCTGGGGGTACTTTTTTACGCTTTTTTTCAAAAAAAATGTTAATGGATACCATGAATTATTCTCATGATAATGGATATTATCCATTGGTTTATCTTCATCCTTATGACTATCTTACTAACAGGGAATTCTGGGTAGGTCTTGATAAGTTTGCCCAAACAAAAGATATAAAAAATTTAATTAAATATTTTAGACAGATCCAGTGGATTGGCATTGGGAACAAATCTGTTTTTCCAAAATTAAAATTCTTGTTAGAGTCTTTTGAGCATCACGGACCAATGAAAAATCTTCTTGATTGATGATAAAAAAAAAGTTTATATTCATCTGTGGTAATGCTGACTCACTAGTAAGATTTCGTTCTGAGCTTGTACAAGAATTACAAAAGCTAGATTTACAAGTATATGTAATGACAGGCGAGGTCAGCCCTCAATTTAAAAAAAGACTCAAAAAAATGAATGTTGCTCTTATACCAATTTCATTTAATAGAAAGTCATTAAATCCATTTAGTAGTTTGCTCAGCATGATTGATATTATTAGAAAAATACGTCGTATTTCACCATCATATGTTTTTAGTTTCACTCATAAATCTGTAGTTATTGGTTCGTTATGTGCATATTTAACCAGGGTTCCCAATATATTTTCCATGATTACTGGTACTGGGCATATTTTTGATAATTTTACACTGATTGAAAAGGTAAAAAGATCATTTGGTTTATTTGGTTTCCGAGCAACCCTATGGATGAACTCAAAAGTTTTTTTTCAAAATATTGATAATCAGAATCTTTTCAATGAACACAATTTAGTGAAAAAAAACTCTTGTATTTTAATTAATGGCTCTGGAGTAAATTTAGAACTTTTTCCTGTCACCGAATTACCTAGTGACCCAATCTTCCTCTGCATGTCTCGACTTATCAGGTCAAAGGGTTTAATTGAGTATGCTCAAGCAGCAAAAATAATTAAACTAAAAAATCCTAAAGCTAGATTTTTGCTTGCTGGCTTTGCCGATGATCATTCAGATTCAATCAGCGAAGAGGAGATTAAAACTAACTGGTACAAGGAGTATGGAATAGAGTTTCTTGGCGCCTCACATGATCCCCAACGTACCATTGCTGAAAGCAGTGTGTTTATTTTGCTATCTTATAACGAAGGTACTCCGAGGAGCGTTCTAGAGGCCATGTCTATGGGCAGGCCCATTGTAACTACCAATGTATCGGGGTGCAGGGAGACAGTGATAGATGGTTATAATGGCTTTTTGGTAGATGTTCAAAATCCCATAGCTGCTGCTGATGGATTTGAGAAAATGCTGACATCTGAAACCAGAGAAACCTTCGGAAAAAATTCAAGAAAGTACTGTGAAGAAAAGTTTGATTCAAGGGCTGTTAATAAAACTATTCTTTCAGCAATGCGCTTAATACCATCTTAAACATGCCTAACGACCATCATATTCAAATGATGAAATTAGCATTAGATCAAGCGAAAATAGCATATAAAGCCAACGAAGTTCCTGTTGGAGCTATTATTACCAATAAGAACAAAGTGGTTGGCGTGGGTTCAAATAAAGTAATTAGAGATTCATCGGTATGCTCACATGCTGAGATTAATGCCATAAGAGATGCTTCAAAAAAAATTGGAAATTATAGGCTTTATGATTCAATTTTATATTCGACTCTAGAGCCTTGTCATATGTGCGCTAAAGCAATAGTGGATGCAAGAATTAAAATGGTATATTTCGCAACTCCAGAACCTAAAACCGGCGCAATTATTTCTGTAGATAGTTTTTTTAATAAAGCTCATTTAAATTTTTTTGTGCAGTATGAATATGGTCTGCTTCAAAAAGAATCTGAGGAGTTACTTAAAAAATTTTTCAAGGAAAGAAGGTAACTTATAATGCTCAAAAAATACATGCGGAGCTAATTAAATATACTATTATTTTAATTTTATCCAGACGGGGCAGTGATCTGAGGGTTTTTCCATAGATCTTGCAGCATAATCTATCCCAGTGTCTATCAAATCTGGCAAGAGATTATTTGATATTAATATATGATCTATTCTTAAACCTCGTTTTGGATCGTCATCAAACATCCTAGAGCGATAATCAAACCAAGAATATATTGAGTTTTCCTCAGGATTTTGCTCTCTCCAAGAATCAATAAAACCAAGATCTTTGATCTTATTCCACATCTCAATCTCTTCAGGCAAGAATGCAGTTTTCCCATCCCTCAGCCATCTTTTAACATTTGCCTCACCTATGCCTATATCTAAAGCAGTTGGAGCAACATTAAAATCCCCCATTACAATTAAATGCTCTTCATCTTTCTTTAGTTTTTTGATGTGTTTTTCTAGATTGTCATAAAACTTAATTTTTTTTGGGAATTTAGTCTCATGCGATCTATTCTCTCCCTGGGGAAAATACCCATTCATGATCGTAATTTTTTTTCTTTTCCATTTAAATGTGGCTTGAATAAATCTTTTTTGCTCATCCATTGAGTCCCCAATAAAACCTTTTCTGACATTTTCAGGTTTTTGTTTGCTTAAAAATGCTACTCCATAGTGGCCTTTTTGACCCCAAAATTCTGGGTGGTATCCAATTTCTTGAATTTCTTTAATCGGAAACTCTGGATCATTTACTTTGGTCTCTTGAATTCCAATTACATCTGGATCAATTGTATCTCTTAGGTGAATGAGTTGATGTGGACGAGCTCGAATACTATTGATGTTAAAAGATACAATTTTCATATTTTATGCAGCTTGAGATAAATAGGTATTTTGGTTAAACAGTATATAGTCTGAAAGAATTTGTGTGCCTTCATTTAAAAGGTAGTCATCATCAATATTTATCTCAAAATCTTTTTCATCGTCTGCAGTCTCCTTAGTATTATTATAATCTTCCATAGCCTTGTAAGAATCAAAAATTTCTAAATTCAGCAAAGCACGTCGTTTATTTTCAACATCTAAAGCCCATAGTTGCCTTTCTTCTTTTTCGAGTCTTCTATTTGTTAAGTTCAGAGAAATAACCTCTTTGTTTTTTTGGGTCTCATATCTTTTTCTTATATCAAGAATATATTGCAAGTTAGGGCTCTGACTGACTCTCTTCAAATGTTCATCATTTAACCGGGAGATCAAAGAAGTCCTCATGGAAAATTTCTGGAAACGAATTGGTTTAATTTCATCCCATGGGAGAGCTCTATCATAAGAACTCTCACCAATTTCTTCTATATCCCAGGTGCTTGGTAAGGTTATATCTGGATGTATTCCTTTGCTTTGCATACCAGCTCCAGTAATTCTATAAAACTTAGATTCAGTAATTTTTATTTGTCCAGAGCTCAAACTATCTAATTTTTGAACGGTGCCTTTTCCAAATGTTTTTTGCCCAATGATGATTCCTCTTTGATAATCT
>Ga0181564_10001028_pt1 | contig 24696 bp, 17 predicted proteins | sample 011ome_24_FD_134512 | JGI IMG/M metagenome (GOLD analysis project Ga0181564, IMG submission 134512) | Coastal salt marsh microbial communities from the Groves Creek Marsh, Skidaway Island, Georgia - 011513CT metaG (megahit assembly) | ecosystem: Environmental > Aquatic > Marine > Intertidal... | reverse complement strand
TTCGAGTGCGCGCGGTGCGGCGACCGCGCCGCCGCCAAGACGAAGCAGATGTCTCTGTCGCGCGCGCCGCCCACGCTGGTGATGCACCTGAAGCGCTTCCGCCGCGGCGCGAAGATCGACCGGCACGTAGCCTTCCCGTTCGCGCTGGACGTCGCGCCGTACGCCTCCTCCGCGGCGGAGCGCGCGCGGCTCGCGTTCGGCGACCGCTCGCGTCGGCGCGTGGACAGTGTTAAACAGGAGCGTCTTAACGACTCTCCCGAAAAGAACGGCGAAAAGAACGGCGCGTCGGATCCGAATCCGAATCCGAATCCGCCGAATCCGCGCTCGGCGTACGCGTTGTTCGCCGTCGTGGTGCACAGCGGCGGGATGGAGAGCGGCCACTACGTCTGCTACGTCAAGTGCCAGGACGCGTGGTTCCGATGCGACGACCACAGGGTATCGCGCGCGGACCCGGTGGTGGTCGCCGCCGCGCAGGCGTACCTGCTCTTCTACCACGCCGTCTAGTAGCGAGACGCGCGCGTCGGGGACGCGAGGCGAGGCATTACACGGGTATCATTACGTACTAAAAATGCATCCTATATTACCGAGGCGTCGGAGAGAACGCGCCGTCGTTTGGACGCGTCGTTTCGCGAGAGCAGAGATCATCGGCACGCGTCGAGGATCCTGAAACTCTCCACCGCGCGTCTCAGCGCTTTCTTCTGCGCGGGCCAGCTCGCGCCGCTCGCTGTGGCCCGCACGAGATACTCCTTTCCCCCGTACACCGTGATCCCCACCAGCTCGACGGCGGCGCCGAACCGCCCGGCGGTCCCGCCGCCAACCTTCGTCTCGACGTCGTACGTCGCGACGGATTCGCCGGCGCCGCCGACGCGCGTGCGCCGCTCGCGCTTGCCGATGTTCGCCTGTCTCGGCGCGCTGTCCGCGCGGCTCGCGGCGACGGCGTCCAGCGACCCGCGGTCGCGCTGCGAGCGGACCTCGTCGCCGACGCGCGAGACGAACACCGCCAACGTCGAGGCTTCGTCGCGCGGGTCCTTGAAGGAGGCGTCCACGCCCACCGCGCGCGCGGACGACAGATCGGACAGCGCGCACCACCCGCTGGGCCACTCCAGCGCGTACCGGCACCCCAGCGAGTCCTCGCCCGCGGTGAGCACGTTCCAGCCCGAGGGGTCCAACGCGGGAGGCTCGTACCCCTTGGGGGTGAGGACCTCCGCGCGGCCAGCCGGGGGAGAGCCCAGGGCTGTCATCGCGGCCGCGCCGATCAGAAGGACGTCGCGGCGACGCCCGCGGAACGGCGCGTCACGCGGAGCCGGGGGAGCGCACCTACGGCTCTGCGCGGGTCTGAGGTCGCCCGCGCGAGCCGAGGCGCGGACGCGCGCCGCGACCGGTGCGATACGAGCGGCGGCAGGCATCGTGCCGGGACGCTGACGCACCAGTACGCGCGCGTTGTCAGTGATTCGCTTCGCACATGTCGGCACTCACAGGACTCCTCGCGGGACTCTCGGAAAACTTGGAGTGTCAGTTTCAGTCGACGCGGCTTTGTAACACTACGACCGTCTCGGTCCGTTCACTCCCGGCCGCGCAGGGCGCCTGACGCGCGGTCCCCATCCGGACATGGGGAAGAAAGGCAAGGGAAACCGCGGTGGCGATGCGGAAAGCGAGCCGGTGCGTCTCCATGTCTCCTGTCCCGCACCTCGCCTCGGGGTCGCCCGCGCGCGGTCGAACGCCAACATCCCACGCCGCGTTTTCTCTCCGACGAGTCGTCTCGCTTCCGCCGCGCGCCCGACCGACTTTTTGCGACGCGCCTCGTGGCCGACGCGCGCTGACACCCTTTATCAAATCACGCCCCCACCGTAGCTCATGGACGAGTCCGCGCTGGACGCGAAGTACGGCTCGAGGGTGAGCGACGAGTCGGTGTCTAAGGGCCAAAGGCGGGATTTGATAAAGGGTGTCAAACGCGGCGACGACGCGTCCGAGCGACTCGACGCGGCGGTGTCCATGGCGTCTCGGACGGACGAGGTGGGGGACGCCATCCTGCAGAACTTGCAGGAGCAGCGTGAGAAGATCCTGAGCGCCAGGGTCAGCGCGGAGACCATGGAGGAGGACATGAACATCTCCGAGCGCCGCATGACGCGCATGGCGTGCGAGAAGTGCATTCAGAAGTGGGTGCTGTGGGTCATCTTAGCGGCGGTGTTGGCGGGGCTCGTCGTCTTCGCGTACTACAAGCTGGAGATCGAGCCGAGCAGGAGGACCCCCGGCGCGGCCGCGGCGGCGGCGATGGGGAAACGAGGTGCCAGGCGGTTGCTGATGATGGTGCGGCGTACATGACACGGCGCGCGTAGCGTAGCGGCGACGAGACCGATAGAATCAATCCGTAAACAACGTCTTCGTTCCGGCGTTCCGGTTTTCGCCTGAACTTCGGACACGGCGCCCATCACAACGACGATCGCGCGGCGTCGCGCGTTCGCCTCTCGTTGGACCGGCGCGCGCGCGAGGCTCGGGCCGCGGCGTGGCGCCGGCAGGCATGTCCGGTTTCGCGGCGCTCGCGGCGGCGACGCGCGAGGCGCGGCGGCGCGGCGCGACCGCGCTTCTCGGTCGCGTGACGTCACCGTCGGCTCGGGCCCTCTGCTCCTCCGGCGCCGCGCGCGACGCGAGCGACGCGTCGTCGTTCGTGGACGTGGAGAAGGCCCAGGAGCGCGCGCGGCTCAAGGCGGCGGCGCTCGCGGCGCAGAGCGCCGCGGAGTCCGGCGCGATGCACGTGTTCGACCGCGCGGTGAAGGCGGCGCACCGCGATCGCGCGGCGTACCTGCGTCGGCACGACCCGTCGGGCGACGGCGCCGATCCTTTCCTGGAGGAGATCACCAAGCGCACGCTGGACCGGCTGAACGACGTGAAACGCGCGTTTCCGAACGTGCTCGTCTTGGGGGGCGCCACGGACGCCGTCGTCAGGCGGCTGCTCAGCGACCGGCCGGACGTGCGGGTCCTGGTGGTGGTCGACGCGTCGCGCGACATGCTCGCGTTTGTCCGCGAAAACGTCGAGCGCGCGTTCGGCGCGAAAGGCTCTTTCGCGCGCGCGGAGGACGCCACCGAGGTGGCGCTTCCTTTCGGCGAATCGAACGACGAAAAAAACGTCGAAAACGCTCAATATGGTCTTCCCTCGCACACGGTGGCGAACGCGAACGGCGACGCGGTTCGCGTGCACTACGCGCGTTTCGACGAGGAGACCCTCCCGGCGCGCGACGGCGCCTTCGACGTCGTCGTGAGCGCGCTCGGGCTGCACTGGGCCAACGACCTGCCCGGCGCCATGGCGGCGGCGCGCGCGTCGCTCAAGCCCGACGGGCTGTTCCTCTCGAGCATCCTGGGCGGCGAAACGCTGCGGGAGATGCGCATCGCGTGCGCGGTGGCGGAGATGGAAACCGAGGGGGGCGTGAGCCAGCGGGTCTCGCCGCTGGCGCAGGTGCGCGACTGCGGCAACCTCCTGACGCGCGCCGGGATGAAGCTCCCGGCGGTGGACGTGGACACGCTCACCATGCAGTACCCGAGCCCGATGAAGCTCGTCGAGCACTTGAGGAGCATGGCGGAAACGAACGCGGCGGTCTCGCGGCGGCGGGGCGCCGCCAGGCGGAGCACGGCGGCGGCGGCGGCGGCTTGCTACTCGCACATGTTCCCGGCGGCGAACCCCGAACGCGCCGACGCCGTGGAGTGCACGTTCCAGGTCCTGTACATGACCGGCTGGAGTCCCGGGGGGAACCAGCCGGAGCCGCTCGAGAGGGGTAGCGCGGATGTCAGCCTGGCGAAGCTCGAGGAGGAGCTGGCGAAGGTACAGTAACGCGCGACCTTTTAGTCACCTCTTTTAGTCACCCGTTGAAACGCCGCGCGCGTTGTTTTGAATCGCGTACGGAAGTTACCGTACGCGACGCGTATACGATGGTCGTCGTTCTCGTGTCACCTTCCACGCGCGTTCTACTCGTGCGACACGTCGCGCCTCGGCTCGCACGGCCCGGCTTTGTCCGCCGGGTACGCGAACACCGCGCCCTTCGCGTGCTCGAAGCGCGCCTCGCCGGAAAAAGAATCGAGCGACGCTTTCCCGCCGCCGCGCGTCAACGCCTCCGCCGCCGCCTCTAAGAGCCGCGTGTCGTCGGAGACGCACACGAGCGCCCGGCCGGGCGGCGGCCGCGACGCGCGCGCGAAAGACTCGAGCGCCTCGGTTTGACGCGGGTAGTCGCCGTCCTCGGGGGACGCGAGCGACGGGTGCGCCGTGGTGCTCTCGACGGAAACGCCCTCGGCGGAAACGCCGCGTCCCGAGAGGCGCGCGGCGACGGCGACGGCGGTTTCCTCCCCGGCCCGGGAACTTTTCGGGAAGGCCATCGTGGCCTTCGCGACCCCGAACCCGGCGAGCACGGACGCGAGCTCCACGCCGAGGGAGGCAGCCTGCGTCTGTCCTTCCGCGCCCAGACCGACCAAGCGCTCGACGAACGGCCGTTCGACGCGCTCTCCCGACGCGCCGGAACCGCTCGACCCCGCCGACCCCTCGCCCGAGCGCCATTCCGCGCGCACGCGCGCCTGCATCTCGGCCATCGTCTCCACGGCCTCGCCCTCCACCGCCGCGCGGACCAGCACGAGCAGAGAGGGCGCGCCGCGAAGCGAAGCGTCGTTCGACGTCATCGTCGACGCACCGGGGCGTCCCGGCGTGCGCGCGAGACGGCGACGGGGCGTCGGCGAAGTGATTGATTGTTGTTACTTCATCTGTTGTTACCTCACAAGTCTCGGCGACGTCTACGCGACGTTCCAGAGCGTCGCGGCGGTGGCCCCCGGCGGCAGGGGCTCTATGGCCAGCCCCAGGGTTTCGTCGAAGACGGGCTCGAGCGACGCTCTGTCCGCGCCGTCGTTCCCGTCGACGTCCGCGTAGTACTTGGCCACCAAGTCCGCGCCGCTCTCGCCGCCGTCCACAATCTCCACGTCGTCCTCCGGAAAGGCGCGCCGATCGTCGCCGATTCCATCCGCGGAGCGCGCCGCCTCGTCGCCCTTCCCGTTTGCTTTTTTGTCGAACGCCACCCCGAAGATGGGGTTCTTTCTGAACACCCTATGCAGCGCCTCCACCTCCCTGAGCACCGCCTCGAGCTTCTCGTGCGACTCGACGCGGAACCCCAGCACGTACCCGCCGCTTCTCTGCGTGGTGGTCACCACGAGCGCGCGCCCGAATTTGCTGTCGCGCGCGGCGACGCTTCGCATCTGCAGGTACGGGATGGAGACGTTGAAGTTCTCGCTGTTCTCGGCGTGCCACACCAAACGCACGTTCGTGAGGTGGAACGTCCCGTCGTTCCCGCGCGAGTTACTCAAGTTCATCACGCCGCTTATCTTGTTATACACCTCCTCGTTCGGAAGGAGCTTGAGCTCGTCGTTGGCGATGATCGCGCCGCGCAGTTTCAAGTCGCGGTACAGCTTGGACTTGTCGTACGCCTTGTGCACCGCCTGCAGCGTGAGGAACGCGGGCGAACCCTCGTTCGTCGCCCTCGCCCTCGTTTCAGCCTCCACGGACCGGTCGAGGTTGGTGAATATGAACTCGAAGCGGCTTCCGTTGAACTTGGTCATCACGTACAGCGCGTTGGTCACGCCCCGCAGCCGGCTCGCCGCTTGCTTCACGTTCATGGAGGTGATGCTGGCGTACCCGATGCTGAGGTTCGCGCGCTTCGAACGCGCGCTCCGCCAAATGACGCGCAGGTTGGTGATGGTCAAGTTGCCGGCGTCGCCGTTGTTGCCCTTGGTGTCCTCCACCTTGGTCATCACGTCAATCACGAACTCCCCGTCGCGCAGCGCGAGCGTCGAGGCGGGAGAGTCGAACTTGATCTCGCGGTCCTGCCACACGACGTCGGGGCCGTCCGCCTTGGAAGAAGGCATCGCGCGCGCGCGCGCCGGCGACCGTCCGCCCGAACCCGCCCCGCGCCCGAGTCCGCCGGGAAACGGGGACGACCGCCGCGGCAGTCTTCCCTGCCGCGCGGGGTGCTCTGTCTGACACGCCGGAAAAGGGCACGCTGTCGTCGTTTCTTTCTGCGACGCGCGGACGCGGTTTCGGGTCAGCGGCGGACGCTCGACAACTGCTACGAACGCAAACGACTCGTGTTTCCCGGGTTTAATTTTTGAATTCGTTCATTTTTTTATTTCGCGTGCGTCAGTGTGCGGCGAGTCTCGCGCGTCCCTCGCGCGCGCATCCTCGCCTCCGTATGCGCCCCCCCCCCCTGAAAGAAACGCTCACACGACGGTCCGCAGCAGCCTGCTGACTAACCCCGGGGACGTCGCGAGGTTGGGCGACCGCGGCGACTTGGGCTGCGCCTCGGACGTTAGCGGCGGCGTCGACGCCTCGGCGGCGCCGTCTCCGCCGCGTTTCTGCCGGTTTCCGCCCTTCGTTCGAGTCCCGTTTCTTTTCGTCTGCGACGGGGCGCTCGCCGGCGGGTCGATCTCGCCGCGCTCGAGCGCCGCGAGCGTCGCGCGGTCGGAGACGCGCTCGGTGCTGTCGGCGTCCAGCACCCACCGCGCGACGCGCTGGTAGAGCGAGAAGGTGAGGTGCGAGTTCCCCCAGTGTGTTGGCACCTCCTCCGAGCCGAGAGGCACGAAGCAGCAGCACGGCCCCACCACAGCCTTGCACCTCGGCGTGCACAGCGAGGACTCGCCCACGACGAGGTGCGTCACGGCGGGCAGGCGCGCGGCGACGCGCACGATGGACTCCACGGAGGAGGCGTCGAAGTTGTGCGTGGTGGCGATCACCACGCGCGCGCTCGCGCACCGCCAAAGCTCCTTCTCGGCGAGGCCGTGGATGAAGTTGCAGTCGCGGCCGGCGACGCGCAGGGACTCCTCGTACAGGTCCTTCTGCGCCTCGATCCCGCAGACGCCCGCGTTGGGGAACGCGCGCGCCAAACCGAGCGCGAAGTGCCCGTCGCCGCTGCCCACGTCCACCAACGAGTACGACGCCGCGTCGTCCTTGATGGCGCCGTAGCTCCGGAGCAGCGCCGCCATGCCCTTGGGGTCGGTCCGGCCGGGGTGCAGCGCGCGGTTGGAGAGGTCCTTGACGCTCGCGGCGAACACGTTCTCGTCCCTGTGGCGTCTCCCCGAGCCGGACCCGGAGGCGCCGCTCGACCCGTCCCCAGACGCGGGGGAGTCGTCGCCGTTCCCGTCCCCGGAGCTCCGCGCGAGCGCGCCGCGAACGCCGCGCGAACGCCGCCTCCGCCCGTCGTCTCGCGCTCTCTCGCGCTTCACGTCCGCCTCCGCGAACACCGCCTCGCCGTCGTCGTCGCGGGCGCGCACGAACGCGGGCGTGTCGCCGGCGCCGACGGACTCGCCCGCGGCCTCGCGGAGCGCCCTGTGCGCGAGCGCGGCGCCCACGGGGACGCGCAGCACGAGCTCGAACGGTGTCTCGCGACGCAGGTCCAGCTCCCACGCGCCGGTCCGCGCGCCGCCCAGCTCCTGCATGGGGTCGAGGATGCAGTCGCCCCAGCTCAGCTGCGTGTCGCGCATGTAGACGCCGCCCGGGGGCATGCGCACCATGCGCCCCATGAAGTGCATGCACGTCTCGCCGGGGAGTACGTCCACCAGCACCGAGGTGACCGGCTTCGGCTGCACGCCGCTCCGCGCGCGCGTGCGCGCGCGCCAGCACACGGTGAGGAGCACGCGCCCCGCGCTCGCCGCCTCTTCCGGGTCCCTGTCCCTGTCCCTCCGGTTCGGGTCCCTTCCGCTTCCGTCCCTCCCGTCGGGTCCCTTCCCGTGCGCCTCTCCGTCGCTCGTCGAGGAAGGAGAGTCCGGCTCCGACGCGGTGGCGGCGACGTCCTCCTCCTCGTTGCGCCGCGCGTCGCTCGCCTCGGCGTCGCGGAGCTCGGCGAGGCGCTGCGCGTACTGGATCTCGCGCCCGCGGCGCTTCCGGTCCGCCTCCGTGAGCGGCCTCGACGCGTTCGCGACGCGGTCCAGAAACGCCTCCGCCTCCGTCTCGCGCCGCTTGCGCGGTTTCGGACGCACCTTCCGCGTCGTCTCGTCGTCCGATCTCTCGTCGTCGCCGGCGCGGCGCTTGCGCTTGGCGCCGTCTCCCCGCGACGCCGGCGCCGAAAGGCCTTTCGAGCCGGGTGGCTTCATCCAGCTCAGCCCCTGCCTCTGCGCCTCGACGCCCTCGCTGTGCAGACCGCAAAAAACGGGATCCGGGAGACCGCGCACGGAGCCGCGCGGGAGAATCGTCGGGCGGCTCGCGCGCGGCGCCGCCGCGACCAGCGAGTGCATGTCCCGGTGCTTCTGCGTGATCTTGGGCCGGACGAACTCCGCGCCTCGCGCGTGCAGGCGCGCGATGAGCGCCTCCAGCTCGCGCAGGTCCACCTCCGACGCGCTGAAGTCGGACTCGCTCACAACTCCGTCCGCGTCGTAGGACGCGGACGCGTCGGACTCGGAGCCGTCCGACTCGTCGCTGTCATAGATGGACCAGATGTCCTCGTCCCGCGCGACATCGAGGAAGGCGTTCGCGCTCCTTTCGAAATCGGGGCTCGCGCCCTGCGGGACCCGCGTCGGCGGCCTCGCGCTGGGGCTCATGACAGCATTTGAGGCAATCTCGCGACTCCCCGCAACTCCGGGCGCGGCCCCGGGTCGGACGTGACGCGCCGTTAGGTCTCCCGCGCTCTCGTTCCGCGCGCGTTCCTCGAGTGTTTGGGCACCCGAGAATAATTTCAAATATTCGCATATTTTGCTTTCACACGCGCCGGGCGGTTTTAGGAAGGTGCCGTCCAAAACTAAATACCATCGGCCACACCGAGGCGCGCGCGCGCCACGGCCGCCTCGCGCGTTCGCTCGCGTCTGGTGGGCATGTCGCGCAACAACGGCTCGGCGGCCTCCGGGCCGGAGAAGCGGAAGGACCTCGCCGCGGGAGCGCACAAGACGAAGAGTCGGGAATTCTACGACATCATAAGACAGATCGGTACGCGCCCCGCGAGATTTACGACGCTTGTCAGATTTAGGGTTGGTGGCGACCGCGGCGCGCGCTCGCCGTGACGCGCTTTTCGAGGGGTTTCTCACCGCCGCCCCTTCCCCGACCCGCTCTTTCCACCTCCGTCCCCTCTCGACCGCGCAGGCGAGTGCAAGAACAAGACGGACGAGGATGCCATCATGCGACGCGAAGCCATGATGTTACGCACGATTTTGGCCTCCCCGAAGCTGGACAAGGACAAGCTCAAGGAGTACCTGATTCGCCTGATGTACGTGGAGATGCTCGGGCACGACGCGTCGTTCGGGTACATCCACGCCGTGAAGGCCACCACGGAGCACGACTTATCGTTGAAGCGCGTGGCGTACCTGGCGACGGCGCAGTTCCTGGACGAGCACCACGACTTGATCATCCTCATCGTCAACACCGTGCAGCAGGACCTGAAGGACGACAACTACCTCGTCGTGTGCGCGGCGCTCACCACCATCTGCCGGCTCGTGAACGAGGACACCATCCCCGCGGTCCTGCCGCAGGTCACCGAGCTCCTGAACCACCCGACGCCGCACGTCCGGAAGAAAGCGGTGATGGCGCTGCACCGGTTCCACCGGCGCGCCCCGAGTTCGGTGGAACACCTGCACGGCAAGTTCCGCCAGATGCTGTGCGACAAAGACCCGAGCGTGATGTCCGCGTCTCTGTGCGCGCTGTACGACCTCATCGTGGACGACCCGAAGCCGCAAAAAAATCTGGTGCCCTCGTTCGTGTCCATCCTGAAGCAGATCGTCGAGCACCGCCTGCCCAAGGCGTACGACTACCACCGCGCGCCGGCGCCGTTCCTGCAGGTGAAGCTGCTGAAGATCCTCGCCGCGCTCGGCGCCGCCGACAAAGCCGCGTCCGAGGAGATGTACTCCGTGCTCTCTACGTGCTTGAGAAAAGCGGAAACCGCGGGGAGCGTGGGGAACGCCATCGTGTACGAGTGCGTGCGCACGGCGTCTACCATCTACCCCAGCGCGCCGTTGCTCGAGGGCTGCGCCGCCGCGGTGAGCCGGTTCCTCTCGTCGCCGTCCAACAACCTGAAGTACGTCGGCCTGGACTCGCTCTCGGGCATCGTCAACATCCACCCGCAGTACGCGGCGGAGCACCAGATGGCGGTGGTGGACTGCCTGACGGACCCGGACGAGAGCCTGCGGAAGAAAACCCTCGACCTGATGTACGCGATGACCAAGGCACACAACGTGGAGGTGATTGTCGAGAAGATGCTGGCGTTTCTCGCCGACGCGCACGACGCGCACCTGCGCGAGGAGACGGTCACGAGGATCGGCACGCTCGCGGAGCGGTATGCGCCCAACACCGCGTGGTTCATCGCCACCATGAACGAGGTGTTTGCCATCGGAGGCGACGTCGTCAAGCCGCAGGCGACGCACAACCTGATGCGCCTCATCGGCGAGGGGAGCGGGGACCGAGACGCCGACGCGTCGCTGCGCGCGGACGCCACGCGCGCGTACGCCGAGCTGCTGCGGAAGCCGAAACTCCCGAAAGCCCTGCTGGAGGTGATCGTCTGGACGCTCGGGGAGTACGGCGGGCTGTTGCCTGGGAAGTCGCGCCTCGAAGTCATGGACCTGCTGTGCGACGCCGCCGAAACGCAGCCCGAGGCGCGCGCGCTCGCCGCGCAGGTCATGACGGCGTGTGCCAAGCTCGCGGCGGGGGCTGCCGCGAGCGGCGGCGCGCCCGGCTTGTCCGAGAAGGCGTCGCGCCTGGTCGAGCGCAACCTCAGCTCGGAGGACGTGGACAGGAGCCAGCGCGCGCACGAAATTGCCAACTTGATGCGCGAGGACGCGAGTGTCGTCGCCGCGGCGTTGCCGCACGACGCGAGCGGCGAGGACGTCGACGTCGGCGCGGCGGCGCCGTCACTCGAGGCGTACGTCAACCGTGCGCGCCAGCGCGGTGCCGCCGAGTACCGCACGGAGAGCGAGAGGGCGAGGGAGAGCGAGAGGGCCAGCGCGAGGCCTCCCGAGGACCGCGCGCAGGCGCCGGCGCCGCCGCTCGTGAGCGCGGGGAACGAATATGTGCCGAGCGGAGGTGCGCCGGCGGCGGCGGCGCCGGCGGCGGCGGCGTCTGGGCCGATGCTTCGCAACGCGCAGGGCTCGTGGGGAGACGCGGCATTCAGCGAATCGAGGCCCGCCGCGCCTTCGGCGGCGGCGCCTCCGCGCGCGCCTCCGCCGCCCGTCGAGCCCGAGCCGCCGGACGAGCGCTCGATGCTGGCCAACGCGCTGTTCAGCGGCGTGGCGGCGGCGCCTCCGAGCGCGACGGCGGCGGCGGCGGCGGCGCCATCTCCCGCGCCTGCGCCGGAGATGGACTTGCTCATGGGTCTGGACGCGCCGAGCCCGGCGGCGTCCGCGGCGCCCGTGCCCGACCTGCTTGGCGGGTTCGACCAGCTCAGCGTCGGCGGCGGCTACCCGGGAGTGGCGCCCGCCGTGATGACGCAGGCGCCGCCGCTAGGGATGGGCGTCGCGCCGATCGCGCCGGGAGGCGGACAGGTGGGGGGCATGGGCGGCATGGCACCCCGTGCGACGTCGTCCATCCCCGCGCACCTGCGGGATCGCACGCCGAAGAAGAAGAGCGACCCGTTCGCGGATTTGTTGGGTTAGGGAAAGGCGCGGTAGACTTCGCGAATCATAAGCAAGCGAATTTGGCTAATACAACTGCTTGCCGCGGCTACTTTCTTCTGGCTATTGGGCGTTTGCTACAAGGTCGTCGTCTCGAGAAGCCGATTACTTCTTCTTCGCGGCAGCCTTCTGCATGTCCTCGAGCTGGTTGAGACCGGGGCCGAGGATGTTGTACGCCACCCAGCCGAGCACGGGCACGAACGCGCCGAAGATGATGATGCGCGCGTCGAGGCCAGCAGTCTGCATGAGCTCGGTGGCGGCGTCAGCCTGCTCGGGCATGCCCGCGAGAGCGGCGGCGGAGAGCCCGAGGCCGAGGGGGATGCCCTTCTTGCCCTTAGCGTTCTTCACCTGCATGTCATTGAGCTGGTTCAGTCCGGGAGTCAAAATGTTGAACGCGACCCACGCGAGCGCGGGTCCGAGAATCACGAGAAACACGAGGGCCCGGCTGTCCACGCCAGCGACCTGGGAGATTTCCATGGTGGAGGCACTCGCCTGCTGAGCTCCGAGGGAGAGCGCGCCCGCGAGGGTGAGGGCAGCGGTCTTTGCGCGCACGCGAGACGAGTGACGTATTGGGGAGCGCGAAGGTTAGGTCCGTGTTCGAATCGCATCGAGCGCGAGGGGGGTTCGCCGAGTGCGATCCGATCGATTTCGCGTTCGGCGTATCCACTTTCGCCGCGTTGGTTGGTGGATGACGTTTGCGCGAACTCGGAAACCACGACGCGGGCGCGGCGCGACCGCGCGCGCGCGCGCGCGATCCCGCGCCGCCGCGAATGCGCTTCCGGCACATCGGTTCGAGCCGACACCGGCACTCGGCGCCGAATCGGCCGAGCGCCGCACCCGCGGGTCGGTCGTTAAAAGCTCGTCGACGGATCGCTCGATCGCGGATGTTAGGCGGTTGCCGGACGCACCTGGCCGAGCTGAAGGTCGTCCGCCTGCTCGACGGCGCGCGCGGACGCGCGCGCCTGCACAGCGGCGGGGCGGGGAGCGACACGCCTGACACCCGCGACGCGAGCGCCGTGGAAGTTCGACTTCGCGCGAACGGAGACGCGGGACGCGACGGCCGTCGCGCCCATCACCGGCATTGCCATGGAAGCCATCTTGCTCGTGCGTGAGCGGGTGCTGGAATGATCAGCATGAGGTGGCGCGCGCAGCTTATTTCGATTCACGAACGCCCAGACGGAGCGTGATAGGTCCGCGAAATTCACCGGGGAGTCAGCGAGATGGGCGTGAAACTCCGCGCGTGTTTGCGAATCAGACCAAGAACGCGTACGATTTCTGGGACGCGAAAAAGAAACACGCGAACGAAAAACAGCGAAAGGACGTTTGCCGTTCCGTGACTCCCTCGCACACGAGTCAAAAAGCACGCCAACGTGGAGAGGGTCGTTTCGGGAAGCGGTTTTCGGGTTCCGCGCGCGTGCAACCCGACCGACGTTTTTTTTTTCAACCCAGACGGCTCTTTTCTTGGAGAGCGGAGCGCGGAGACGGCGCGCTAAACGCGGTGCGCGTAATAATAAGCTAATAACTTCTTTTTGTCAAGAGTGGTTCTATGACCGCGTTCGTTCGCGCACCGCGTGCGTCTCGCGCGTCGTTCTATTCCTGCTAAGCCACCGCCGCGTCCCGGTTCTCCCGGCGGCGAACGGCGGATGGACGCGCCGGCTCACGGCGCGGGCAGCGCCTTCGCCTTCTCCGCGTTTCGCTGCGCGGCGGCGAGCTGCGCGAGCGGGTCCTCCTCCCCCGGGTTGGGGAGCTTCCTGAATTCCGTGAGCACCGGGTAGATGTTCTCGAACGCCTGGTATATGTCCTCCCGTCGCTTCCCGCCCGTCAGCACGATCTTCCCCGAGACGAAGATGAGCAGCACGATCTTGGGCAGCTGCATGCGGTAGATGAGCCCCGGAAACAGCTCGGGCTCGTACTGCGCGAAGTGCCCGTGCGACCACGCGAGTCCCTCGAGGCGGATGGGGAACTTGACATCGCACGACCCGACCATGTTCTGGATCTTGAACTCCTTGAACTGCGCGGGGAACCCAAGCTTCGCGATCACCTTGGCGTACTTGCGCGCGGCTTCGCGCGCCAGCGCCTCCGTCTTGGCGCCCGTGCACACCATCTTGCCGCTGCTGAAGATGAGCGCCGTCGTCTTGGGCGCGCGGATGCGCATGATGGCCGCCGCGAAACGCTTTCGTACACGGAAGGGGGAGGGTCGGTCGGACGTCAGCGCGCGCGCTCGTGCGAATCGTGTGAGAGATCGTTCGAAGGCTCGCGCCCGCCCGCTTCGAACGCGCGCAATTTAGGGTTTCTCACCTTGGGGTTGTACTCCACGTTTCGCGCGTGGAACGCGATGGTTTTCAAATCCAGCTTGCAGTCCAGGTTAACCGTCGCCACAATGTTCCTGCGGGGGCGCGAGAGGGCGCGTCAGTCCTCGTGCTCCCGCGGGCGAGGGAAGGATCTGGCTTGGAAAAACACGAAGGAAACACGCGAGGCGCGTGGTGGGCACGAGCAGAGCGGGCACGCACTGTAGCTGCGGCACGATGCCAGACGGGTGCACGCTTAAATCCACGGTGCCATCCGTCGCGGGCGCTGGCACGACCGCGTTGGACGTGCCCGCGGCCTCGGGCTGGCCGGGCGCGAGCTCCGCCCCGCTCATTGTCCCGCCTTTTAAAAGTCGACAGAGGGGCACGAATCGAGCGCCCTTCGGTGACGTGAGCCGCCTCTTCCGAAGAAAGCGGAGGGGCTCGCGGCGAGGCGGGCAGCTGCCCCGCGGGCGTGCCTACGCGGCTGGAAGCCAGGCGGCGGGGCCGACCTGTCCTCAAACACCCACGCGCCTAGAAACGTCGCCGATCCCGTGACGCGCAGGCACAGGAAATGCGGACGATTTGGCGCGCCGCTGCGCTGCGCAAGTCACACTGGGACCCCTTTATAAAGGGTCGAGCGTTTCCTATGGCTTTTCAGTCAGAGCGCGTTTTTACGAAAATTTCAGATTTCACATCATGGAAAAGGGCACCGATCGCTCGCGCTGGAAGAAAAGCGCGTTGTTGTCAACAACGACCAGAGACGGACGCGACGGCGCCGGTCGCCGGCCATGGCGACCACCGCGGGCGATGATCTGTACCGCGTGGTCGGGCAGATCGGCGAGGGCGCGTTCGGGTTGGTGCACTACGCGCGCGGCCCCCAGAACCGCGTGTGCGCCATCAAGACGTTCAAGACCTCCCCGAAGGATCCGCCGGTCGTGCCGGCGCCCACGATCCGGGAGGTGTACCTGCTCCGGGACCTGAAGCACGAGAACGTGCTGAACTTGCTGCACGTGCAGGTGAACCACGCCGAGCTCGCGCTGTCGCTCGTCTTTGACTACGCCGAGTACGACTTGAACCGCGTCCTCCGGCACCACCGCGACGCCAGGAAAGGCGCGCCCATCCCACTGAAGATGGTCAAGTCCATCGCCTGGCAGATCACGCGCGGGTTGGCGTACTTGCACGGCGTACGCGTCGCGCACCGCGACTTGAAACCCGAGAACATCCTGATCATGGGCGACGGGCTCGAGCGCGGCTTGATCAAGATCGCGGATTTCGGGTTAGCCAGGAAGATAGACACGCTCGCGAGACCGCTGGACGAAAACGGACCGGTGGTCACGCTGTGGTACCGCGCCCCCGAGCTTTTGCTCGGCGCGAAGCACTACGACGAGGCGATTGACGCGTGGGCCGCCGGCGCGATATTCGGCGAGCTCGCGAACCTCGCGCCGCTGTTCCGCGGCGTGGAGGCGCCCGGCGCGGGAGCCCGGCGGGACATGTACGACCGCTCGCAGCTGGAGAAGATCTTCGCCACGCTGGGGGTGCCGAACCAGAAAACCGAAAACCAGAAACCAGAAAACGAAAGAAAACCAAACTCGCGCGACGCGAAGGACGACGACGCGTCGTGGCCCGACGCGGCGCGCCATCCGTTTTGGCCGCGCGCCGTGGAAGACGGATTGGGCCGCGTCGCGCGAGTCGGTTTCCCGCGTCGCCTGGCGGAGGACCCGAACCACGCGTCCCTGCTGAACCTCGTCCGCGCGCTCTGCCGGTACGACCCGCGGCGAAGGCCCAGCGCCGCCGACGCGCTGACGCACCCGTACTTCGCGGAAACGCCCGAGCCGTCGCGCAACGCCCTCGACCCGGGCGCGGAAAAGCCGGAGACGTACCCGCGGCGGATGATAAAAAGCGCCGAGGACGGCGCGCCGCGGGAGGCGGGGGAGGCGACGCGCGGGCCCGCGCCGCGGGGCGCCGCGGGGGCGGCGGCGCTGAACGCCGTGAGGAGCTACGGGGACCTGAGGAGATAGAGAGACAACAGCTTTAGCAAGCGATGTATTAGACGTTTGTAGACTTAGACGAGTACGGTAGACTTGTTCGAAACGTTTCGTGTTTTCGGCGACGTGTTCTGTGATTTCCGCTCTGCGCGCGCTGAAAACACCCATCAGCTACTATAGGCGGGTGTGAACCCCGCTCTGGTCTTGGCACCTCCCAGAGAGCCCCTCGCGCGCGTCGCGATGACTCTGTTCTCCAAGATGTGCGAAGAAGTGGACGGCGTCGACGCCGAGCTCGACGCGGCGGTGTGTGTCCCTCGCGCGTGACCCCGCGGGCGTGCGTCTCGTCTCTCGCGTCGTCCGCGTCCTTCGTCCCTCCACGCCGCGTCACTCATCCTTCGCCCCTGTCTCCCCTCCCACGCCCAGGCGGCGGCGACGTCGACGTCCGCGATCGAGCGCCGGGACCGCACGGCCGCAGCGCTCGCGCGGCTGGAGGAGGCGTCGCCCCAGGTGGAGAAGATGCGCCTGAAAGCCGCGGAGCGAGACCCCGAGAAGCGCATCTACAACGATACCATGACCGCGAAGGTGCTGGCGCTCGCCGACAAACTCGCGGCGACGCGGGACAAGGCTGCGGACGCGCGGAAGCGCATCCAACCCTTCGCCGAGGAGGAAGAAAAGGCGGCCGCCGAGGCGCAGGCTGCGGAGGCCAGGGCGAAGGCGGATGCCGAACGCCTCGCGGCCGAGCGCGAGGCGGCGGCGAAGGCGGCGCTGGAAGCCGAGGCGCGCGCGGCGGAGGAGGCGGCGGCGGCGGCAAAGAGGGAGGCGGAGCGGGAGGCTGCTCGCGTGCAGGCCGAGCGCGAAGCGGCGAAGGCGAAGGCTGACGAAGAAGCTGCCGTCGCCGCCGCGGCGGCGGACGCGGCTCGCGCCGCCGAGGCGAAGGCTGCCGAGGAAGCCGCCAAGGCCGAGAAGCTCCGGAAGGCGGAAGAGGCGAAGGCGAAGAAAGCCGCGCTCGCCGCGCGCGTCGCCGCCGCGGCGCCCGCCGGCTCGGACCCCGTCTCGCCGCCCGCGGCCGCCAGCACTGTGCCTACGGCGACTGAAACGACGCGCGCGGACTCGAACTCGGGACCCGCGACGCCGTCGACCGCCGTCGAGGCGAACGCCGCGGCGCTCGCGGCGATGCTCGCGTCGATGGCTTCGCCGTCCGCCCCTCCGGCGGCGCCCGCGGCGGCGTCGGCGTCGGCGGCGCCCGTGTCTCCTGGCTCGAAGACGTACGGCGAGGTGCGTCACGTGCTCGGCGGCGCCGCCGAGCTCCGCGGCGTGCTCGAGGAGGCCTCGGCCGCGGGTGCCTTGACCATCGTGGACTGGAGCATCCCCACGTGCGGCCCGTGCCAACGCATCCGCCCCGCGTTCGAGCGGATGGCGCGGGAACGCGTCTCCGCGCTGTTCGTTGGCGTGGACGCCGCGGCGAGCGCCGAGAACCGCGCGCTCGCGCAGAGCGCCGCCGTGCGCGCGTTTCCCACGTTCCACTTCTACGTGGGCATGCGCCGCGTCGCGGAGCTCACCGGCGCGGACGAGGCGCGGATCGCCGCGCTGGTCGACAGGCACGCGCCGGCGTCGCCTCCGGCGCCTCTTTCGCGCTCGGCGCTCGACATGCAGGCCGCCATCTCCGCGGCCCTGATGACCCTGCGCGCGTCCTGCGGGTCTCTGGGCGAGTTCGTCGCCGCGACGCGCACGCTGCTGGTGTTCGTGGGGAACGTGGTGACCCACCCAGGCGAGGCGAAGTACCGCCGCGTGCGTCTCGCGAACGCGGCGTTCCAAAGCAAGCTCGGGCGACACGCCGGCGGCGTCGCCGCCATGAAGGCGTTCGGATTCGTCGAGGAGGGCGCCGGGGACGACGCGGCGCTGGTGATGAGCGAGCAAAACGCGCGGCACGAGGGGTTGCCCGCGATGCGCCGTCTGCTGGAGCAGGCGGTGCCCCCGACGGGATAGGGATTTAGATACGCGCGCTTCGCTGTCAATACACTTCGACGACGGAGCGTCCCCGGCGCCGGCGGCGGCGCTCGGACCGCCGCCGCGCTCGGACGCCGCCGCGCTCGGTCGTCTCCTCACTTTTTCTTCCCGTCGCCATCCTTCGCCTTGGGCTCCACCTTCGTCCAGGACGAGTCGAAGACGTCCTTCCAGATCTCCGCCTTGAGCTTCTCCGCCTTGTCGTTGATGAGCTCGGCGCGGCGCTCCTCCACCGCGTTTTGCCGCGTGATCTCTTTTTTGTGGTGCAGGCACTCGAAGTAGTCCTCGCGCAGAGAAAAGCAATCCGAGGGGTCGTCCGCCGTGGACATGCACTGTTTCGTTCGACGCGAAGGCACGGCGAACGCGACGATGAGGGAAACGAAGGGTCAGAGCGTGCGTCACGAGGCTCGCGCCGTCTCCGAGACGCGCGGCGAGACGACGGCGGCGGGCGTCGCGATTGATGATGTCACGGCGATCGCTCGAGGCGTCGTTCTCGTTTTAGGGTTGGCGCGACACGCCGCGCGTCTCGCGCGTGGAAACCGCGCGCCGCCGTGCACTTCGCCGCGCGCGTCGTACCCTGGAGAAGTTGCGCCACAGAGGGGTGCAGCGCCCCTCGTTGCCCTTACTGCGTCGGTGGAGGTGAGGGGAGGGTGAGCAAAACAGGGCGTGCCGTGGAGGAGACGTGGGGAGCGGTCAGTCCCGCGCACGATCGGTGACGCGCGAAGGGTGGAAGCGCCTCGTCGCGGCGTCGTCGCCGCGCGTTCGCGCGTGGGAAGCGAAACGCGGGGGTGTTTCACGCACGCTCCGAAGCCGGAAGCCATGTTCGCGTCGGGTGTGTGCGTTCGCGCGGCGCACTCTGGGATTTCACATATGGGAGCAGGTGGAATGTGTGGTTTCGGTCGGAAGAGGTTGGCGCGCTTCGTGCAAAATATTTTTGGTCCATTGGCGAAGTGCGTTTGAAAAACTGGTCGCTTCCGCGCTCGCTACTGTGGTGCGCGCGTCGCTCGCGACGTGCACGGTCGCGCCGCGCGCGGGCAGCTGACTCGGAAGCGCGCCTGGCCGCGTCGGCGACCGAACGACCGCGGCGGGCGTGGACACACCCAGCCGTGACCCGCGTGCGCGTGATTCTCGGTCAGCTGTCGTGATTCTCGGTCGGTCCGATGGCCGAGGAAGGCGCGCCCCGCGGTGCCCCCCCACCCCGCCCCGCGTCCCGCGCGTCGAGCGACGCCGGGTCGCCTCCCGCCGGCGATACGGATGACGCCACCTCGCGCGCGCACCGCCGGCGCGCCTCGACCCTGGACGCGCACCGGGACAAGAGCGCGGACGAGGCGGATGCGGCGGGGGTTGAGGATGGAGACCACGAGAGCGAGGCCCGGGAGCGCGAACGCGACGTCTCTTTTTCTTCTTCGGAGGAGGTTGAGGAGGGCGTCGACGACCACGACGACGTCCAGATGCTGCACGATAAACTCCTGGAGTTCCGCGTCGAGAACGACGCGCTGGGTGAGGCCACCACCGCGCTGAGACGCGCGCTGAGACGCGCGACGGAGGAAAACGCCGAGACGCGCGCGGCGCTGGCGCTGGCGAAGGCGGAGCTGGAGGATGAGCGCGCCGCGTCGAAGGCGTCTCGCGCGAAAGCCGAGGAAGAGGCGAAGCGCACGCGCGTCGAGCTGGGAGATGTCGAACGCCTCGCGCTCGAGCTCCAGGGCGAGCTCGAGGAGGCGCGCGCGCGCGCCGCCGAGGAGGCGCGCGCGCGGCGAGACGCCGAAAACGCCTCCGCGGCGGCGCGGGAGGAGCGGGACGCGGCGGCGGCGATGGCGGATTCGCTCCGCGACGCGCTCGCCGACGCCGCGCGCGACGCGGAGACCGCGAAAGCCAAGGCGAAAGCCGCCAGGGAGAAGCGGGAACTCGCGGGCGCGAAAGAGAAGCGGGAGTTCGAGGCGGCGGCGAAGGCGGCCGCCGAGAAGGACGCCGGGGAGGCGCTCGGGGAGGAGCTGCGGGAGGCGCGCGCCGCCGCCGAGCGCGCGGCGAAGGACCGCGACGCGATGGCGTCCGCGTGGCGCCGGGAGTGGGCGTGCGCGAAGGCGGACCACGCCTCGGAGCTCCGCGCGACGCGCGCGCGCATCGCGAACGCCGAGGCGGACCTCGCGGCGTCGCGCGCGTCCCTTCAGGAGGCGCGCGACGCGCGCGCCGCGGCGGAGTCGGCGCTGGCCGAAGCGACGCTTCGCGCGCGAGACGCGACGCGAAACCGCGACGGCGCCGTCGCCTCCCTTCGCGCGTTGGCCGAGCACGAGGATGCCGTCCGCGAAGACGCCGCGCAGCGCGCCGCCGTCGTCGGCAGGCTGAGGGACGACGCCGCCGAGGCCGCCTCCAGGTGCGAGGCGCTGGTCGCGCGGTGCGCCTCGCTCACGGGCGAGCGCGACGCGGCGGCGCGGCGCGCTGAGCGCGCCGAGGCGGACCTCCGCGAGATGGCCGAGCTCGCCGAGACGGTGGCCGTCGCGCAGACCGAGAACGCGCGGAGACGCGCGGAGAGGGCCTCGACGTCCTATCCCGGGTCGTCTTCCGTCCGACCGTCCGAGTGCGGTTCGCCCGAGAGCCCGGAGCTCTCGGCATCACCAGGCGCGTCCCCGGGCTCGCTGCGCCGCGCCGCCGTGCGCGAGAGCCGGCGCTCCCCGAACGCGTTCGCGGCGTCCATGGCGGCGACGCGAGGGCGCGGGACGGCGCGCGCCGAAAACGACGCGCCGCCCGCGTCCGCGGCGTCCGCGGTGTCCGCGCCAGACCCCTCGACGCCGGCGACGCCGGTGACGCCGGCGACGCCGAACCCGGAGACGCCGGAGGTTCCCGCGTCGGAGCGCCGCCGCGCGCCTGGATCCGCGCCTGGATCCCGCTGGATCCGCGCCGTCGGCGACGCCGTCGCCGAGGAGCTGGTGCACGCGCTGGCGCGCGAGGTGGCGGAGCTCCGCGACGCCGCGGACGGCCTGCGCGCGGACGCCGCGGACGCGCGCGCGGCGCGCGACGACGCGCGCCGCGCGCTCCTCGAGGAGACGACGCGCGCGCGGTCGCTGGAGCGCGCGCGCGTGCTCGACCTGCGCGAGACGCGCGCCGCCGAGCGACGCGCGCGCGCGGCGACTGAAACCGCGTGGGCGCTGCGGGACAAACTCGCGCTGGCCGCGGTGGAGACGGTGATTTACCGCCGCGGGGATGAGGTTCGCGGCGATGACGAGAAAAACAAACAGAAAAGCGTTTTTCGCGAGGACGAGGACGAGGTCCACGAGGACGAGGTCGAGGTCGAGGACGAGGACGAGGTCCACGAGCTCGAGGTTGAGGACGAGTTCGAGGTCGAGACTGGAAGGTCGAAGGCGCCGGCGAGCGAGTACTTCCGCAAAGCGGGCGCGCGCGTGTTCGGCGGAGAAAACGGTTTCTCGGAAGAGAAGACGTTCGAGCCGTTCGAAGCGCCCACGACGCCCGACGGCGACGAGCGGCTCGGGTGGAGGGGACCCACGCCGAGAGCTGCGCGCGTGCCGCGCGCGACGTCGTTTTCGCCGATGTGACGACGTACTGTACGTCGACGCGATGATGGAGTCTACGTCTTCTAAGTCTTCTACGTCTTCTACGTCTTCTACGCACGCGACCTCGCTACGTCCGCCGCTCGCTCCCGGTTCCCGGTCAAGGGATGACGTTCCCCCAGCAATCCCTCGTGAGCTTCAGCCCCGTCCTGGTTTGGTTCCGCGTGGATCTGAGATACTCCGAGTCGATCCCCGCGGGCGGCATTTCCTCGTTCAAAGCGCCCGGCGCCGCGCCCCCCGCCGGCGCGCCGTTCGCGTTCGGCCCCTTGGGCGGCACGAATCGCCGCTGCACGCGTCCCCGGCCCTGTTCCGGGAACCACGCCGTGCCCACGAGCTCGGGCCGAGGCTCCGCCGAGGGCTTGTGGAAGTACACCGGGTCCGGTCCGATGTCGTACCCGACGCGGCGACGCTCAGCGGCCTCCTCCACGAGGCGTCCGGACCCGCTCGCCGGGGCGTCGTCCGGGAACGATGCCGAAACCGGCATCGAAATCGGCATCGTCGAAACCGGCGGAGGCACCTCCGCGCGTCCACGGCGCGGGAACGGATCCCCGCCGGGCAAAAACGCGTCGGTCTGCGTCAAGACGCACCTGAAGTTCCCCATGATCCGTCGATGCTCGAGAACGCGCGCACGATGAATGGTCGGGAGCCGTGATGAAGCGGGCGATTATTTCGGTCGTCACAGACCTGGTTCAAGTCCGGAAAAAAACCGCCGACGTTCGTTGTTGTTTTCTCCGGAGGCACCTCGTCCACGCGCCACACCGAGTACCGCGACGGCGACGATGGGGGCGAACAAGCCGTCGATGCTGACGAACGCGTGGGACCTGTTGATGATCACCGCGTGGCTCGGGCTGGTGCACGTCACGGTGGCGGTGTTCGCGGTGTCGGTGTGGTGCCTTCCCCATCCCGCGGCGTGTGCCGTCGTTGGCGCGTACGTGGTGGCCGGGGTGTGGCCGAACGCCCCTCCCTACCCGCGGTGGGGCATGCGCATCGCGCGCGCCGTGACCGAGGGCGCGACGAGGTACTTCCCCTGCACGATCGAGTGGGAGGACGAGCGCGCGTACCACGCCGCCGCGGAGAAGGGCACGCCTCATCTCATCGGCCTCGAGCCGCACAGCGTGTTGCCTCTTTCCATCGTGGCGTTCGGGAAGTATTTCTTCTACACCGACTCCACGCCCGCGCGCGTCCGCGACGCGCGCGCGTTGGCGACGCCGGCCATCTTCGTCGTGCCTTTCCTCAGGCAGCTGTGGACGTGGCTCGGGATGGACGCCATCGACCGGAAGAGCATGCTCCGCGTGCTGCGCGCCGGACGCACCGCGCTCATCATCCCCGGCGGCGTCGCGGAGTGCCTCGAGATGCGCCGCGGCACGGAGACGGTGTATCTGCGCAAGCGGTTCGGGTTCGTCAAGCTGGCGATTCAGACCGGCGCGAGTTTGATGCCGGCGTTCACGTTCGGACAGAGCGAGACGTACAGCTACGTGCGGCTCGGTCCCCCGCTGTGCTCGGAGAAGACGGTGCGTCGGATCGCCGGGATCATCCAGCTCGCGCCGATGGCGTTTTGGGGCCGCGGCGGCTCGTTCGTCCCGCGGCGCGTCGCGCTGAAAACCGTCGTCGGGCGGCCCATCGCGGTGACGAAGACGGAGAACCCCACGAACGAGCAGGTGGCGGCGAAGCTCGCGGAGTTCATAGACGAGATGGTGCGGCTGCACGAGACGCACAAGGAGCGGTGCGGGTACGGGGGACAGAGACTAGTCGTTCTGTGACGACGCGTCACCAGTACGTAGCTACGTACACTGCACTTTTCGTATTTCGAAAAAGCGCGATCGGGTCGATCGGACGTTCACAAGGATTCGCACGTCCCTCCGCTGACCGTCCGATCAGTTCACCCGCACTCGACATGGCCGCCGCCGTCTGTCGCACCCCCCTGGCGGCGCCTCGCGCCTGCATCGCCCCCGCCGGTCGCTCCCGCGTCAGCGCCGCGCTCCCCGCGCGCCGTCTCGGCGCCTCGAAAAAGCGCGCGCGCGTCCACCGCTTCGCGGTGGTCGCCGCCGCCGCCCCCGCGGCGGCCGCCGCGGGCGGCGCGCCCGTGAACGTGCTGGTGGTGGGCGGCGGCGGGCGCGAGCACGCGCTGTGCTGGCGCCTGCGTCAGAGCCCGAGCTGCGGCGATCTGTTCTGCGCGCCCGGCAACGCCGGCATCGCCGTGGAGGAGGGCGTGCGCGTGGTGTCGCTGGACGAATCCGACCACGCCGCCGTGGTCGCGTTCTGCGCCGACCACGAGATCGGGCTGGTGGTGTGCGGCCCCGAGGCGCCTCTGGTGGACGGGCTCGCGGACTCGCTCATCGCCGCGGACGTGCCGTGCTTCGGGCCCACCAAGGCAGCGGCGCGGCTGGAGGGCTCCAAGGGCTTTCTTAAAGATTTGCTCAGAAAGTACGACATCCCGACGGCGCGGTACGCGCGCTTCTCCGACCCGGCGGCGGCGAAGGCGTACATCGAGGAGCAGGGCGCGCCCATCGTGGTGAAGACGGACGGGCTCGCCGCGGGCAAGGGCGTGATCGTCGCGATGGACACGGCCACCGCGCTGAGCGCGGTGGACGACATGATGGTGAACGCCGCCTTCGGCGCCGCCGGCGCCGAGGTGGTGGTGGAGGAGTTTCTGGACGGCGAGGAGGCGAGCTTCTTCGCCGTGGTGGGCGGCGGCGTCGCCGTGCCGCTGGTGGGCGCGCAGGACCACAAGCGCGTCGGCGAGGGCGACACCGGGCTGAACACGGGGGGCATGGGCGCCTACTCCCCCGCGCCCGTGCTCACGCCCGCGCTGGAGAAGGTGGTGATGGAGACCATCGTGCAGCCCACCGTGGACGGCATGGCGGCGGAGGGGTGCCCGTTCACGGGCGTCATCTTCGCCGGGCTCATGATCGAAGACGGCGAGGTCAAGCTGCTGGAGCACAACGTGCGCTTCGGGGACCCGGAGTGCCAGTGCCTGATGGCGCGCATGCGCGGCGACCTGGTGGACCTGCTGCTGCGCGCGGCGACCGGGACGCTCGGCGACGCGCCGGCGATGGCGTGGTCGGACGACGTCGCGGCGGTGGTGGTGGTGGCCGCCGAGGGCTACCCGGGCGCCTACGCCAAGGGCGAGGCCATCGGCGGGCTGGCGGAGGCGAACGCAAAGACGGGCGTCAAGGTGATCCACGCCGGGACGGCGCTGGACGCGAAAACCGGCGACGTGCTCAGCGCGGGCGGACGCGTGCTGGGCGT
>Ga0181564_10001015_pt1 | contig 24859 bp, 25 predicted proteins | sample 011ome_24_FD_134512 | JGI IMG/M metagenome (GOLD analysis project Ga0181564, IMG submission 134512) | Coastal salt marsh microbial communities from the Groves Creek Marsh, Skidaway Island, Georgia - 011513CT metaG (megahit assembly) | ecosystem: Environmental > Aquatic > Marine > Intertidal... | reverse complement strand
TACGTAAAGGTGCATTGACTGAAGAGCAAGCAGAAGCGAAATACGAAGCTTGGCTAAGCGACAAGGAGTCTAAAATCGGTGCAAACGTGAAAGCGATCGCTGAAAAGAAGGCTGCTGATAAAATCGCTCGTCTAGCTGCGGAAAGCGAAGTAAACAAAGCTCGTGCTACTGCAATCGCCGCTGCCCTAGCTCCAGCACCAGTTGAAGAAGCTCCTGCAGAAGAGGCAGAAACTGAAGCTGCTGCTGAAGAAGCTCCTGCAGAAGAGGCAGAAACTGAAGCTCCTGCTGAGGAGGCGACAGAAGAAAGCGCAGAGTAATTGTGCAAAAGGAGCAGTGCTTTTTACTAGGTAAGATCACAAAACTCCACGGGTATAAAGGAGCGATGGTATTACACATCGACTCGTCTACCCCACAATACTTTAGAGAATTGGAATCAGTATTCTTGGAATTTAACCAAGAGCTGATTCCATTTTTTTTTGCCGAACGGGGCAAACTGAACGGCAAGAAACTCATTGTTAAACTCGAAGATGTCAGTCCTGACGAAGCTTCGAGATTTGTAGGTTGCAACGCTTACCTATCAGAAGAAATGCTTCCTGCTCCTAAGGAAGGCTTCTACGACAAGGCCATCTTAGCCTATACAGCCTATCACGGTGATAAAGCTATTGGTACAATTACCGATGTGGTGGAGAATACAGCGCAGAATCTCTTTATCATTGAGCACGATAATAAAGAGTTCCTTGTTCCTGCCGTAGAAGCTTTTATTCAAAGAATTGAACATCCTGAGAAAATCGTTTATCTTGAATTGCCCGAAGGTTTATTGGACCTTTAATCACAGATGAACGAACATAAACCATACGATCCAAGGTATTTACACCTGATTTTCAGCGCATTGCTGATTATTCAGCTGGTGTTAACTTCCGTTGTACTCTATGTAGCCAGCGATACCGCTAGCGTCTTTTTAATGCCGTTTGCAGCGAATACGTACGCTATTCCGGGCATTGCATTTGTCCTCGTTCTGTTGGGACGTTATGTCTGGAACAATGGAATGCGCGAGATTAATACTACAGAAGAACTGTTTTCCAAGCTTGAAATTTTGACGAAAATCCATATTTGGAGGTGGGTATTGGTACAATTGGGTACTTTAATTCTTCTCACCTACACACTGATAGAGGGCAACTTCTATTATTTCATTTTTGCTTTGGTAAATATTGTCTATTTCTTCACCTTACGTCCTAAGATATTTCGACTCGCAGGAGAACTATGAAATTAGTAGGCCCTTTTCAAATGAAACAATTCAGCGTAGCACACGATTGTTGTGCTATGCGCGTGAACACCGACGGTTGTCTTTTAGGCGCAATTGCCGGTGAAAATCACCAACACGATTCTGTTCAGCACGTATTAGACATTGGAACTGGAAGTGGTGTCATAGCACTTCAAATGGCGCAACGTTTCAACAATGCATTTGTAGATGCAGTAGAAATTCATGGTCCTAGTGCAAAGCAGGCCACAGAAAACTTCAAGGGCTCACCTTGGAACAACAGAATGATTTGCTACCACGAGCCATTACAAGATTTTGAGGCGAGTGTTTCTTACGACATAATCGTCTCTAACCCACCGTATTTTGAATCTGGCCCAACGAAACTAGATGAAGGCGTTGCAAATGCGAGACATGCGTTAACCTTGGATTTCAATTCTCTCGTTCAGCATGCTTCAAGGCTCCTAAAGGAAACAGGAACTTTTTGGTGCGTATTACCTGCAGACAGGGCAGATCAAATGATAGAAGCCGGTATTGAAGAAAACCTGCACCCGGTATCGATATATGCCATCCGACCTAAGAGCGGTCGCGCTGCAAATCGCGTTATTCTTGCTTTTAGCAAAGAATCCACAGCCGAAACGACCCGTAAAGAATTCGTGCTTTACAAGGCGACCCAAGAATACACCGATGAGGTCCGCGAAGTCCTCGAACCATTTTACTCGAGTCTTTAATAGCCTCGGTATTCAACGGTTTTCTCTGTGAATTTCACACCGTAATGTGCGGCCATTTCGGCCAAAATAGGATCATACCATGATTTTGTCATAGGACGTTGCACACCAACAGGGGCCTTACCTTCCAAAACAATCTTTGTGGCAATACCCAATGGAAGTCCTACAGTTCCTGCCATTGCTGTGCTATGGGCATTTTCTCCTTCTACCCCCATGGAGCTTTCAATCATATGAAGGGATCCGTCCTGCTCCCAACCAATTTTGTGATACATCACAATGAGGTCTTTGTCTTCAGGCTCCATACTCCATACTTTTCGAAGAATGAACTCTAAACACTGAGCAGGAGTGCCTTGGTCAAAATCAAAAGTTGAATGGGAGAAAATACCTGCCCATTCAAGCTTCGCGAAAATCTCAGAATCTTGAGGAATATTCAAGTAGTACTTGAGCTTTAGCTCAACGCTATCATTTGGGTTATATGCTAAAAATAAATTGGTAAAATCCCTGAATGTCATCTGCTTCAGTCCCTTGATTACATAAGAATCATCGGTCATTCCAAGGCGAACAAAACAATCCCAAGCACGAGCATATCCAGGTCTACGTAATGTTCCGCGGTACAAGGTCTCCACTTCTGTTAATCCATAAGCCTCACGGTACTTCAGCGAATCTCTATTGGCTAATCCTTCAAATCGGCCATAACCTTCGACATTCATGAATTCGGTTCTACGAAACACCATGTGTGGCGGGATGTACTTGTATTTGCCTTCCTGTAGGAACTTCACAGCGCCCCCCTGCCCCGCTAAGACCACATTTCTAGGATTCCACGTGAACTTATAGCGCCAAGGATTCGTGCCTTCAGAGCTCGGACTTAAAAGACCACCAGTGAAGCTTTCAAACAATTTAATTTTGCCCCCTTTGTCTCTTATACCCTCTATAAGTTGCATCGCACTCATATGGTCGATACCGGGATCTAAGCCACATTCATTCAAAAAAACCAGACCTTGTTTTTGTGCCTCCTGTGAAAGGGCTTCCATCTCTTTCGTGAGATAAGAGGCTGTAATCAGATGTGATCCGTGTTTAAGACACGCCTTGGCCACCGCTAAATGCATGTGCGCTGGTACCATGCTGATAGTTATTGAACAGCTCGAAATCTCCGTTTCTAATGCAGCAACATCAGTAATATCTAGTTCTCCTACCGAGCAACCATCGCTTGCACTGCCCATACGAGCTGATGCAATAGATTTATCACGGTCTACTACGCTTAATTCAATACCGTGAGACTGCACTAACCCTTTTAAGTAAGGAACTAATTTCTGCGTGCTTAGTCCAGCCCCGATAAGTAATACTTTGGTCATTTAAATTGAGATTTCCCCTAAAATACCACACAAACCTCGTGTTTCAAATAAAACATTATCAACAACTAATGTTAGTTTTGTCACAATAGAATTTTAGTACTCTGCACGTATATTCACACTATGAAAAAACTAGTTGCCATTTCTGGTGCTTTGGCTGTTGCACTGGGCGCTTTAGGAGCTCACGCTTTAAAAGAAGTGCTAGACCCAAGTTCATTAGAGTCTTACAAGGTTGCTGTGTTGTATCATTTGGTACACACGCTGGCACTCCTCGCCCTGATTCAAGGCAACTACAAGAAAGTGACCGTTTGGTTATGGACCTCGGGCATAGTTCTATTCTCTGGGTCCATTTACTTGCTAGCAGTAGATGAACTTATGAGTATGAAGCTTTCGTTTTTGGGACCCATTACACCCCTAGGAGGTCTTCTCTTTATCGCGGGTTGGCTCAGTCTAATAGGCTCAAACGAGACAAATGTGGATAAATAGTTAGTAGTTCGAGTCAAAAATTAGTTAGAAGCTCAACTCCTATTGAATTACTGCGTTTCTTTGTAATACCTATTACATTTTAAGAACCACAGTAATAATGACTTCCAAGAACCACCTAGAAGCCTTAAATGCACTGCATATTAAGGCTAGAGAAGTATTTAGCAACCTTCACCCTGATGTGCTCGAGGCACACAGCATTTCTAAGAATATGGCGGTGCGCACAGCGCACGGAGCCATCGCAGTCAACACCGGTAAATTCACTGGTCGCAGTCCAGAGGATCGCTTTATTGTAAAAGACTCACTCACCAAAGATGCCGTTTGGTGGGGACCGATCAATAAACCCTTTAATCCAGAGAAGTTTCTATCGCTCAAAGCAAAAATCTGCAACTACTTAAATGATAAAGACATTTATGTACGTGATGCATACGCTGGTGCACACCCATCCTATCGACTGTCCGTAAGAGTAATTAACGAATACCCTTGGTCCAATCAGTTCGCAGGCAACATGTTTATTCAACCTACGGCAGATGAGTTGAAGGATTTTTATTCGGAGTGGACCGTAATTAATGCACCTGGTTTTTTGGCCGATCCCGCGGTCGACGGCACACGACAATCAAACTTTGCCATAATTGACTTCACCGATAAGTGCATTATCGTTGGCGGCACAGGATATACTGGGGAAATCAAGAAAGGTATATTCTCTGCACTCAACTTTATACTACCCTACCAAAAGAACGTATTGAGCATGCACTGCTCTGCCAATGTCGGACCACAAGGCGATACGTCTATCTTTTTTGGTTTATCCGGTACAGGTAAAACTACTTTAAGTGCAGATCCAAACAGAAGACTCATCGGGGACGATGAACACGGTTGGTGTTCGGACAATACCATATTCAACTTCGAGGGTGGTTGCTATGCTAAGGTAATAGACCTAAGTGCTGAAAAAGAGCCAGATATTTACAATGCGATCCGCCCCCATGCCATTCTTGAGAATGTCATCCTGAATCGTGATGGTACAGTAAAGTTTGAGGATGCAACTATTACTCAAAATACACGGGTCAGTTATCCTATTGACCATATCGCGAACCTTCAACCGGGGTCGATGGCGGAAAATCCAAAGAACATATTTTTCTTGACAGCCGATGCCTATGGAACGCTTCCCCCCATTTCAAAATTGACCCCAGGACAAGCCGCCTACCACTTTATTAGCGGCTATACAGCGAAAGTAGCGGGCACTGAAGAAGGAGTGAATGAACCCAAGGCGGTTTTTTCAGCTTGTTTCGGGGCGCCATTTATGCCCCTACACCCTACCTATTACGCCAACATGCTCGCCTCAAAAATGGAAGCTGCAGGAGTCAATGTTTGGTTGGTAAATACGGGATGGACGGGCGGTCCGTACGGTATTGGAAAAAGAATGTCTTTAAAACACACCCGTCGAATGATCACTGCTGCAATGCAAGGGGAACTCGATGCAGTTAATTATATCCAACATGAGGTATTTGGTCTTTATATGCCGACTTCATGCCCGGAAGTGCCTTCTGATATTTTGGACCCGAAAAAAACCTGGTCAAATCCGGAGGAATACGATGAATATGCAAACGAATTGGCATTGAAATTCTCGAACAACTTTAAACAGTTTGAGAGTGAAGCCACAAACGAAATACTTGAGGCCGCACCTCGAGTATTGATTGGAGCAAAATAAACTCCAAGTGTTAGATGTGTCTGTAAGGGCGGCCGTTGGCCGCCCTTACTTGTTTAGAACATGGTTAATAACTCTGTCCGTATTTGGAGATTCTACAAATTCTGCTGGCCTAAAAATGAATAATTTGAAGGAACTCAAAACGTTTGCCCATGCCTGCAAAGCGCAAAAAAGTATCAGCAACAAAGATTTTTGTACTCGATACCTCTGTCATTCTTTATGATCATAATGCTATTTTTTGCTTCGAAGAGCACGATGTCGTTCTGCCTATCTCTGTTTTAGAAGAACTCGACGAATTCAAGAAAGGACACGATTCCAAAAACTATGAAGCACGCGAATTCATTCGAACTCTTGATCGAATTACTGAAGGCAAAGATTTTACGAATTGGATTCCACTAAACGGGGATACCCACGGTAATATGAGGGTCATTATGGATACCTCACACAAAGGCATTGACGCCGAAAAAGTGCTTGGGCGAAAAATGGACCACCGCATCATAAATGCGGCATTGAATATCCAAGATTTAGAACCAGAGAAATCTACCATCCTTGTCACAAAGGACATCAACTTACGTCTTAAAGCCAAAGCCCTCCATTTAAATAGTGAAGACTATTTGACAGGTAAGATTAAAGACATGGATGCCTTGTACAAAGGAAAGTCCGTGGTAGAGAATTTCAATACTGCTACTCTCACCAAATTGTACGCGGAGAAATCTCTAGATATTGATGATGTACTCAAAGAAAACCCTGAGTTCACGCCTTTTCCAAATAGTTATTACGTTTTAAAATCGGAAAATTCGAGCGGCCTCGCCTACTATAACGCCATTGATAAAACGCTTGATCATGTGGAGAAGCGGGCTGTTTACGGTATAAAGCCAAGGAATGCTGAGCAGGCTTTTGCCATTCATGCTATTTTGAATCCAAATGTAAAGCTGGTTAGCCTAACGGGGGTCGCCGGAACAGGAAAGACACTTATAGCCCTAGCGGCCTCCCTAGAGCAACGCAGAGACTTTAAGCAGATCTATTTAGCGCGTCCCATAGTTCCCCTGTCAAATAGAGATCTTGGGTATTTACCCGGGGATGCTAAAGAAAAAATCAACCCCTATATGCAGCCGCTGTGGGACAACTTAAAGCTCATTAAGAACACTTTTAGTGATAGAGACAAAGAGTATAAACAACTCGAGGCTATGGTGGAAAAAGAAAAGATTGTCATTACTCCTCTAGCATATATCCGTGGGCGTTCTCTTGCGGATATCATATTTATCGTAGACGAGAGCCAAAACCTTACACCGCACGAGGTAAAAACAATCATCACACGGGCTGGAGACGGGGCTAAGTTCATTTTCACAGGGGATGTAAGGCAAATTGATACACCTTATTTAGATGAACAGTCCAACGGTTTGAGCTATTTGGTTGATAAGACGAAAGGGCAAGATATCTACGCACACGTGACTTTAGAAAAAGGGGAACGAAGTGAATTGGCCAACCTTGCAAATGAACTCTTGTAAATCGGCACAGATTTTGATTTTAACCTAAACACATAAACCTCTATCAACATGATTACTCTCTATACCGCAGTTACATTAGACGGCTATATAGCAACCACTGACGGAAGCGTAGACTTCTTAGAAAACCCCCGTTATCAGCTCCCTAATGAAGATTATGGATACACAGGGTTCTACGAAGGCATTGATGTAGTCGCCATGGGCTACAACACGTATAAGCAGGTTATCAACTTTGAGGGAGAATTCCCTTACCACGGCAAACATAGCGTTGTTTTTAGCAGGACAGATACTGTGGAGCCCATAGCCGGTGATATAGAGATCACTGAAGCTTCTGAGGAAAGCGTCATTCAGCGTTTCAAGAGAGAAGGGAAAAATGTATGGATTATTGGAGGTGGTGCTACCAATGCACGCGTACATCAAAGCGGTCTCATTGATCGAATGATCCTCACCTACCTACCAATCACGCTCGGTGCCGGAATTCCACTATTTAGAGAGAATGATGCAAGCTTAGAGTGGAAAAATACAGGGACTCGGACCTTTGCCAACGGCCTAGTTCAGATCACCTTAGAAAGAAGGTAATCCACTTGGACATTGAGGTCTTCAAGCGAGCCGTTATTCTCGATGACCGTATCACTTTGAGCCCGTCGATGGGCATCACCCAATTGATTCGCTAAACGCTCTCTTATTTGACTATCGTTCATCTCTGTGTTGCGCGCCATTACACGAGCTATGCGTATATGTTCATCGGCTACGATACTTACGACATGCTTACAAGTAGTATCGCCTTTTTCAAAAACTAAGGCACTTTCTTTGAAAACCACCGCGCTACCGCTGTTGAGTTTCCAAAATTCAAAATCTTCACGAACGGCTGGATGAACTATGGACTCTAGCTTTTCTTTAAGTTCACTACTGCCGAAAATCTTTTCGGCAACAAAGGCCCGATTCAATTCACCCTGTAAATAGGCCTTTTCGCCCAATAGCGCCGTTATCCCTTGAACCAAAGTGGCATTAGTATGCATGAGTGCTTTAGCGCGCTCATCACTATAATACACGGGGTGTCCCTTACTTTCAAGCATTGCACAGACTGTGCTCTTGCCTGAGCCAATACCACCAGTGATACAAATTACTTTAGATTGCTTCATTGTCTTATACGTTCAACCCTATTTGGCGTTATAGAAAGTACAGAAATATTCTCTTTCACCGGTTCTGCTACAATCGTGTAATTCGATTCATTCTGAACTGCGGAAAGTGTGATAAGCTCTTCGAAGGTTCTCGAAAGCAAGGCCTTCTTAGGACCACTGACCCAAACCTCAACATCTACAATTTGACTTCCTAGAACCAGGGGAACTTCAAATTTGTTCTCTGTCCATAGTGCGCTCGTTCCACGTACTTCGATTCGTTCCTCGGATATTGAGGTCAAACTAGACCCTAAACCTTCCACAGGAAGATCAAAGGCATGATTACCGTCCCAAAGGAATTCGGGTAAATTCACATGCAATCGGGCTCTAAATACCGCTTCAGGCGAACCAACAACGTCAATGCTATCCGGTTCCATTGAAATATTTTGCGACCATTTGTAACCTATGGGCAAACGAATATTTTGAAGCCCTTCTAGTGCTATTGGTAACCTAGTTCGTTCTAATTCCTCACATGGAAAAAGAACCTCCGTGGTAGCCGTTGAAAAAGAATAAATACCTCTATATACACTATTGAGCTGAGCAATAACCTCAGCACTCTGGACGACAAGCATCCCTTTACTTTTTAAAGTAAAATCCGCAGATTGGACAGTTACAATTTCCTTATCAACTTTCTGTAAACGCAAGGCATTAATTCCAGAAGCACTTACCTCTACGTTCAAGGCAATCGATGTGTCCGTGATGAATTGATCCTCGACAATAGAAGAAGGACTGTTCGCATAGATGACTACGGTAGTGCTTCGCTCCGCTTTACTCACCGAAATAAGCACCCAGATGATACTAGTCAGTGCCAAGAACGACAAGAACTCTCTATGGAACAAACGCTTGAACATGGGCTAAAAAAACCGGCCGAAGCCGGTTTTAAATTATTTGGATTGGTATTGGGCGCTTAGCTCTTTACTAATAGCACTTTTCTCAACCTTTAGTCTCGAATTTTCAGTTTCTAAGACAATGTGGGTATCGCCTACTTCAAGAATCTTTCCGTGAATACCTGAGGTCAAAACCACACGATTGCCTTTTGCAACCTCACTGCGGAATTTCCCTTCTTCCTTTTGTCGCTTCATCTGCGGTCTGAAGAAGAATAAGTACATGACCAAAACGATCATGATTAGGGGTAAAAAGCTCATGGCTCCTTCTGCCCCGGCTTGTAACAGTAAATGTGTCATTACTTATCAGAAATTACCGTTGATGTAATGTTTAGAACTTTAGTCTGCGGTACTGCATTTGTGGTCAACGTTACGCGTTTGTCTTGCTTGCCCGCACGTCCTGATGAGTTAAAACTTACTTTAATCTCCCCGGTAGCACCTGGCGCAATGGGCTGACGTGGCCATTCTGGAACGGTACATCCAGGAACCTTGAGCGTTCGAAATAATAAGAGGACCTTCACCCTCATTGGTGAACTTAAAGGTATAATCGACCACTTCACCTTCTTGAATTTCACCAAAATCGTGGAAGTCAGATTCAAACGAAATTGCTGGAAGTGCTTCCATCATAGTTTCTGAAGCTGGCTCAGTTGGCGCTTCAATTCTATCTGCAGCACTGTTACATGCTGTAAATACTAATAATCCTGCGGCTAGTACGACTAGTTTTTTCATTGTATTATTTTGTTTTTATTCAATTATTCCCCGGCCTACTTTAACTAGTAAACCTTCTTCACGCAAATTAGTAACGATTTTGTCAAGTATACCATTGATGAATGAAGAACTTTTTGGCGTACTGTATTCTTTTGCCAAATCCAGGTATTCATTCATGCTCACCTTAACGGGAACCTCCTCCATTCCTCGCCACTCTGCAATACACAATTTCATAAGCACCACATCCAATTTTGCAATGCGGTCACTCTCCCAGTTTTTACTCTTACTTTCTATTCGCGCCTCACTATCCACGGCGAATTCAAAGTACCTGCGCATCAACAGCGCTCCGAAAGCAGCATCGCCCTCGTCCTTGTAAAGATTAGGAATGATCAATCCTCCTTGGTCGTTCCAACTGGAAATGACCTTACCACTCATCATCTGAGCCGCATCGACATCATCGCTCCAACCTACATGCATATCTTCATAAATATCGTGGAGCAACTCATTCTCTGCGATATACTCTTGGTAGATGTATTTAATAAAGCGCTTTTGTGCTCCAAAATCATCACGCATTGCCAATAACTTATCGTACTCCTCACTTTCAAAGAGTTGTTCCCAAAGCCCTCTAAAGTGGTTGTCGTAGGCACTCCAATCCGCATGCACACCTTCGCTAAAGGCAATCAACCTCGCATCGTTACGAACAAGATCAAAAAATGAAATGTCTGTAAAAGCTGAAATACGATCCGCCAACGCACTATCGGGCACCCTTCGGCTGCGCACCTTTTCAAGTCGATCACTAGCAGTCCTGTGAATACGCAATAAGGCATGGATATCCCAAATGAATAAATCGTGTACCTCTTCTAGACTCTTGTCTAAGTTCTTAAGCAATGTCGCAGCACCAAGTTCATTATCTGAAGCATGGGCATAGAGGTGGTGCAGAACCTTAATTCTGATGTGTCTCCTTGTGATCATAAAAATTGGAAAATATTGGGCATACGATTCTTGCTCAACAGAACTGAATTCATCAAAGTCTTGTTATTTTTGAACGTCCGCATGCAAAGAACTTTTCTTTGACACAAATATACTGCGGAACGCACCTAAGAAACGATATGCAAGCACTAAAATATCTTAACAAATACTTCATTAAGTACAAGTGGTTGCTCGGCGCTGGGGCATTCTTTGTCATCGTATCTGTTATCTTTAAGCTCTTCCCTGCCCTATTGATTCGCAATAGCTTCGATACGATCGCAGAGGTCATTGAAAATTACAAGACAGGAGCGGTTCAAAATGAGCTCGTTAGGTGGGAACTCATCAAATATGGTTTGTTCATCATTGCCTCGGCAGTGCTACAGGGGATATTTATGTATTTCATGCGTCAGACCATTGTGGTCATGTCACGTCACATTGAATACGATTTGAAAAATGTTGTTTTCGAACAATACCAGCGATTAACCCAACGATTTTTTAAGCAAAACAACACGGGCGATTTAATGAACCGCATATCCGAAGACGTGGGAAAAGTCAGGATGTACGTGGGTCCGGCCATTATGTACGCACTCAATACAGGGTTTACGATCATTTTAGTCATCTCAATTATGATCAGTGTAAGCCCGAAATTGACGCTCTTGACCTTAGCCCCCCTTCCTCTCTTAGCTTTCCTAGTATATAAAGTGGCCAATTTGATTAATGTCAAATCCCTTTCTGTCCAACAGCAACTGAGCACGCTGAGCACTTTCGCACAGGAAAGTTTTTCAGGCATGCGTGTCATTAAATCCTACCACAGATTACATTGGTTCAATGCGAAATTCAAAGCGGAGGCCATTGAATACCGTTCTGTGAATGAAGAACTCTTCCGAGTAAACGCCACGTTTCAGCCCATCATGATACTCATGGTAGGTATCTCAACGCTCATCACCATTTTCGTCGGTGGCCAATTGTACTTCGCTGGAGAGGTCAGTGCAGGAAACATCACCGAGTTTATCTATTATGTGAATCTTCTTACTTGGCCCATCGCCTCCATTGGCTGGGTGACGAGCCTCGTACAAAGTGCAGCGGCCTCCATGGAGCGCTTGAACGAATTCTTATCGGTAGAACCTGATTTCAAATCGGGCGATTACCGGCCGGCTAGTTTTCAAGGAACAGTCACGTTCAAAAACGTCAGTTTTACCTATCCAAACAGCGGTATTCAAGCCTTGGATAACGTGAGTTTCACCCTTCAAGCAGGCCACAGCCTTGGCATCTTAGGCAAGACAGGTTCTGGAAAAAGCACCATCACAGCCCTCATGGTTCGCCAATACGACCCTACCGAAGGCCATATATTGATCGATGGTGTCGATGTCAAAGACTGGCACCTGCCGACGCTTAAAAAATATTTAGGATGGGTTCCACAAGAGGCTTTCCTATTCAGCGACACCATTGCTCGCAACATCGCCTTTGGATTGGATGAATTCAACCAGAACCAAGTCCAACAAGCTGCGATGGCCGCTGGTGTTCACGACAACATCGTTGACTTCCCCAAACAGTACGAAACAACCGTTGGTGAAAGAGGTGTCACCCTGAGTGGCGGACAGAAACAGCGCGTGAGTATCGCTCGCGCCCTAGCAAAATCTCCGAAGCTCATGGTGTTTGACGACTGTTTAAGTGCTGTAGATACTGAAACAGAAGAACTCATTTTGGGAAACATCAAAGAAGCCACCGCTTCCATTTCCTCAATGATTGTAGCACACCGAGTAAGTAGTGTAAAGCACTGCGAACAAATTATATGTCTGGAAAATGGGCAAATCATCGAGAAAGGTACGCACGAAGAACTCGAGATTGCAGGGGGACATTATAGCGAGCTCATCAGCCTCCAATTGGACCAATAATCCAATAGCCATAGGAACTCAGGCTGTTAATTTCTTTTTTAGCATTTGGCGATGCATTCACTTACATTTGAGTGCTTGTAAATAATAGATCCATGGGTAGAATAATTGCTGTTGCCAATCAAAAAGGAGGCGTAGGAAAAACCACTACAGCCGTTAACCTCAGTGCTGCACTAGGCGCTTTGGAGAAAAAAGTACTCATCATCGATGCTGATCCCCAAGCAAACGCTACGAGCGGCTTTGGCCTCTCGCACGATGATGCATCTCAAGGTACCTATGAACTCATTGAAGGGGCAAGTAAAGCAGCTGACCTTGTTCACACTACCAACACACCGAATGTAGATATTGTCCCAGCCCAGTTAGATTTAGTGGCGGTTGAATTAGAAATCATCGACCAGCCGAAAAGAGAATTTTTCTTAGCCAATGCGCTTGAATCGGTTCGCGACACTTATGATTACATCATTATTGATTGTGCGCCATCTTTAGGACTCATCACCCTTAACGCACTCACCGCGGCCGATGGGGTTTTAGTACCTATCCAGTGTGAATATTATGCGCTTGAAGGTCTGGGCAAACTATTGAATACGATTAAGAAAGTGCAAGAGCTTCACAACGAGCACCTGAGTATTCAAGGCTTGTTGTTAACCATGTTTGACTCTCGTCTACGCCTAAGCAACCAGGTTGCGGAAGAGGTTAAAATTCATTTTGAAGGACTAGTATTCGAAACCATCATTCACAGAAATATTAAGTTAAGTGAAGCGCCATCGCACGGCGAGCCTATCATTGCGTACGACGCAAGCAGCAAAGGCGCCGAGAATTACCTAACTTTAGCACAAGAAATAATCGCAAAAGGAGCGTAAAACTATGGCGAAAAGAGCAATGGGAAAAGGGCTATCTGCCATTCTTGGCGATGAAGCAGCAAAGGTTAATAAGGTAACAGACAAGGGAGCTGAAAAGCTCGTGGGTTCCGTTGCATCCATTCCTGTTGATAGCATCACTACCAACCCATTTCAGCCGCGTAGCAACTTTGATAACGATGCACTTGTAGAGCTCGCTCAAAGTATCTCCGAAGTCGGAATCATTCAACCGATTACAGTTCGTAAGAATGGGATGAAGTTTGAACTCATATCAGGTGAACGCAGATTCCGCGCCTCTCAGATGGCGGGATTGCAAGAGATACCGGCGTATGTACGTTTGGCGGACGATAGACAACTCCTTGAACTTGCCATCGTTGAGAACCTTCAACGTGAAGACCTCGACCCTATAGAAATGGCCTACTCGTGTAAGCGAATGATGGACGAACTTGGTCTAACCCAAGAGCAAGTTGCACAGCGTCTTGGTAAGGGGCGTTCCACGATCACAAACTTCCTGAGACTCCTCAAGCTTCCGGCGCTGATACAAGCGGAATTAAGAGATTTACATCGAAATGAAAGCGCAGACGAAAACAACGACGGGACAGCTAATGTGGTTTTCACAATGGGTCATGCTCGTGCCTTACTCAACCTACCCACCGAAGAGACTCAGATAGATCTCTATAAGAAGATTTTAAAGGAAGGACTTAGTGTTCGTAAGGTAGAGGCCGTTGTCAAGGCTATAAAGTCCCCTGAGGTTCCTCAACCCAAACCAGAGAAACCGAGCGAACTGCTTCGTTTAGAAGGTCAATTGACTAAATATTTTAGTACCAAAGTAGTCATCTCACAAGGCGCTAAAGGAAAGGGTAAAATTCAAATTGATTTTACCTCCGATCAAGAATTAGCTGAAATCATAGCTAAACTAAATGGTTAAGAGATTAATCATATCTCTATTATTATCAGCTTTTTACAACCTAAGTGCGCAGGAAGCTGATACGAATACTGTTGGTCATTCAGAACATCTACATACTGAGGCTGCAAAGCACAATATCAAAAAAGCCACTACCCTTGCACTCATCCCTGGAGCTGGTCAAGTTTACAATAAGAAGTATTGGAAAGTTCCCTTGGTTTGGGGCGCAATTGGCGGAGCAGGTTACTACTACTATGACCTCGATCAGAACTTCAAAGCCTACAAAAGTGTTTTACAGCTCATCATCGATGAGCCAACGTTAGTTACAAGAACGGATCTTGAAACGGCACAACCACAGCTTTTCAGCGGACTGCCCGCTCCTTTTTACCAAAATACTGCTGAGGGGGTCGCTTTGGAGGCCATTGGCTATATGGATGCCCTAAGAACACAACGCGAATATGCTTTCTTCGGCATCATCGGTGTTTACGTCTTAAGCATCTTAGATGCGAATATTGACGCCCATCTCTACGACTTTGATATCAGTGATGATCTCAGTCTACAACCTGCCATTATCCAAACGAATTATTATGCGGGAGCTTTTGCGAGCCCCGGTATTAAACTCACATTGACTTTGCCATGAAAATATCCATCATAGGTTACGGAAGAATGGGTCAAGCCATAGAGCGTATGGCCAAGGACAGAGGGCACGAAATAGGCTACATAAACAACGGAGAGTCCATTGACTTAGAGGCAGTTAAAGCTACAGATGTAGCTATTGAGTTTACGCAACCCGATGCCGCTTTGAAGACAATTACTAGTATTCTACGTACGAGGACTCCCGTGATAAGCGGAACAACAGGCTGGCTGGATCAGAAAAGTAAAGCCGACGAGGCTGCTAAAGAGAACGAAACGGCCTTCCTATATGCATCTAATTTTTCGCTCGGTGTCAATCTATTCTTCGTTATCAACGAAAAGCTATCGGTCCTGATGAAGGACCATAAAATGTATACACCTAGCGTTCACGAAATACACCATACCGGTAAAAAAGATGCACCATCAGGTACTGCTATCACTACTGCCCAAGGCATCATTCAAGCTTACCCGGAGCTCACAAAGTGGTCACAGACCAAAGAAGATAACGCGTTACAGATTACAGACGACCGTATAGACCCATATTGCGGCACCCACACGGTAACCTATGAAAGTAGCATCGACAAGATTTCCTTGGAGCACCATGCACACACTCGTGAAGGGTTTGCCCAGGGGGCTTTAATCGCTGCCGAATGGATACAAGGCAAAACAGGCATCTTCGGAATGAGAGATGTACTTGGTCTCTAATACTTTCACAAAAGACTAACAGATTAACGAATTCGAATAGCCTAATTTCACCATATGGAATTTATCATCTTCACACTTGTACAAGCCCTTTGGTTTGGTGCCGTCAGTTGGAAATTTTACGTTGCCGCTGAGCGCAAAGCCTGGGAGGCTTTTATACCTGTTTACAATACCTATGTCCTGGTAAAAATTGCTGATCGTCCAACGTATTGGGTGCTCTTGTATTGCATTCCTGTGGTTGGTGTGGTGATGGGTATCATCATGATTTATGAGCTTCTCCACGTCTTCAAATTCAGAAAGACTTGGCAAACGGCCGCAGTTATGGCCACGTTCGGTGGGTATTTAGGCTATTTGAACTATAAAGAGAAACTCAAGTACTGGGGCAGAGACGATCAATACATTAAGAAAAACTTAGGCGATGGTGTGAACAGCATTTTCTTCGCCATTGTGGTGGCGACAGTCATTCGCTCTACCACCTTTGAGGCATATACCATCCCGACTAGTTCGATGGAGAAGAGTTTGATGGTAGGGGATTTCCTTTTTGTGTCAAAGATGCATTACGGAGTCCGTGTTCCTATGACTCCGCTCTCTCTACCTTTGGTACACAACAAAGTACCTTTTGCCGGTGTACCCTCTTACGCAAGCTGGCCTCAGATTCCTTACCTAAGACTCCCTGTCATTTCGCCAGTTAAAGTCGGTGATCCGGTGGTCTTTAATTATCCCATGGATAACATGCCCGTTGACAAAAAAGAGAACTATGTCAAACGTTGTGTAGGGACACCCGGAGACAGTTTGGAAGTAATCGATACCAAAGTTTTTGTCAATGGAAATGCCATGCAGTTTCCGGATAGAAGTTTCCCTCAGTTCTTATACTATGTGCAGACCAACGGACAAGGTTTTAGTAAAAAACGTCTAAAAAAGGACTTTGACATCAATTACCTCACCTCGGAACAGCAACGCAGGTACCCCACAGATCAAGACGTCTATCAGCGTACTCAAACGGATTACATCATGTTCTTGCAAGAACAACACGTAGATGATATCCTGGCCTTACCGAATGTAGTAAAGGTTTGGCCGGTTATTGCTAGTCGTCCAGGTACTCCTGTAGATTCTACTAAACCAGCAAGTCTCCTTGAAATTGAGGCAGGTCAAGCTCAAGAGATTCTATTCCCTAATCCTGATACAGGTCACGGTGAACGTCCATACAACGACACATGGGATAACTTTGGCCCTATACTCATTCCTGCCGCAGGTCAAACGGTGGATTTAACAGAGAAAAATTTGAATTCTTTCCGGAGAATCATCGGCGAATACGAGGGTCATGATTTGAAAATCAATAAAGACGGCCAAGCTTTTATCGACGGAGAACTGGCAAGTACCTACACGTTTGAGAAGAACTATTACTGGATGATGGGAGACAATCGCCACAACAGTTTAGACGCTCGAAAGTGGGGGTATGTTCCTGAAGACCACATTGTTGGAAAGCCAGTGTTTATTTGGATGAGCTACGACAAGCACGGTGAAGGGTTTGAAAAAATCCGTACTGATCGCGTTTTCACTACCGTGAATGGAGATGGCGAACGCCAAAGCTATTTCTGGCATTTCATCGTATTGCTTGGATTGTACCAAGTCGTACAATTCTTGAGAAAGCGTAAAAAGTAAATATGCTAACGGTTCTTTCTACTGCATACTTCCCTCCTGCTTTATGGGTGGCGCATGCAGTACAGGGACATGCTTTGCTGCTTGAAGCGCACGAATCTTTTCAAAAGCAGAGCTACCGTTCTCGAACAGAAATTGCTGGCCCCAACGGAAGACAGATATTAAGTGTACCGGTAGACCGAAGTATTAAGGAAATACTTTCCACTCCAGTGTCTTACGGCGAGCCGTGGGTGAAAAACCACCTCAGATCCATAGAAACAGCCTATTCTAACGCACCTTTCTTCGAAGTTCTGTTTCCAGATATCAAAGCGATGTTTGAGCACGAGTACAAGACGCTTTGGGAGTTAAATAGGCGTACTATTGAACTCTACTTTTATTGGCTCGAATTAAACACTCCGTTAATTGCTACATCCTCTTTTGAGATAGAAATAGCCGGTATTGACGCCAGGACCTTACATCCAAAGAAAAATTCACAGATTCCTTTTCCACAATACCTGCAGGTTTTCCAGGAAAAAAATGGGTTTGAAAGCAACTTGAGTGCATTAGATGTGTTCTTTAACTTAGGACGTAGTTCTTGGGACTACTTTCAAGAATTGAACCTTAGACAGAAATAACCCAAATACCACCATGAATCTAGCATTCAACAAAAACGAAGACGAGCTAAAGCTTTTGGTACGCGAAATGGCCCGCAGACATGCCATCATTGAAAAAGGAGGCGGTGCCAAAAAATTGCAAAAGCAACGCGATGCAGGCAAAATGACAGCACGGGAACGCATCTCGTTCTTGGTTGATTCTGGGAAGCCTTGCCTTGAAATAGGTGCATTTGCCGGTGAGGGAATGTACCAAGAGTATGGAGGTTGCCCTGCGGGTGGCGTGGTCGTGGTGCTGGCCTACGTCCAGGGCAGACAATGTATTGTGGTTGCTAACGATGCATCAGTCAAAGCTGGTGCTTGGTTCCCTATCACGGGTAAAAAGAATCTCAGAGCCCAGCAAATTGCTCTAGATAATCATACACCTATCATCTATCTGGTAGATAGCGCGGGCGTGTTTTTGCCGCTTCAGGACGAGATATTTCCAGACCGTGAGCACTTTGGTAGAATATTCCGCAACAATGCCGTCATGAGCGGGATGAACATTCCGCAAATCTCAGCCATCATGGGAAGCTGTGTGGCTGGAGGAGCTTATTTACCCATCATGAGCGATGAAAGCCTAATTGTTAAGGGCAGCGGAAGCATATTTCTAGCAGGTAGTTATTTAGTAAAGGCTGCTATAGGTGAAGATATTGATAATGAAACTTTAGGTGGTGCTGATACGCACTGCGACTTAAGCGGCGTCACTGACTACAAATGTGAAGACGATGCAGAAGCACTGACCACGATCAAAGACTTAGTCGATAAAATGGGCGTACGTCCAACGGCCGGTTTCAGTAAGGTAAAGGCGAAAGCGCCGGCTAGACCGAGCGATGAAGTTTATGGTCATATTCCTTTCGATGGAAAGCCGTTCGATTCAAAATTGATTATTGAATGCCTAGTTGATGCAGATAGCTGGAAAGAGTATAAAGCTACCTACGGCAAGACCATCATATGTGGTTATGCCCGTATTGATGGATGGGCAGTAGGTATTGTCGCCAACAATAGAAAGGTGACGAAAAATGCAAAAGGCGAAATGCAATTTGGTGGAGTCATTTACAGCGATAGTGCAGATAAAGCCTCTCGTTTTGTGGCCAATTGTAATCAGAAGAAAATTCCTCTAGTTTTCCTTCAAGACGTCACTGGCTTTATGGTCGGTAGTAAAAGCGAACATGGCGGTATTATCAAGGACGGCGCAAAGATGGTCAATACTGTGGCCAACAGTGTGGTTCCTAAGTTTACTGTGATTGTAGGCAACAGCTATGGGGCCGGTAATTACGCTATGAACGGTACCGCTTACGATCCTCGCCTCATTTTGGCTTGGCCGAATGCAAAACTCGCGGTGATGGGCGGAGCCCAGGCCGCAAAGGTCCTCCTGCAGATTGAAGCTGCCAGGATTAAAAAGAGCGGTAAGGAATTGAATGAATCGGAAATGGAAGACCTGAAAAAATCCATCGAAGAACGCTATGAACAGCAAACGAGTCCGTATTATGCGGCAGCTCGTATGTGGGTAGATGCCATTATTGATCCTGCCGAAACACGTAATTGGCTCAGTTATGGACTTGAAATGGCCAACAACAACCCGGAGCATAAAGTGTATAACCCTGGAGTAATTCAAGTGTGATGAAAAAACTATGGCTTGTTCTTGCAGTAATTAGTGGACCATTGTTCGCTCAAAATACTTCGTTTGTGTCGAAGAAAATGACGGCGGAGTTTGTTGGCACTATTGACCCTGCCCAAACTTCTTCACAAGCCTTAGGATTTTTATACCCGACCGGTGCCCCAGTGCCAGGTGGGGACGGTTACAAGAGCTTTATTGCCCAGCAAAAACAGCTGCAGGATTACCGCAATTTCCCGCAAGTGCCTTCAGCAGCTAAAACGCAGACCACTCCCACCCCAGTCAAAGGCTTCGGCACCTCATTGTACCGATTAACACCTGCAGGGAATCCATACGACTACACGGGTGGAATCCCGAACGACAATGCAATGGCCATCAGCAAAGACGGAATTCTCTGCGCAGCTGTAAATTCTATTTTTTGGGCACTTGATTTAAATAGTGGAGAATTGCTCATGCCCGGTCCTATTGGAGTCAAAAGCTTGCAACAAATGGCAGGTGGGACCGCTTTCGAGAATTACTACGATCCTAAGTTGATTTATGATCCTACCCAGGATCGATTTGTACTCGTGTTCCTAAAAGACAATGATGCGGCAAACAGCAGAATTATCGTCTGTTTTAGCTCTACGAACAACCCTTCTGACCCATGGCACGTTTACCGATTAAACGGTAACCCGCTCAACAACAATAGATGGACGGATTTTCCAGCAATTTCATTAAGTGAAACTGGACTGGTTGTAACTGCGAATTTGATCATTCCAGGCGTAAGTTGGCAGGTAGGATTTGACGGTTCAGTGATCTGGCACCTGGATAAAATGGCCGGCTTTAATGGCCAAGATGTAGGTGCTTCTGTCTATACGCAGATCAGCCACGACGGTAAGTTTACAAGGAACCTCCACGCGGTTCGAGGCCACGACAATATTGCTGACCAGCTTCAGTTCTTATCCAACCGAAACTTCGATCTTCAGAACGACACTATATTCCTGATTACGCTTAATGAGGGAGCGGACACTACCATTGATACCAAAGCGTTGATTACGAACCTCCCCTACGGTGTTCCGCCCAATGGGAAACAAGGAGACACCGATACCTCAGATGCAACAAAGGGCCTTCAGACCAATGATGGGCGCGTTTTAGGGGCTATTCAAAAAGACGATTGGATTCAATTCGTAAGCACCACCACCCACGGTAATAACGCCAATGCAGCCATCTACCACGGTTATATATCGAATGCCCAGGGTGAAACTCCTCAGGTGAGCGCTAGAGTGTTCTATCACAGCGACAGAGATTATGGCTATCCGAATATTGCCTGGACAGGAGCGCACCCGGATCAAATTCAATGCCTCATTGGGTTTAACTACACCTCCATGCAAGGGCATCCAGGTGTTGGGGCGGTGCAATTAGGTAACGATACCTCTTTCTCCGACCCTATTGATCTGAAAGCCGGTACCACATATGTAGACCGTCACAGCGACAGCTATGAGCGTTGGGGCGATTATTTCGCCATCCAGAACATGTACGATGCCACTGGCGAGCTTATTCCTTCAGAGGTATGGATGGCCGGGTTCTATGGCGATGGACCACAACAAAACAGAACCTACATTGCACAGGTGTTCGGTCAAGATACCCTTGTGCCTCCTCATCCAGACGGCGGTATAGCTTACCCGAACCCAATTGTTGAAGGACTTTTACTTACTGTACAATTCAATCTAGAAGTACAGCAGCAAGTCAAGGCACAGCTCTTTAATACCAATGGACGATTCGTTCAAGATTTAACCGGACGATTGTTACCGGAAGGTCCTGCTGAGCTGCTTATTGACATGAACGGACTGGCCCAAGGTACCTATATAGTGAGATTGACGGGAGATCAAGGTTTTTCGAAAGTGGAGAAAATCGTAAAGCTCTAGTTTTCTAGTGTTTCAGAGCTTTTCTCATACTAAAAGACACGCCGTATACTAGCGCCGACGTACCAATGCTTACAAATGCGATTGCCGGGTTGATCTTTCCGACGGTTTCCATCATGTAGACACTAACCGATAGACTCACAATAGTCATAATAACCAATGAACGCACTACACTCTGTCGGTGATGCTTACCGGCCCAATCGTATAATATTACTGGTGCTATCCCTATTCCAAGGGCTTTGAAAGTGACCACGATATCCTCTATCCTCTCGAAGAATAACGCAATTAATAGCGCAAGAATACCAACAGCCACTAATGCTTTACGTATACGACCAATGCCTGAGGCTGCATCTTCACCTTTCTTAGGGAAAAGATCGTTCGTCACATTTAAACTCAACAAGAAGAGATAGGTATCGGAAGTAGATAGAATAGCCGCAAAAAAGGCGATCAATACGGCCACCTGGAATTCAGGCGGCACAAGTTCTGTAAAGGTCCTTAAAACCATCATCTCGGCGTGTTCGTTTGCCACTGCACCAGAGATAGGAAAAGAGCTACGAGCGACAAGTCCAACGTAGCTAAGCGCCAAGGTCAATAAAATATTGATCCCCGCTCCTACTCGAAAACTTTGCTTTACCACGACTTCATTCTTCATGGCAAATACCTTCTGCCAATAGTCCTGCGTCGCAAATGGCGTCAGAATACCTAAAAGCAAAAATGCAATGATATTCACTGCTCCAGCGTTGAAGGGCTGGTACATTTCTTCGGGAACATCTCCTCCCTCATTAATGGTAAGTGTAACGAGGATAAGAACTAAGAATATCACCAAGAACTGGAAGATATCTGTCTTCACCACAGAACCAAAACCTCCTACCAGCAAATAGGTCAGCACGGTAATTAACATACCGAGTTTAGCCCAGGTTACCGGCACCCCTCCTAATTCATTCAATAGGTTTGACCCAACCAATAATTGAGTAGATAATAAACCAACATACCAAACGAAAATAACGCCAATGACCCAACGCGCAGTCTTACGACCGTAACGGAATACGAAGTAATCGGTTAATGTAAAGAATTGGTGTTCTAAAGAGAGTCTATAAAGCTTTAATGCAAATGGTATAAAGAACAGAAAACCAAGCGTATAACCCACAAATATCCATGCTGCGCTAATCCCGTAAATGTATACAAATGACGTGTAGACCATCAACGTAACCGCACTGACGAATGTCCCGCTCAAGGTCATTAGCGACGGGAAAAAGCCCATGTTTCGACCGCCAAGCGCAAAGTCATCTACTGATTTTGTAGAAGTCAGTCTACCCAGTATGATTCCAACAATTGTGAAACCAATTAAGACGAACCAAAGAAGATTAGAACTGATCATTCGTGAATATTAAGTGTTTTTCAAATTGAATTATTACCTACAAGTACTGATATCAAAACCTTCCTTATGTAAAGTAGTTGTGCCCATATCTGTGATTAAGTCCAATACGTTGCAATCACAATCAAATACAGGATAGGCTCTCAGATAATTTCCGAAATTCAAGTCTACCTCAAGAGTATCGTCATCCATCCTCCAGCTTTTTGGATTCGGAATAGCATCGGCAATTGTTCCAAAAGTATTCGGGGTTGTGCTGTATATGGTATAGCGTAACGAATCCGTGAATTCATAAAGAGTATTATCAAAACCGTCAATCTGCCATCGCCCTACAACTTCACAATCTGAATCTTTGGTACAGCTGGACAATATGACTACCATAGATAGTAAGGATAGAAATTTTTTCATGCGATTTGATTTTAAACCATAATACTCAAAAATTACGAGATAGAAGTAATTAAAAAAAGCCAGCCGAAAGACTCGACTGGCCAACTTCTAACATTAGAATAGAACATTATTACCGATCTGGTAAGCTTTTGTTGTATTGTTCAACACCCAGTTTTTTGGCTTTGATTCGTTCGTTTTCGCGAAATGCAATGAATCCTGCTACGCCCAAACCTCCCAAAACTTGGGCGGGCTCTTCGAGGTCGACCCCAACACCTATAAGAAATATAGAATAATAAGCCCAGAGATAATTCCAATTCCTTATCCGCGACGCTCTACGAAATTCAACAAAGGCTAAGGGTGATATTTCCTTTGAAAGCATTTTAGCACGATTAAGTGAAATTCGAGATCCATTCATCATCAAAGTACCGTCTTCTAAATACATAGTAGGTGTAACCATCACCACCTTATTTGCTCTTTGATTCAAAGGTTGGTTTTCATTAGAATCATCGGTATTCGAATTCTTACTTCCTACTTCAAAATTTACCTCTTCTTTTCGGTACTCTAAATCAACTACCTCGCTTTGATCTATATTAACGGATGTTTCTGAGGGTTCCTCAATCTTGCGAACCGGTTGATCTTCTACCTTTTGTACAACTTTATTCGATGTGCTTTCATTTGTAGAAAGTCTTTCACCTTTCTGAGGAATGTATTTAGGCATTCTACCGCCGTTTCTTTTTATAAAATTCCTGAGATTTCGTTGCTCTTCTACCGTCAATTCCCAACGCACAAAATTTCCATAGTTCATCATACACTCCTGATAATCAGAACGATTTGCAAAGAATATTTTTAAGTCGGGATAAGACAACGTCAATTCATGAAACTCTTTAGGAGTAACTCCAGTGCGAAGCTTTGCTTCCTTATACATGGCCGATGTAACTGATCCGTAAACTTTACCATTAAGGTCAAGTTCTTGCCCATGTACTAACCCCGTGAACAGTAAAATGACAGTTAAAACTAAATTTCTCATACCGATTAAGTATTTATTTCCCCTAAGATGCAGGAATATCTCATATTAGGAACCCCTGAAAAATCTCAATACTGTTGCTTAAACCGGTAATACAATTGATATACCGAACGGATTTCAAGTAACTTAATCATATATGATACATACGATTAACGATATCTAGTATAACTTCTAATTAATTGTTTATAAAAATGGAACCTTTAGACGTCAGTGGAGTCTTTCATATCCCTAAGAAGGATTGCACTTTCTCTTGTATTTCCTTCTATATCTATTAACAACTTAATTAGTTCTCCAGCAGCCGCTAGGATTAAACCGAAAGCAACTCCTCCTAGGAGTATAGCGAGATTAACAATCATTTCATAGGATGCACCTGCTGAAAATAATAATCGGCTACCGGCTAGAAGAATACTCATAATGACAACGAACCAACCAAGCCCCATAATGATCCCGCCTATAGCTGTTAATGCTCTATACTTTCTTACTTCCATATAATTTTCGATTTGATTAACTGTATGAATAT
>Ga0181564_10000997_pt1 | contig 25095 bp, 30 predicted proteins | sample 011ome_24_FD_134512 | JGI IMG/M metagenome (GOLD analysis project Ga0181564, IMG submission 134512) | Coastal salt marsh microbial communities from the Groves Creek Marsh, Skidaway Island, Georgia - 011513CT metaG (megahit assembly) | ecosystem: Environmental > Aquatic > Marine > Intertidal... | reverse complement strand
TACGATGTGCCGGATACGGCCAGTGCCCCTTATGCCGTGACCTAGGATCCGGTGCGCAAGGTGGTCTGGATTCCGACCTCCAATACCGATGTCATCTAAAAGTTCGATCCGGCTGACAAGTCTTTCAGTGTCCTGCCTATGCCGCGCAAAGGGGCCTTTCTGCGCATGGTGGATATCGATCCGGAAAGCGGCAACCTCATTACCACGTACGGCAATATTGTCCAGAACGTCCACGGTCCGCGCATGGCCGTAATTATTGATCCGGGCGACGGCGCCTACCGCTGAGCAAGTCAGCCACCAGATACTGTCGAATTACAGGAACCTGCCATGAATTTTTTTGCCCGCAACCCGCATGTCGCGATCTTCTCGGTACTGCTGTTGATCACCTTGCTGGCCGCCACCGCGCTGTTCGCCCAGGACGGCAACGACGGCGAGCGCCTCGTGCGCGAGTATCGCTGCTACGCCTGCCATGACATGACAAGGACCCTCATTGGCCCGCCTTACCAGGCAATAGCCGCCCGCCATGGCAGCAAGAAAGCGGTGATGACCGCCGTGCTGGCGAGAAAAATCCTGCTTGGTGGTGGGGGTAACTGGGGCATGGTACCGATGGTACCCAATGAGCATGTGCCGGAAACCGATGCCACGCGTCTTGCCGCGTGGATTCTCAATCAGGCGCCCTGAGCAGCGCCTGTCTGCAACCTTGATTGACCCTGGTTAGGTCAGGCCGTATCGGATTGCGCCTGGACCGCTGTCTGCGCATGTCTGAAAATGCGGTCGATCCGACTGAGCAATTCCTGCGGGGTGAAGGGTTTGGCCAGAAATTCATGGATACCCTGGCGGACCCCATACCTGACAAGCTCATCGGCAGGGTAGCCCGAGGTAAACAGAATCGGGACATTCGGGTGATGTTGGCTGAACGTATCGGCCAGTTCGCTACCACTCATGCCTTCCATGACCACGTCAGTGAGCAACAGGTGAATCTTGTCCCTGCGATGCAGAAGCACGTCCATGGCTTCGTTGCCCGAGCTGGCCGTGATGACATCATAGCCGGCCCTCATGAGCACTGAAGACGCAAATTTACGCACATCATTTCGATCTTTCACAACGAGAATGCACCCGGCACCCTGCGCAATCACTATGGCAATCGGCTTCCGCTGATCCGGCCTGGCTTCTTCGTTTTCCTCGCATGGCGGCAATAGTATTTCAAACGTTTTGCCCTTGCCTTCCTGGCTGGTGGCCTGGATGAGTCCGTGTGACTGTTTCACGATGCCGCATACAGACGACAGCCCGAGTCCGGTACCGGCATTTTCCTTGGTCGTGAAAAACGATTCAAAAATAGGCTGCCGGAATTTTGCGTTCATGCCGATACCGGTATCGGTGATCGTCATCTGGAAATAATTGCCCGGTTTCATTTCCAGGCCCTGGGCCAGCTCGGGCGTCAGGCAATGATCGCCGGTGGTGATGGTCAGTGTGCCGCCACCGGGCATCGCATCCTTGGCGTTGACGACCAGGTTACCATGCGTTGCTACTAAGCCTACAAGTAAGGTCCCTCTTAACCCCTGTCTGAGCCAGAGCGAGATGTGCTATGGTTGCCATCATGCCATATCACACGCGCCAGCCGGTCAGTCACGGGCGAATTCAGCGACTTGCAGGCAATACCGGTTTTGCCATTTTTCTTGCGCTTGCCGCCATCACCCTGGTACAGGCGCAGGAGTTCAAGCATTCCGTCAAACCACCGTTACACGGACAGGACTGGATTGCCATTGCTGGCAAACCGCTGACCGTTTCTGCCGGTGCGCAGTTGTTCAACCAGGGCGGTAACGCCGTCGATGCCGCTTGCGCCATCCTGGCCGCTTCCGCCACCATGTGGGATACCATGAGCTGGGGGGGTGAAACGCAGGCCCTGATCCATAACCCGCTGACCGGCGAAGTGGTTGCCATCAATGCCCTCGGCGCTGCGCCAAGCGGTGCCACGCCCGAGTATTATCGCAGCCTGGGCATGGCACATCCGCCGGATTACGGTCCACTGGCCGCGGTGACGCCGGGCACACCCGGTGGCCTGCTGGTCATGCTGGCAGAATTTGGCACACTGAGCCTCGAGCAGGTGCTGGCACCCGCGATCCGGATGGCCGCCGGCTATCCCATAGAACGCACCAATGCCGAGATCATCCAGTTTTACAAGGACCAGATCCTGCAGTGGCCCGATTCCACCCGGGTTCTGCTACCCAACTACGACCCCCGCAATCCGCTGTCCTGGTCGGCACCACGTACCGGTGCCCTGTTCCCCCAGCCGGACCTGCATGCCACCCTGACCAAACTGGTGGCGGCCGAGCGGCAGGCCCTGGCTGCCGGCAAAAACCGTAAGGAAGCCATTTATGCTGCCTATGACCGCTTTTATCGTGGCGACATTGCCGAGGAACTGGTCAGGTCGACTCAAGCTGCAGGCGGCCTGATAACCTTGGCTGACCTGGACCAGTGGCAGGTGTATATCGAAGAACCGGTCATGACTACCTATAAGGGTATTGAGGTCTATAAGCTCGATACCTGGGTGCAGGGTCCGGTCATGCTGCAGATGTTGAACATGCTGGAAAATTTCGATCTGCGCCGCATGGGCTACAACAGTGCGGAATATATCCATACCCTCTACCAGGTCATGAACCTGGCCTATGCAGATCGGGATTTTTATTACGGCGATCCCTATTTCCCTCCGGAAGAGCCGGTTGAGGGTTTGCTGTCGAAGGACTATGCCAGGGAACGCATTCGGCTGATCGACAGCAAGGTCAACAACCCCCTGGTGTTACCCGGTGACCCCTATCCTTACCAGGGCGACAGCAACCCGTTTACGGACACCCTGGAGAACTGGCAGCCCGTGATGGCCCCACCTGAAGCCGTTGCTGAGAACAGCCTGATGGATCATGATGCCGGCTTCCTGGCCGGCACCACGTCCATCCAGACGGCCGACAAGGACGGCTGGGTGGTGTCCATTACCCCCAGCGGCGGTTGGGTTCCGGCATTCATCGCCGGCAACACCGGGATCGGATTGTCGCAGCGCCTGCAAAGTTTCAACATGTCGGCAGCGCAGAATCCCTACAACCTGATGGTGCCGGGCAAGCGCCCGCGTGCGACGCTGACACCCACCCTGGCAATGCGTGACGGCGAACCCTTCCTGGCCTTTGGCGTCCAAGGCGGAGATACCCAGGATCAGAATCTGGTCCAGTTTTTTCTCAATGTGGTTGAGTTCGGCATGGATGTGCAGCAGGCCAGCGAAGCGGCCAATATCAACAGCTATCAGGTGCAGTCCTCCTTCGGCAACCATGCCATGCAACCCGGCCGCTTGCTGCTGCGCGAAGACTTGCCGCTGGCTGTCAAGATCCGCCTCTCCACCATGGGTTATCAGGTGGAGACCCAGGAACTCACGTCCGGCCCGATTAACGGCATTTACTTCGATCAGCGCAACAACACTTTCATGGGCGGTTCGAGTGATTTCGGGGATGATTACGGCCTGGCGTGGTAAGAGCAGAGACAGGAGGTAAGGGCGACACGTCCGGCCAATTTAAGCTGTAGGTCGGATAAGGCCGCAGGCCGCCATCCGACATTTTGTTGGAAATCGGTGAGGGCGGAGATTGCAGGCGACCTCCGGTTGCCATGACGAATGGCGGCGCAAGCGCCTTAAACCGACCTACAAGAAACTTTCCGAAATCGGATAGTTTTCAACATCAAACGTTGACAGGCAATGTGGAGAGCAAATCATACTCTTGCCTCTTGCCTCTTGCCTCTTGCCTCTTGCCTCTTGCCTCTTGCCTCCGTCCGGCAGATCCTGTTGAATCGTGGTTATGCAACTCACGCCAATCGCTCACGTTCGTTCCCCCTACAAGCAGAAATTCGCGATTCCACGCCAGCCCGGGCTGGTGCGGGAAGCGCTTGGTGAGGTGGTGTTCGAGGACGAATATGCTGATCTGAACTGTCTGCGCGGCATCGAACAGTTTTCACATCTCTGGCTGCTGTTCCGGTTTCATGAAACCGCGGACAAGGGCTGGTCACCCACGGTACAGCCGCCTCGACTCGGGGGCCGGGAGCGGGTAGGAGTGTTTGCCAGTCGCTCCACCTTTCGTCCGAACAGTATTGGTATGTCCGTGGTGGAAAATCTAGGCTGGGCACAACAGGGCAGCGCGCTGGTATTGACCGTCGGTGGTATCGATTTGCTGGACGGCACGCCCATACTCGATATCAAGCCTTACCTGCCTTATGCCGATCATATTGAAGGCGCCACTGGCGGTTATGCCGAACAGGCCCCGGGCCATGCTTTTGGTGTCACTTTTTCAAATGAGGCCGAAGCCACGCTCGCGGCCCTGCTGGCAAACTACCCGGGTTTGCGCCAGCTGATTGAAAATGTCCTGGCGCAGGACCCGCGGCCGGCCTGGCGGCATCGGGAACTGGACGACAAGCAGTACGGCATGAGTCTGTATGATCTGAATATCAAATGGCGCATCCAGGAAACGGGGGCCGTGGTGGTCCGGATAGAACAGCAGACCTGAGGGCGTCAGTGGCCGGCACGATCAGTACAAGTAAGCACACGACAGACCATGAAAAAAGGGGCACGTAGCCCCTTTTTTCATGTTGCTTTCATGCTGCTGACAAGGCCAGGTGCATTACTCGGCACCTTCTGTCTTGTCGAAGAAGGGTTGGCCGTAATCATCTTTCAGGTCCAGCATGAACTGGTTGTTTTCCTGGCAGATGTAATCCTGCATTTCCCGACCTTCGGCCCAGGGAATATCCCATTCGGCTTCCCAGGGTTCAAAAAAGGCACCGGGATCATCGATCAGGATGCGGTAGTGCAGTTTTTCCTTGTAGGGGCGACTGATGTATTCGACCGTATGCAGCTGGTGGGTGTGATGCGTACCGCTGTAATCGAGCCAGGTTTTTTCGTTGTAGCCCAGGGTGTCGATCACCAGCGTGTCACCTTCCCAGTGGCCCACGGAGTGACCAAAGTAGGTGGGATTGATCTCTTCGAGCGGCAGTTGCTCGCGGCCGTCCATGTGAATCTCCCGCCAGACATGGCCACCACCCTCAAACACGACCATGATGCGGTCGCGATGCTGGATGATCTCGGCCGGGTAGGGGGTGGCAAACGCCCGCGGCCCGCCCGGTGGCAGGCAGAAGCCTTCCGGATCGTACTTGGAATCATTGCTGGTGTGGTATTCCCACATGGATTTGACCCAGGGCTGCCACGGGGCTTCCCGGGGCACATCGCGGGCATTGGCAAAATTGCTCACCCATGGCAGGTTCCAGTAGCCGTCACCGCTCAGATCGACCGTCCCGTCGGGCAGGCGCGGCGTTGGCGTGCGCGGTCCATCATCCTTAATCAGGTAGGTGTTTTCAGTGCCCTTGACGGCGGTGGTATTGACGATGGTGGGGTGGTCGGCGGTATTGCTGTCAGAAATCTGGGCAGTGACAGGCAGTCCGGCGTATGAGACGGTGGCCGCAAGTACGGCCAGGGTCAGTTTTTTCATGATAAATCCCAAAGTTAAGAAAAAGCGTGGGCGAAACCTGCGGTCACCGGAGTTTAACTGTTTTCAACAGTCTTGATCCGACAGGGCTTTCGCTATGCGAAGAAAGTCTAACAATCGTCCGTATTTCATGTCCAGAAACAACCCCCTGGCTCTTCTTTAACAAAAACTGTTTTTTTCTTTAACCGCCGCTCACTGAAAATTGATGTGTTCTTCGACTGCCTTTTAAACAATTTTTGCGCTGTCTCCCTATAGTAGCCACACAGAAAAGCCCGCCTCCTGTGGCTTTTTTCTCTGTGACTAAATCGGGAAACCTAATATGAAATCCTCTACACACTATCCTTTCTGTAAGGCTGGTCTCACTTTACTCGTGGGCAGCTCTCTGACATTACCGGTTGCTGCCCAGACCGGCCAGATTGATGAAATCGCGGTGATCGGTACCCGCGGCGCCCTGCAAAACGCCATTGAAAAACAGCGTAACGCTGACAAAGTGGTGGGTGTTGTCGACTCCGATGCCCTGGGCAACTTTTCCGATATCAATGTCTCTGAATCGCTGCGTCGCATTGCCGGCATCATGGTGGAAAATGACCAGGGTGAAGGCCGTTACGTGTCAGTACGTGGCATGAACACCGACCTCAACGCCATGACCATCAATGGCGTCAGCACGGCGTCCCCGGAAGACCGTCGCGGCATCATGCTGGACGGTGTGCCTACTGACATTCTCAGCTCCATGACGGTGCTGGAAGAAAATGCCGCCGGTCACCTGGTCGCGGACGTGGAAGGCATGGATGTCTATCGCTCCGATCGCGGTGAGGTATACCTCGTTGTCTCCAGCCAGGGTGACAACAGTTATGCCGTGTACGACCTGAACGACAATCATGCCTACAAGGGCTCATTCCGCATTGCCGACACCCCTGACGGGCGTATCGACGGGGTGCAGGAAACCGACGGCCTGAGCGTAACCTCGCGCCCGCTGGGGGCCGCGTTTCCCCGCGGCATGCTGGTGGTGCAGGACGGCTACAACGATCTGCCGTCAGAGCACCAGAATTTCAAGCTGGTGTCCTGGCAGGCTATTGCTGCTGCGCTGTCGTTATAAGGGGATGCTTTAGAACAGTTTTGCTGTAAACAGCTCTCCCCACAGGACGAGCACAAACAGGATACCGGCCCAGAAGGCCCGCATCCGGTGCAGGACATGGTTGTAGGTAAGATGAATCCAGGCGTGCACGACACGTGTGCCGACAAAAAGCCAGGCTGTCAGGATAGTCAGCCAGGTTTCCACGCCCATGGCGATGGCGCAAATTCCCGCCGCGTAAAACAGCACAGGAATCTCGAACTGGTTGTTGTAGCAACGCGAGGTGATCTGGACGCGCTCCGGCACAGCCTTGCCTATGCTAGCCTGCATGTCCCGGAAGTATCCAAGTTCGAGTTCCCGATTTTTGACACTGGCATAACGGGCTTTCAACGCCAGGATGCCGACAGTCAATGTCAGCAGTACCATGGCAAACAGGGGATACAGCATAAGTTGTCTCCGGTATCGTCAGGTTGAAGGGCTATCCTGACCAGTCTATCCAGCGGCCATGATAGTCAGCGCGACCCAGGTAGCGCTGTGTGCCGTCGGGCCACAGGGTCAGCGTAATCGCCGCGCCGGGTGACTTGCCGTCCGGTTCCAGGTGCAGCCAGGCCAGCGGAGCTTTAGGGGTTGCCTTACTGCCGGCAGTTGACATCAAAGCCCTGCTGCGTTTGTCCGAGTCCTCGGACAGATACTGCCAGGTGATGGTATGGCAGATCACATGCACCATCCCCGTGGTGTCGCGCGACAGCCGCTGCGGCAACCAGTCATCGATAGTCGCTTTTTCCACGGTATAGTCTTTCGCCGCCAGAATGGCCAGCGCATTCTCTGTCCGTGTAAAACGGTCGGCCTGGTCTGCCCAGATATAAGACAACAGTCTCAGCCTGGCATTCGCATTCCTGAAATCCACCGGCGCCATGTCGCAGGCGGCGCGTTCCGCGACGGTGATTGGTACAGTTACCGGAGGCGGGTTGCCGCGCCAGTCCGGCGTCATCATCACGCCGCTGTTCGGGTCGCCCCAGGCATGATCGCCCAACTGATATCCGAAACTGTCCCAGCACAGGTTGATGCCGGCGCTGGCGCCCAGTTCCGAGACGGTGAAGGGCAGGCCGGTTTCCCGGGCAATGGTCAGAAAACCTGGCAGCAGGACACAGGAACGGCGGACTTCGTTGGTCTGGGGCACGCTGTCCAAAAAGGCCATGAAGAAATCGGCATGCTTACGCATGGCATGACTGACAGCCGCCCACAAGGCCGCATCGCTGACCTCATCGTGGTGGGGCGGGTAAACCGCTTTCAGTTCAGGACACTGGTCGCTCAGCACCAGGGCATGCAGGGCGCCGGCAACGCGCAGGGGTAACGCCTGGTTCCAGAAGCTGGCCGGTTTGGGCAGGTCGATGAGGTAGCAGGCGGTGGCGTCATCGGCCTGCAGATGCTGTGCGAAAAGCCGGCACAGGCGCACCATGAAAGGAGAGTCCAGCTCCTCGCAATAGCGGGCCTGGGTCAGGAATATTTCACGCAGTTGTGCGAGATTGTCGGTGTCCATTCAGGACCTGTACCACACTGCAGGGACGCAGGGCCAAGCCAGCAGACTGACGGGTTGGTTGCGTGTTGCCATTAGCCTCTCCGGGCCCGGGATCGGTGCAGCCGGGCGTATAATTTTCATTCAGGCAAGCGATCTCTCAGGGTAACGTCACAGCCTCCATTGGTAAAGCACACTGCTCAGGGTAAAAGCCAGCAATGCCAGCAGGAAAACCAGTCCCCCCCAGTGAAAATCGGTGATGTTGAGAAAAAGATCTGCCGTAAAATCGGCCATGGCAGAACTCACGCCGTTACCAAGTTGCTGCAGAGAGCTGGCATTGCGTGAACGCAGGAAATCGCGCAAAGCCGGAAACAGCAGCACGCCCCACACGCCAATGACCGGCAACAGGCACAACCTCTGTTTGCCGCTGAGCATCAGGGCCGGGGCGCAAAGGGCAAAGATCACGACCAGGCAGGCTTCGACATTGGCGCCCCGGAAATAACTGACCTCGCCAATCAGCGGCATGGTCGTCAGGGGCAGAAACACCCCTAATGCCAGGAGCAGAGCGGAAAGGTAGATGATGATTTGCAGGCGGTATCGGGTCATGCGGAAAAGGCCGGGAAGGGACGGGGTCAGCGGGTCTCGACATAATGGGCATCACCACGGTGGATGGCGACAACGGTGAAGACATCGAGCTTCTCTTTCAGGGCTGCGTACATGGTATTGCTGTAGTCCGTTTCGCGGGTAAACAGCGTGTTGCGGTTATGGATAACCTGGTTATGGCACGCCAGGGAGTCACCGATAATGGTGCTGATGCTGCTCATGAGCTGGTTGATGGCGATGCCGTCATCAACCAGGGCGACAGGCACCTTGCGACGGTCGGTTGAAATCCAGTCATCCTGGATAACGCCTTTGAGCCAGGCGATGCCCTTCATTACGGCAAGGACAATGCCCTCGTCCAGTGCCGTGCAGTCCAAGTCGAGCGTCTCGTCGGTAATACCGAATTTGTCCGGCGGACCACCTTCGATACGGATGGTGTTGTTGTCTTCCTGCAGCCGGAATTCCAGTGCCGAAGTCAGAGTGTGACTCACGGCGATGCTGTCAGTGCGGGTGATGGCAACGGAATAATTGTTGAGCCCTTCAAAGGAGGTTTTGGCAAGATTGACGCCAAAGACAAGGGTATACACCGTGTCGCCGAGATCCTTTGAATTCGTACCGAGCAAGGTCAGGTCTGACTTTCTGCGAGACGGTGTTGGCTTGTATTCCCTGCTTGTGCTCATTAGGTCCCGGAATTTTTTGCTCGCTTTTAACGGGTACCGCATCCTAATGCAATTCAAGACAACACGCTATCTATGACGAAGTGTCACAATGACAGAAAAAGTCTCAAATGGGCCAACTATATTGAATGTTTGCTCTGAAAAAACCGGGGGAAATCACTAGGGCATGAGCACGCTGGTCACCGGAAGTGTGCTGTTTTTCTGCTTTTCAGCCACCTTGAAATTGAACACATAACTGCCTTCCAGGCCCATGCGCAGGTCTGTCACCAGCACGGCATTGTTGAGCAGGCTGACCTTGTAGAAGCCATGGGTAAACTCCATCAGGCGCATCACCGGCCAATGGCTGTCCAGGTCGTCAAGCAAGCCGTCTTCACTGCTGAAGTGGTTGATACTGACTGAATCGCCCGTACCGAAGACAGGCAGGAAAAAATCAAAATAGCCGTTATCGACCCGGCCGATGAGTCGCCACTGCAGGGTGTTGAAGGGGGCAGGGGTGGACAGCAGGCGTTCATACCGAGTGCCGCGTTCTGTCAACAACGTAGCTGCTTTTTCATCAATGATGACCTTAGCGGCAACGGTCCAGGCCAGGTATACGGAGCTCATCACCAGCCCGGCCAGGTTCAGCCTGTGCCCCAACTGCTGCTGACGGTTCATCACCATGGCGGCAATAAAGCCGATCAGCAGCCACAGGGTATATGCCGGATCGACGATGAAAATGGTTGAGCCGCTGAACGGGTAGTCCGTCAGCGGCCAGAGCAGCTGCGTGCCATACACCGTAAAGGCATCTAGCAAAGGATGTGTGATGAGGGCCAGGAAAACCAGTAAAAAACTCTCGCGTTTCAAGGCCTGCAGTCGCGGCTGGAGTTTCAGCAGCAGCCAGGTCAGCACGGGCGAGACGACGGTCAACACCAGCAGGGAATGCGTGGCAGAACGGTGATAGGTAAAAGAGGCCACGGCGTCCTGCCAGGGAATGAAGGAATCCAGGTCGGGCAGCGTGGCCACCATGCCGCCAATCAATGGCGCGCGATTGCCAACCCTGCGGCCGAGCACGGCTTCACCGATGGACGCCCCGAGGGCAAATTGTGTGACAGAATCCATGGCGCCATTTTTGTGTTAAAACAGGATCAAGGCAAGTCTCACGACTGGCAGACATTGGGCCAGCAAACCCGGTATGCTTGGATTTCGTAATAACAAACAGAACCACTAAAACACCATACTAAAACACCATATAGGGGAAACACTCATGGCCGCCTATGTCATCGCCAATTACACAGTCACCAACCCGGAAGCTTATGCACCTTATCCTGCGGCCGCTACTGAAACCCTCCAGGCGCATGGTGTCGAGATCATTGCTGTCGACATGAACAGCGAAGTGCTGGAGGGTGACGCCAAGGGCGTCACCGTGATCCTTAAATTTGACTCCAGGGATGCCGTGAAGCAATGGTACAACTCACCGGAATACCAGGCTGTCATTGGTTTGCGTACTGACAACTCGGAAGGCACCATGGTGGTAGCGGACTCCCTCTGAAGCCTGCGGCAGACTTTTTTATGCCCTGGTAAGACTGGCCCGGGAGGTGCTTACTCGCATTGCCGGATCATGGCTGCCCGGCCGGCATGATCCACTGCTCGGCCTGGTCGATGGATTCCGACAGTTTGATCTTGTGACCACGTTCGGTGCCCATGGCCTTGTAGATGGCGACCAGCTTCTGGGTTTCTTCATCGGTGACCACCACGGCACGCCTGGCACCTGATGGCCACGGGCTGCGACTGGCGATCTGGGAGACCTCCGCCTGCGTCAGCTCTTCAACACTGCTGACATCGGTAAGGTCGATAATCTGGCCCGAGGTGGCATCGATGAGGCCGCTTTCGAGCAGTTGTTTGGTCTTGCCCAGCCCTTCGACAAAATCCTCGAACGTGACCTGCCCGGAAACCAGGGTTCTTATGGGCAATACAGGCGGTGCATCAGCACGGCAGCGCGCTTGGCCTGTTGCGGCAGGGCAGACAGGATGCCGGTTTCCTCAACGGTATGACCAGCGGTACCGGACATGCCCAGGCCGTCAATGGCCATCTCTACATGGGCCGCCGTGAACGAGACATCGGCAGCACCGGCAAGTAAGGGGTTCACGGCTGTCACCGCGCCATAGCCCAGGTCCTGGCTGGCGCGACTGGAGATGGCCAGCAACTCGCGGTTGCCTTCGGTCGATGCCAGTGGCGGATAGCCATCACCGAAACTGATGGAGGCCCTAGTGTGAGGCAGGTTTTCACGGGCCAGTGCCCGCAAGGTGTCCTGGACACGGGCCGGCTGCTCCGGTGATACCGCCCGAATATCGCCCGTCACAACAGCGGTTTCTGCCACCACGTTGTCCTTGCCGAATGCCGTGCCGCTGTTGGCTTCATCATCATGGATCTCACCTTGCCGGGCGGCATGGGTGGCAAGGAAGTGGTCGGCAAGGTGCTCGACATCCAGCCAGCGGCCCGGTTACTTGTCTCAAGCGGTTATGCCTTGGATCCGGTGATGGCGAACTCCAGCCGCTACGGATTCAGTGGCGTGATCACCAAGCCTTTCAGCATCTAGGAGCTGTGTCTGGAAGTGGCCCGGCACGTCAGCTGAGCCGGGCCAGGCAGAACCGGATTACAGGGGCGCTGACTGCAGGCGTCGCAGAATCAGGGTTACCAGTTCCAGACGCATTTCCTCTTCCATGAGTTCCCGTTCTTCCGCTTTGGCCACGGCATTGTTGGGATCGGCCAGGTAAACCTTTTCAATAGCCAGCTCTTCCGGGCCCACCACGGCAGCCCCGCCACGGCGCAGCTGGAACGGCAGGGTCATGGACAGCTCGAATTCCCCGGCCCGGGCATTGGAGTTCACGCTTAACACGCGCTCTGTCACCGTCTCTGCTCCCACCACCAGTTCAAAGCCGTTGGCGCCTGGCGCATCGAGCAGGGTGACATTGCCGGCCTCCAGCGTGCGTTGCAGCTGCGAGAGGATGTCCGTGTTGCCGTTGGTGCTGGATAGCGCGATGGACTGCAGCGCCGGCGGAATGGTGGTGGTGCCGCGCAGGTGAAAACCGCAGGCAGACAGCGTCAGCAGGCAGGCACCCAGGCAGGCAGTATGGAGGATTTTTTTCATGGTTCCGGATTATAGCTTCTGGTCTTTACGGCGTCCCCCCCCCCCCCCGGGCAACGTGGTGGGGCCAAAGTGAATCAGCTGGTCTGGCTGCGCGCCTAGTCCGCCCGGGCCAGGAAATAGGCATGGCAGTCATCCGTGCCAAAGGTCTGCGCTGTTAGGAATTGAAAGTCCAGGCGGGCATAAAAACGATGCGCCCGTGTGTTACTGGCCATAAGGTCTACCCGGATACCGGTGACGGCTGGGTTGTCAAAACAGGGGGCAATGGCCTGTTGCATGATGGTGGTGCCAAGGCCCTGGTTCAGATAGCGGGCTTCGCCAATGAAGATATCGATAGCACGCTGGTTTGCCGGCACCTCACTCCAGTAATGTTCCGGTTCCAGGGCTGGGTCGATGATCTGAACGAAGCCGATCGGGGGAATGTTCCGTGTCGCGATCAGGCACTGCTGCCGGGGTCCGGCACTGCGGATGTCCTGAGCCCAGTCCCAGTCAGCGATACCGTCGGTCATGATATGCGGCTGCTGTTCCCAGTGCTGCAGTTAAGGCAGGTCATCCAGCGTGGCAGGGCGCAGCGCGATGACTGGCGGCATGCTGTCGCCCAGCGCCTCAGTTGGCGACGATATTGACCAGCTTGCCGGGTACCACGATCACCTTGCGCACGGTCAGGCCATCGGTGAACTTCTGCACGTTGGCATCGGCCATCGCAGCAGCCTCCATGTCCTCGCGGGAAATGTTGGCAGCCACGTCCAGCTTGGCGCGCAGTTTGCCATTGACCTGGACCACGATCTGGATGCTGTCCTGTACCAGGGCGCTGTCATCGCAGGCCGGCCAGGTGGCATCGATCATGGCGCCACCATGGCCCAGGTACTGCCACAGGGCGTGGCACATGTGCGGCACGATCGGGGCGAGCAACAGGACGATGGTTTCCACGGCTTCATGGAACACGGCCTGGTTCTGGCCACCGTCCTGGATATCGTGGTCGTTGCTGAACTTGCTGACGTCGTTGTAAAGCTCCATGACGGCAGCAATCGCGGTGTTGAAGATCTGGCGGCGGTCGTAATCATCCGTGACCTTCTGGATGGTGCTGTGGGTTTTCAGGCGCACCGCTTTCTGGGCGTCATTCAGGGCGCCCGCATCAATGGCCACGGCCTGCGGCTGGTAGTCGCCCAGCAGTTTCCAGACGCGCTTGAGGAAGCGGTAGGCACCTTCAACACCCGAGTCTGACCATTCCAGGCTCTGGTCGGGCGGCGAGGTGAACATCATGTACATGCGTACGGTATCGGCACCGTATTTTTCGATCATGCTCTCAGGGTCAACGGTATTGCCGAGAGACTTCGACATCTTGGCGCCGTCCTTGAGCACCATGCCTTGGGTCAGCAGGCGCTTGAAGGGCTCATCGGTGAACACCAGTCCCTCGTCACGCATGAGCTTGTGGAAGAAGCGGGCATAGAGCAGGTGCAAAATGGCATGTTCGATGCCGCCGATGTACTGGTCCACGTCGAGCCAGTAGTCCGTGCAGGCGCGGTCGAGCATGACCCGGTCCTCACGGGGCGAGGCAAAGCGGGCGTAGTACCAGGAGCTTTCCATGAAGGTGTCGAAGGTATCGGTTTCACGTTCCGCCTTGCCGCCACACGTGGGGCAGGTGGTTTCATAAAACTCAGGCATTTTCTTGATGGGCGAACCGGAGCCATCGAATTCGACATCGGTGGGCAGAACCACGGGCAGCTCACTTTCGGGCACGGGAACACTGCCGCAGCTGTCGCAGTTGATCATCGGGATCGGCGCGCCCCAGTAACGCTGCCGGCTGACGCCCCAGTCACGCAGACGGAAGTTGATGGTTTTGCGACCGGTGCCGCGGCTTTCAAAGATGGCCGCGATGTGGTCAAAGGCCTCCTGGAAGGTTTTGCCGTCCAGGTCGCCGGAACTGATGCAGACACCCTTGTCGGTGAAGGCGGCCTGTTCCAGGTCGCAGGATACGCTGGCATCCGCCGGTGCGATAACCTGCTTGATCTCCAGGCCGTACTTCTTCGCGAATTCCCAGTCGCGCTGGTCATGGCCAGGCACCGACATGACAGCGCCGGAGCCATAAGACATCAGGACGAAGTTGCCAACCCAGATGGGTACTTCAGCGCCCGTGAGCGGGTGGATGGCCTTGAAACCAGTGTCGACGCCGGCCTTTTCGATGGTGGCCATGTCGGCTTCCGAGACGCCGCCGACTTCCAGCGCGGCCATGGCCTTGGCAAGCGCCGGGTCAGCGGCTGCGGCTTTCTGCGACAGCGGATGTTCCGGAGCGACCGCGCAATAGGTCACCCCCATGATGGTGTCCGGACGCGTGGTGTAGACCTGCAGGTTTTCAGTTTCGCCTTTGACCTCGAAGGCAAACTCCAGACCTTCACTGCGGCCGATCCAGTTCTGCTGCATGACCCGGACACGCTCGGGCCAGCCTTCGAGCTTGTCGAGGTCGTCCAGCAGCTCCTGGGCATAGGCGGTGATCTTGATGAACCACTGCGGAATCTTGCGGCGCTCAACAGGGGCGCCCGAACGCCAGCCCTTGCCGTCAATGACCTGTTCGTTGGCCAGGACGGTCTGGTCGATCGGGTCCCAGTTCACTTCGGCTTCTTTCTTGTAGACCAGGCCCTTCTTGTAAAGCTGGATGAAGAACCATTGTTCCCAGCGGTAGTAATCGACATGACAGGTGGCAATTTCGCGTTCCCAGTCATAGGCATAGCCAAGCTGCTGCAGCTGGGCGCGCATGTCATCGATATTGCTATAGGTCCATTTGGCCGGGGCCACCTTGTTCTTCATGGCGGCGTTTTCCGCGGGCAGTCCGAAGGCATCCCAGCCCATGGGTTGGAGCACATTTTTCCCGCGCATGCGCTGGAAACGGCTGACGACATCACCAATGGTGTAGTTGCGCACGTGGCCCATGTGCAGCTTGCCACTGGGGTAGGGGAACATGCACAGACAGTAGAATTTTTCCCTGCCGGGGTCAGCTTTTACGCGAAAGCTGTCATGGTCCTGCCAGTACTGCTGGGCGTCGGCCTCAATGGCTATGTGATCGTAGTCTTTGTTCAAGGTCATTGGAAAATGTGATGCCTGTCGCGTTTTCGCTGTGTTTTCTTGGTTTGACTGAATGCCAGCTTACTGGCGTTTTCAGCTCTTGCAATCTCCGGGTGTCTGTGAAGGTCTAATGCAATACAGACCAGGGCTTTGAAACATGCTTTGCCGGCCCCGGGGCGTCATCGGGGGCGTCAATGTGAGGCCCCGAAAAAAGGCGCTTAGGATACCAGAGAAGGGCTTAAAGAAGGAGTCTGAACGTCAGGAATTGCCCGGTTTGGGGTAATGCCGGCCTGCACAGGCACGCGCCGTAGGCGCGCCTGGTTCACGAGTAGTCAGTGAGAGAGAAGTAGACGTATATGGTGTATGTCACTGAGATCCTTTCCGATGACGTGGTGTGGTTAAGCAATGAGAATCGACGCCTGATTTCGATTCACAAAAGTCCAGAAGAGGCGAGTTGTTACTGCAAGAATCATTTCAAGGTAGCCCCGGAAATTGTCGACCGGCGCAAGGAGCACCTGATGGATGTCGGCTAGGCCGGTGCGATGCCACCCACCGTTTTACTCATGCGCCTTGGCTTCGGGCGCTTCTTGGCCCTCTTTCTGAAGAGGGCTTTTTTTTTGCCATGCGATCGGGACTGCGGGCATGAATTGCCCGGTCGATTATGCTTTACTGATGCCCCGTTAGCCGTCGTCCAAAGCGGCACTTTTGATAGGTATTTACAGGGGGGAACGACATGAGCGGCAAAGTGGCATTGATCACCGGTGCAGGTAGCGGCATCGGACAGGCCGTGGCCCTGGCCCTTGCCGAACAGGGTTATCGCCTGGTCCTGGCTGGCCGGCGCCAGGCAGCACTGGATGAAACAGCGGCCCTGCAGAACCTGCCGGCGGATGATGTGCTGTGTGTGCCCGTGGATGTCACGGACAAGGCTGGCGTTGATGCGCTGTTTGCCCGCATTGCCGAGCATTTCGGACGCCTGGATCTGCTGTTCAATAATGCCGGCACGGGAGTGGGTGCGCCGCTGGAGGACTTGTCCGAGGCGGACTGGCTGAGCGTCATCAACACCAATCTCAACGGTGCCTTTTACTGCCTGCAGGGCGCCTTCCGCCTGATGAAGTCACAGTCTCCCCAGGGTGGGCGCATCATCAACAACGGTTCAATTTCAGCCGACCGGCCACGTCCCAATTCCATTGCCTACACCGCCTCCAAGCATGCCGTCACTGGCCTGACCAAGTCGGGTTCACTGGAAGGACGCCAATACAACATCGCCTGCGGTCAGATTGATATCGGTAATGCCGATTCCGGCATGGGGCACAAGGTGTCGAGCGGCGCACTCCAGGCGGATGGCTCAAGAAAGGACGAACCGCTGATGGCCATGGCGGATGTCGGCAGGGCGATTGTCTATATGGACAGCCTGCCCCTGGATACTAACGTCCAGTTCATGACGGTGATGGCCAGGGACATGCCTTATATCGGCAGGGGATAATTTTACTCAGGGTGACTGCAGCATGAAAAAAATGCCAAAACCCAGCACGAAAATCATGATCGCGATGCCCATGTAAATGACCTGTACCGCGCTCAGGTCGTCCTTGGGCTGATTCTTGTTTTGCTCTGGTCCGGTATTGCTCATGGTTCGGGCTCTCTTTGGATCAGTCTCTAAAGGTCAGTGTGTTACCGCTGGCGGCCTTCCTTGATATCCAGCAGTCGTTCCATTTCATCCATAGTGGCATTCATGCGGGCCACGATGGCCTGATAGGGTTCCGGGGTTGCCATGTCCACGCCGGCGGCCTTCAGCAGTTTATAGGGGTAGTCGGAGCCGCCTGCACGCAGCAGGTTCTTGTAGTTGTCCACCCCGTTCTGGCCGTTTTCCAGCATGTTCACGTAGAGCGCTGTACCGGCCGTGATGGAGGTGGCGTATTGGAACACGTACATGTTGTAGTAGAAGTGCGGTACAAACATCCACTCGTTAGTATACAGCTCGTCAATGACCACCACGCCTTCGTCGTGCCCGTGGTAGCGCTTGAGGATGTCGGTATAGATTTCCGTGATGCGAGCGCCGGTCAGGGCTTCACCGCGCTCAACCGCCTCATATAGGGCCAGCTCGAATTCAGCGAACATGGTCTGGCGGAAATAGGTGCCGCGCATGTTTTCCAGGCCCTGGCCGAGGTAGAACAGTTTCTCGTCAATATCATCGGTGTTCTGCACCATGAACTGCTCAAGAATGAGCTCCAGGGATGTGGAGGGGATCTCGGCGATGAAGGTGGAGTAGTCGGCGGTTTCAAACGGTTGTGCCTGCGCAGCATACAGGGTGTGCATGGCATGGCCCCATTCGTGGGCAAACGTGGACAGGGAATCGTAATCATCGTTGTGATTGAGCAGCAGATACGGGTGCAGGTCGTAGACCGAGCCATTCATGTAGGCGCCTGAGTCCTTGCCCTGCTGCGGGTACACGTGCATCCAGCGCTCCTGCATGGCATCGCGCTGCATGTCGACCCAGTCGTCGCCGAGCATGTCCATGGCTTCCAGCGTGATGACTTTCGATGTCTCGATATCGAACAGCTTGTCGAGTGAGACCAGCGGCGGGTAAATGTCGTAGTAGTGCATCTGTTCCACGCCCAGCATGCGGCCACGCAGTTTGAAGTAGCGGTGCAGGGTCGGCAGGGCCTTGTTCACTTCCTCGACCAACGTGTGATACACCGCCGGCGGCAGGTTGTCGCTGTCCAGTTCGCGTTCCAGCACGCTGTCGTAGTTACGGGCGCGGGCGGCCGCTACCTGCAACTGGACGTGGGCATTCAGTACCATACCGACGCTGGAATTGTATTCGGCCCATTTGCTCCAGTAGGCATCGAAGGCGCGCTTGCGCTGGTTACGATTCTGGCTGCCGCGCAGGGCACTGTAGCCCTGGGAATCGACGCGCACTTCCTCCCCGTTATCCAGGGTCAGTGTCGGCCAAGGAATGTCGGAGTTGGCGATCAGGGAATAGATGTTGGACGGCGCATCAAAGGCCTGCGAAAAATAGGACAGCGCCTGCTCGGCTTCATCGCTGAGGGTGTGTTCGGCCATGCGCAGGGTGTTTTCCAGCATGAAGGCGAAGGGTTCCAGCTCCTCGTTGTCCTCAACAAAGCTGTTAATGCGTCCTTCACCGACCGTTATCAGCTCCGGGTCGATCCAGGCCGTGGCCTGGCTGAAACGGGCAAACAGGCCTTCGGCGAGCTGGCTGCGTTCCTGGGCATCGGTGACGCGCATGTCCTCATCCCGCTCCATGGACGCGTAGGAATACACGCGCAGGATTTCCTTGTAGATGTCCGAGACATAGCGCATGGCGGCATACAGGGACTCGGCATCGGTCCCGAGCGTGCCGCGAAAACCCTCGATACTGTCTATCTGGCCCAGCAGGCGCTGGCGTTCAGCATCCCAGGCTTCCACGGAAGGGTAAATTTCGGTGAGATCCCATTCATAGGGATCGATCGTGTTGTCCTGGGCCAGCACTGGCGCGGAGCCAGCGCTGTACAGCGTGCACAGGCTCAATAAAAACAGGGCAATGGGGGGGAGAATACTGGGGCTCATGACTACTTTCCTCGAAATTGATCCGGCCATTTCCACTCACGAACCTGCAGTGTAATGGAGGCCCATGGACGCGCCAAGCCTGTTCTGACGGGCTGGACGGCAACCCGTAACCCGTTTACCCTCAGCGGCGGAGTTACAAAAACAACCACATCTCTAGATAACGGAGGGGATACCATGGAACGCAGGGATTTACTGGCACTGGCGGGCGTATTGACTGTCGCCGGCGCATCTTCATCAGCACTGGCCCAGCAGGGCGAGGGCGAACTCAAGGCCAAACTGATTCATGTTTTCGCCACATCGGACGGGGGCTCCCGCGTCCAGGTGGTCGAGATTTCCAATAACGCCGGCAATATTCCGGTCACCGGCATGTCTGCCCGGGCCTATGCCCGCAACGCCAGCCGCGGTGAAGACTGGCACCAGGCCCCGGCCAAGCAGTTTGCCATCAACATGATGGGCGACCTGGAAGTGGAAGTTTCCGATGGCACCCGCATGCCCATCGGGCAGGGCGACCTGGTCTACCTGGAAGACATCACCGGCGTCGGCCATGTCACTAGGGTGAAAAGTGAAGTCACCAACCTGTTTATCCAGGTGGATCAATCCTGGGATATGCTGAAATGGGCCAGGGGCTGAAAAAACAGCAGGTCGGCATAGGCCCGCCGGGCCGTTTGCCGACAGCCTGCGGCAACGGTAGAGCTTTCATCAGCGATGTTCTAATATCGGTTTCCCTGACACGTAAAATGCATGCACAACCTTCACACACTCAATCAAACGGAGAAAGACATGACGATTGCAGTAGGCGACAAAATTCCTTCAGTCACCTTGAAAACCATGGGCGCAGACGGCCCCCAGGACATCGCTACCGACGCCCTGTTCGGCGGCAAGAAAGTAGTCATGTTTGCCGTGCCGGGTGCGTTTACCCCGGGGTGCTCCATGACGCATCTGCCTGGCTATGTGGTCAATGCCGATGCCATCCTGGAAAAAGCCGACGAGATCGTGTGCCTGTCAGTCAACGATGCCTTTGTGATGGGTGCCTGGGGTGAAGCCCAGAATGCCGAGAAAATCACCATGCTGGCTGACGGCAATGCCGAACTCACCAAGGTCATGGGCACTGAACTGGACGGTTCCGGTTTTGGCCTGGGAACCCGCTGCAAGCGCCTGGCCATGATCGTGGATGACGGCACCGTGACCCACCTGGCCATTGAACCCCCGGGTGAAATGGGCGTATCCACCGCAGAGGCCATTCTCGAAGAACTCTGATAAACCGGTACTACCGGACTGGAAACGGGATGTGCAGCCCCCATATCAGGACTGACGTCCCGTTTTTTTATTGACTGCCGGAACCTCGGAACTGACAACCTATTGATGATGACAAGCCCATGACAGATTTTTCCTTTCTCAGCGCCTTCAGCGGCGGCATTCTCATCGGCCTGGCGACTGTGCTCATGATGCTGGGCAATGGCCGTATTACCGGTATCAGCGGCATTCTTGGCGGGCTGGTCAAACCGGAGCGCGGGCAGGTGTCCTGGCGCCTGGTGTTCGTGGTCAGCCTGGTGCTCGGTGGCACCCTGTATCCCTTGCTTTGGGGCAGTGAGCTGGCGGTTGAGTTGGGTTCGCCGTGGTGGGTTTATGTCATCGCCGGCCTGTTCGTCGGCGTGGGTACCCGTGCCGGTGGCGGGTGTACCAGTGGTCACGGCATCTGCGGCCTGGCCCGGTTTTCCCCGCGTTCAATGGTGGCCACAGTCACGTTCATTGCCACGGCCGCCATCACCCATACGGCTGTCCGGCTGATAGCAGGCTGAGGAGCTGAGGAGAAATCGCATGAATGATGATAAACAGGCACTCGGTTTCGGTAATCTCCTGGTCATTATTGCCAGCGGCATATTCTTCGGGCTCGGTCTGAGCGTATCGGAAATGGTGAACCCGGCCCGCGTACTGGGCTTTCTCAATGTGCTGGGGCCATGGGATCCCACGCTGGCCTTTGTCATGATGGGGGCACTGTCTGTGGCCGTGCCGGGTTTCCAGTATGCGCGCATCATGAACAAGCCGTTGCTGGCGCCCACCTTCAACCTGCCCACCAGGAAAGATCTCGACAAAAAGCTCATTACAGGCGCCGTTATTTTTGGCATGGGCTGGGGCCTGGCCGGCATCTGCCCGGGGCCGTCACTAGTCGCCCTCAATACGCTGGATGCGCGCATCCTGCTGTTCGTGGTCGCCATGCTGGGTGGCATCTTTCTGCACGACCAGGTGCTCAACCGCCAGCACTGATCTTCCCATTGACCGGACACCTGACCGAATATCGGTTTGCAGTGCTGTTGCGCATTGATCGTTTGGTCTTTCCTGCCCTTGAAATTTGCCCCTGGTGTTCTTACATATGAATTGCACACTAAAAGTGCATTAATTTCCTAACCTGTTGTCTATCGGTTACCAAACCAGAACTTGGGAGCAATAGCATGACAATTGCAGCTCGTTATTTTCCTCGCGTACTGTTGGCCGGCTTCATAATTTTTGGCGCAATAGCTGGCAGTAGTGCACAGGAAACCCTACCCACGGCGCGCCCGGGCATTGCCCCGGTGCTTGAGAAAGTCACTCCGGCAGTGGTCAATATCGCGGTCACGGGACACACCGCACCACAGCAAAATCCCTTATTGAACGATCCTTCCCTGCGGCGTTTCTTCGATATACCGGACCAGCCGTCACGACCGACCCAGGGTGCCGGCTCCGGGGTCATCATCGATGCCGAGCAGGGCTATGTACTGACCAACCATCATGTGGTCAATAACGCCAACGCCATCGAAGTCACCCTGTCTGATAAGCGTACCTATCCGGCGACATTGATCGGCAGCGATGCCGGTACCGATATCGCACTGCTGCAGATAGAGGCGGAAAACCTCAGTGAAGTGCCGCTGTCTGACTCCGAAACCCTGCGAGTCGGAGACTATGTTGCGGCCATCGGTAACCCGTTCGGTATCGGCCAGACCGTCACGACCGGCATTGTCAGTGCGCTGAGTCGCCAGACCGGTATCAATGCCGACGGCTATGAAGACTTTATCCAGACTGATGCATCCATCAACCCCGGGAATTCCGGTGGCGCGCTGATCGACTTCCAGGGCCACCTGGTGGGCATCAACTCCGCGATCATTGCGCCTTCCGGCGGGAACGTGGGTATCGGTTTTGCCGTGCCGATAAATATGGCCATGGCGGTTGTTGATCAGCTGCTGGAGTTTGGTGAAATACGCCGCGGCATGCTCGGTGTGCGTATCACCGACCTGACCCCGGATGTCGTGGAAGCACTGAACCTGAAAGTCCGCACCGGCGCCGTGGTTTCCAGTGTGGAGCCCGGTTCCCCGGCGGAAGCCGCAGGCATTCAGGCCGGCGACATTATCGTGGCGGTCGGTGACGAGATCATTGAAGGCGCTTCTGACCTGCGCAACACCATCGGTTTGACCCGTGCCGGCAGTACAGTGGCGATCGGCTTGATCCGCGACAACACACGCGTTGATTACGATGTCCGTATCGGCAATGCCTCGGACGTGGCTGACAGTGGCATGAAAGCCAGGTCTTCGTCTGTACTGGAAGGCGCCGAGCTCAGTGAAATTCCGGCCAACCATGAAGCCTTCGGTAAAGTCAGTGGTGTTCTGGTGACCAACGTGGTCCAGGGCAGCCGCGCTTTCCGCAGTGGCCTGGAAATAGGCGACATCATCACCGCCGTCAATCGCGCGCCGGTCACATCCCGCAGCGAACTGGCGGCAGCGCTTGATGCCAACGCCGGGACTGTGGCCATGAATGTCTTGCGCGGTAATCAGCAGTTGTTCCTGATCATGCGCTAAAAAGCATTTCCGGCATGGCCTGCATGGACCATGCCGGAATATTTTCACCTGTGAAACTTAAGGAGGTTACTCGAAATGAAGTGGTTCACCCATTCCCTGTCAACCCTCAAGGGTTTGGCAATATTCGTGCTGTTATCCATCTTCACTGCTGCCACGGTTCAGGCTGCCGCCAGCCTGACCCTTACAGGCAAGTCGACGGACGTCAAGTACGAGTCCGACAAGGACATCCGTATTTCCCTGATCGACTGGTCTGTGCCTGTGCAGCAGGCCGCCGTGGAAAATGCCTGGCGTCAGTACCAGGATGACGGTGACCTGGAGACTTTCCTGGCCAGCGTTGAAGACCAGGATACCCGTGGTTATGTCTTCTCTGCAGCCGCCACCGGCTATCGCATCAAGTATGCCTGGCAGGAAGAGACCGACAACGGCAGGCACATGCGTTTCCTGGTCACGCCGGGCCTGAAAACCCGCAATACCTACCTGTGGAATACGCCCAACAACACCTCGCCGGCGTTTACTTTTGTGGAAGTGCGTCTCAACAACGAAACCGGTGAGGCCAAGACCTCGCTCGATGGTGCCATCGTCCTCAATGAGCAGGGCAAGCTGACCCTGGACCGCTTCGAGGCCATGAAACTGTTCGCTACCATGGAAGACAGTACACCGTACTACCTGGAATAGTTCGCATCCTCTGCTCGTGGCCTGAATCACAGGGCACGGTGCGATTCCACAAACAAATGCCGGCATGCTTTAATGGCTGCCGGCATTTTTATTGCCGGTGGAACGTGCATGCATATCATTGAAACCCTTTTTCCGATTGTCGCCATCGCCTTCCTGGCCTGGCTGGCGGCACACAAACAGTTCCTGGCTGACAGCGAAGTGCGCGTGCTGGACCGGATAACCTTCACCTGTCTGGTGCCCAGCATGCTGTTTTATGGCACGGCCACGGCCAACCTGCCCGTGGTCATGGACTGGTCACTGCTGTGGGGATACTACCTGGCCATCTTCGCGGTTTACCTGGCCGGTATGGTGATTGCCCGTCTGCGTTATGGACCCGGGCAGGTGCGCATGGCGGTTATCGGCATGGGCTGCGCGTATCCCAATGTCACGGTGCTGGGTATACCCATCTGTCTGGAACTGCTTGGTGAGGCCGCCTTTGCGCCGATGTTCATGCTGATCGCCTTCAATAACCTGCTGATTTTTTCGTTTGGCACGTGCGTGGCGGAAATGCAGCGTGTGGAAGGCAGTACAATGCGCTCACATCTGTTCAATGTCGGCAAGGAACTGCTGAAAAACCCCATCAGCGGCAGTCTTATTATGGGTGCTGTCGTGAACCTGGCCGGTGTGCCGGTTTACACGCCAGTGCTTGATGCCCTGGAGCTGCTGAGCCGGGCCGCCATTCCGGCAGCGCTGATTGCGCTGGGCGCCGGCCTTAACCGCTACCGTATTCGTGGCGAGATACCCATGGCGCTGGTGCTGACAGGCATGAAACTGATGGTGCTGCCCGGGGTGGTGTGCCTGCTGACCTTCCAGGTGTTCAGTCTCGATACATTATGGGCACAGACCGCGGTGCTGCTGTCATGCATGCCGGTGGGTATTTCCGTCTATGTGTTTTCCATTCGCTACCGGTGCGCTGAAGACCTGGTCGCCACGGCGATTGTCCTCTCCTGCATGCTTAGTGTGGTCAGCATCAGTTTTTATGCCTGGATGATGGGCGTGAACTGGGTGTGTACTTGCGTGTATCGGGGATTTTATTCAGGCAGGCAGTCGCAGCTGAGCATGCCGGTCATTGACAGCACAATGAAGTAAAACCCGAGCTGGTTGTTGACGACACAGGTACCGGTGATCACCGGGTTTTCGAACGTGTTTTCATCCGAACCGCTGTCGATAAAGACTGCCAGGCTGGGCGGGCCCTGGTTGGCGCGGGCGGGCATGTCATCGATGTAGGTATCCCTGCCCGCAAAGTCATGGAACAGGACGATGGAGCGATGCGCGGCAGCGCCGATGCTGAAGCCGCCCATGACATAGCGGTCGTCACCATCATGATCCTCGAACAACACCATGCTGCGATCCCAGGACAGGCCGGACGCCACAAATTGCCTTGTGCGGTAATCATCATTACCACCTTCCTCCAGGAAATAACTGACCCCCATG
>Ga0181564_10000993_pt1 | contig 25151 bp, 21 predicted proteins | sample 011ome_24_FD_134512 | JGI IMG/M metagenome (GOLD analysis project Ga0181564, IMG submission 134512) | Coastal salt marsh microbial communities from the Groves Creek Marsh, Skidaway Island, Georgia - 011513CT metaG (megahit assembly) | ecosystem: Environmental > Aquatic > Marine > Intertidal... | reverse complement strand
CCGAGTGCGTCAGCGAGTGACGTACGCGCGAGATGCGAACGCCGATCCGCGCAACACCAAAAAAAACCACCGAGGTGCGGCGCGACCGTCCGATGCGTCGAGCTCGCTCGATGCGCGCGCGTTGGTGTCACGCGCGCGTCGCCTGTGCTGTCGACCGACCGACGACGACGACGACGACGACGACGCACCGCGCATCGCGCATCGCGCATCGCCGACGGCGTGACCGACGACGACGACGACGACGGGTCGACAGCACAGGCGACGCGGCCTGCAGTGATGGCGACCGACCGAGTGTAGCCACCCATCGGCGACGCGTCGCGCGCCCCGCACACGGCGTCGCGCGGATGCATTCGACGGCGATGGCGATGGCGATGTCTTCGCTCGTCGCGCGACGCGTGAGCGCGGCGTTCGCATCGTCGTCGAAGGCGTCATCGTCGTCATCGTCGTCATCATCATCATCATCCACGGCGGTGTCGGGGAAAACGCGTCGTGGCTGCCGCGTCGTCGGGGCGTTGACGACGACATCGACACCGATGGGGGATGTGCTGGAGGAAATCGCGCGCGCGGACGGCGGGGCGGTGGCGTATCCAATCGTCGTCGGGACTAACGCGCATGGCGTGCGCGGGGCGTTCGCGACGCGTGACGTGGCGAAAGGGGAGACGGTGCTCGAACGCGGGTTGGATGGCGCGAACGCGGTGATGGATGACCCGAGGGAGGACGCGCGATGGTCGAGGCAGCTCGGGCGGCGATTGATACGATTGACTCGAGATGTGTCTTCGTTATCGTCGTTGATGCGAGCGTACGTAGAGTGTTTGCCAAAGGAGCGAGAGACTATTGGTTTGGCCAACGACGAGGCGAGCGTGGAGGCGCTGCGCGCGACGTGGGATGATAAAAACGCCAAGGAGGAAATGTTGACGTTTGCAAAGCAAATTGAGAGTTCGTTTGCGTTGGAGTCGGCGATGGACGACACGTTGACGATGGATGAATGGCGTTGGGCCATGGCTATGGTGCACTCGAGAACGTTTCGCATCGAGGATGAATACGGCAGGCGACCGACGCGGCGAGCGATGATTCCTGGGGCGGATTTATTGAATCATTCATCCGTCGATGCTAATTGCGACTGGAGTTCTAACGGAGAAACGTTCGTTATTAGCGCTGTTCGAGATATCAAAGCCGGAGAAGAGTTCACACTGAGTTATGGCAGTCAATGTGACCGACACTTTATGTTGTTCTACGGCTTTGTGCCCGAGCCGAATCCTCACAACAAAGTCAGGCTCTTCTCCGACGGCAAACACGCGCTCGATTGGTATCAGGCGTTGTGTGGTGTGGATGAACTCGATGATGTTTGGGATCGCGAGAAGAAACGGATCGTGGCGACGTTTGAGAAAAAATACTGCGTCTATCGCCCAGATAAGAATGGCTTGCGGCGCTGCGTGGCGCCAGATGGGTTGTTCCTCGGTGCTCAAGGCGTTGTCGACGAGGCGTTGATTATGCTCTTGAATGAAATGAGTGGCGATGAAGATATGGCCATCGCAGCCATTCGCGCGCGAGCGGCAGAAGTCATTGATTTCATGGAGTCCACCACCGACCGCATTGAACAGGCGTTGCGGGATAGAAAGGTGTCGCCGTACAACGTGAGCCTCATGAAGACGTTTCGCGAGCGCAAAGTTGCGCTTTTACGTCACGTAGCGTAGCTTGAATCTTGTACTCGTTACTATGGCTACTATATTATACCAACTGTACTATATCTACTTCTAATGGGATGGGAAAAAGGCATCGAAGACGCGTTTCGCGGCTGCCGGGCCGAGCTTTCGGGCGTTGACGACGGCTTCAGCCAAGTCAAACTGGGCGCTCGCTCGGTCTGCGTCGATCGCACGCTTCAAGTGGGAAGGTGTGGGGTATCGCGCGGCGATTGCTTCGGCTCCACCTGGACCGATGCCCGGAACTTGGGCGATCATTGACGCCCAAATCGTGCGGAGTGTCTTTTCAGAGTCCGCGAGCTCGCTGCACGTCTTGATGAACTCTGGGTACGAAGGCAACGTTTGAGTCTTTTCGTTTCGTTTGAGCGGTGCGTAAGTAGCATCGAGTGCTCGAGTGAAGTTGCCAAAGAAATCGATTGTGTCGTTCGTACCCTCGGTGTTGACGACGCGGAATTCGTCAAAGATCTCCGTTTGTACGCGCGCCGTGCGCACGCGACGACGACTGACGTCGTCAGGAATAGCCTCCACGTTGCCCTCTAATAGATACATCAGATTCTTAATCCCGCATCGATGCAAATGAAACTTTTGCGCATCGTAGCGATTACCTATGATGCTCGCGAGTAAATCATCCAAACGTTTACGCTCAATGATGAAATCCAACATGTAACATTCAGCGAGCGAGGCGCCGCGTCTTCGAGCCATCCATGCAGCGTCGCCGTATGGAAGCTTGTGAATCAAGCACGGCAAACCCATCTGTTCGAGCTTGCGTACGCCATTCTTCGTCGCTTGTTCGCAAGAATCCAACACGAACACGGTTTCGTAGACCTCGCCATACGTTTGACCGGGATCGAGCGGCGGTAAGCGCCAGTCGTGCGTCTCCGCATCGACAATAGATGTCACCTTGGGCGTGTCTCGCAACGAGCACTGAGGCACGTACGTGGTCTCCCGTGGTGGACAATAAGCTCCACTGATGACATTTCGAAACGACCCAGCAGCTGAGCGTTGCTGTTTTCGCACAGTCGACGTCGATGGCACGGATTCCTGGGTGCTTTTTTGGGACGTAGACGCGACGTTTGTCGTCGTCACGGCGTCTTCGACTTCGTCTTCAATGATGACCAATTCGTCGTCGTCGTCGTCGTCGTTGCCATTACCATTACCATCACCATTGACCATCGCATCGCTGCCATTCTTTTCAGATGGAATCACCATTTCAATGTCCTTCGCAGTCATGCGTCCGCACCGACAATCGCCTCGGATTTCTGCAAAAGCGTGCAATTTTCTCCCCAGCGCCTCGCCTTCGGGCGTCAAGCGTATGCTCATTGGATTCCCCCACGTGTGAACCATGGGCGCGTCGTGCCCGCGTGGAGTGTTCTTTAAGTGCGAATTAAACGCCGACCAACCACAGTATTGATACTGCGCAGCGCCTGCCGCGCCTCGTCCTCGTCCTCGTCCTCGACCGCTCGTCACGACTTGCGCTCGAGGCAAAATTCCATTCGCGCTCAATCCACTATCTTCCGCCGCGAGCTCGAGTTCGCGCTTACTCACCACATCCTTACCTTCTAGTGCTAATTTATGCAACGTTACCAATAACGCAAACGCCGCCGTCTTATACTGCGGCTCCCAAGGCTCGCGCGGCTTTTTATTCCTCGTCCTCGTTTGCGTCTGCGCCGCCGCCGTCGCCCCAGCGACACCGCGCTTCTTCGTCAACGACGCCGACATCGACGTCGACGCCGCCGCACCACCACACTCAACATCACCACTCACTGGACGTAAACCAGCATTGGGATTCCTCGCCTTTAACGTCTCCCCGTACTCTGACGCCCGCGCGCTCCGCTCCGCCTCCCAAAACCGCGTCAACACCTCCACCACGCGCGCGCCAACCCCTCGAACCTCGCGCGCGCTCGCCTCATCGTACACCTCGCGTCCATGCATCACCACGTTCGCCGACGCACGACCGAGCACCACATGAAACCCACTCTCGGGCGCCTTCTCGTGCACCTCTTGCGCGTAGCGCTGTAAAAACATCGCCACGGGCACGTTGGCGCGCACGACGCACCGCTCGTGCGCCCGCGCGATCACCGCGCCGTGTGCGTCATCGAACGTCGCGTGTGTGCCGTACGCCTGGGATTCGTCCACGTCCGCGCACGTCGCCGCGTACGCCCGCGAAAACATCAACAAATGACGTCACATCACGCACCTGTCGCATTCGATGTTTAAATAAAAATCATGCACGACGTCGTGTGCGCGCGACACTTCGGTGTTGATGTTTTCAAAGGCATCGATGCCGACGACGAGGTATCGCGCGTCGACGGTGGGCGACGGTGACGACGGTGACGGCGACGACGAGAGCGGCGTCGGCGGCGGCGCACGGATGATGATGATGAAGACGACAAAGCAAAAGCAAAAGATGATGTTGAACGCGCGCGCCAGGCGAACGACGACGAAGACGAAAACGACTGATTTCGTTCGGGAGAATAAGCGAGCGATAAGAGATGCGAGCGCGCGGACGCGAGCGATGCGTCGAGAGGGTGGTTGTGCGCGCGATGACGCGTCGAGGACGGGGAGCGCGGCGCGCGGAGGAGGCGAAGCGGCGTTGACCGCGACGCCGTCGAATAGGACAAAGACGGATAGGACAAAGACGGATACGACAAAGACAAGGATAAATATCGTCGCATCGCCGCGCGTGTTTGAGGATTTAGAACGCGCGCGCGCGTTGGGTGCACAACGCGTGCGTGAGGTGGAAAAGCGAGTTGAGGCGAGGCGAGTGGCGGGAAACTCTGCGCGTCGCGACGGATACGGGACGACGCCAAAGTATCTACTCGAGCGTAAAGCCACGTTGTTGAGGGAAATGAATGAGAAAATGGAAACGACGTTACGCGAAATCGAACGTCGTCGCGCGGTGCGTTCGATTGAAGTCGCCAAGGCGAGAGAAGCGAGAGAGGCGAGAGACCGTGAACGCGAAGAGCGCCTGCGTCGACGCGCGGCGATCGACGCCGAGAAGATCACGCCGCGACAGCGCGGCGAGGCGAAGCGCGAAATGGAGCGTGCGCGTGAGTTATTCGCCCGCGCGCGGTTAACCGTAGACCAAAGATTGTACTAGATGCTGTTGTATTAAAAGTGTACGTAGGCTTCACATCGCGACGCGGCGCAACTGTTTTCTCTCTCTCAACGAAACAACCATGACGACGACGATGTTGACGACGACGCGTGTGCCGCATCGCATGAAAGATACATCGCGCGAATTTCGTCATCGGCGTCGGCGCCCTTGTGTCACGCGCTTTGCGTCGTCGTCGTCATCGTACGAAAAGACGTGGAGTAATCCATCGGGCGCAGCCATGGATGTTGTCGTCCCGTCGTCGTTGTTCGCGTGTGCGAGGCCTTTCGTGTGGAACTCCATCGACGTCGGTGGACGCATGGCTGTGGTGAAACTCGCCAACGGCGACGTTTGGGTGCACTCGCCGGTGGAGCTCGACGCGCGCACGCGCCAAGCCGTGGATGCGCTCGGGCGAGTGGCGCACGTCGTTTCGCCAAACTACGAGCATCTGAAATACGCCGCGCAATGGAAACAGGCGTACCCTGATGCCACGCTATATGCTTGTCCGGGGTTGAAGACGAAAAAGCCCGACATTCCGTACGATTGCGAAGTGTCGAACGTCGCGCCCGAGGCGTGGTTGGGGGAATTTGAAGTCGCGTGGTTTGACAGCGAACGCGCGCCGGTGATCGACGAGCCATTCTTCAACGAAGTGGTGTTTTATCACAAGCCCACGAAGAGTTTGATGGTGACGGATGTGTTTTGGAATTATCCTGGTGGCGCCACGATTGATGGTATCGACGTACCGCTCGGCACGAAGGCTTGGAAATTTGGCATGGACAAGGTGTACGCGCCGTTTTATCGAAAGATTATGGTTGTCGACGAGGCAAAGTATGCCGAGACCGTACGCCTGGTCACGGAGACCTGGGCGTGGGACATCGTCGTGCCATGTCATGGATCAATCGTGCGCGGCGGCAGTGCGCGCGAGGCGGTGCGCGAACACTTGCGGTGAGTGGGTGCGCGACGAAAGGCTTCATTCGTCGACTCAGCGTTCGCTCGAATCACATGCCACCGAACACTCGTCGACGCGCGGCGCATAAGCGACGCAAAAGTGACGATGGATCGGTTTTGGGGACGGCGGCAACGCGACGCGTGCGCGCACGAGCGGGTCAAGCCTCCACGGCAGCGACGGCGTTGAGGGTAGTTGACGCGCGCGACGGCGGTAATTCTCCAACCACGTCCACCGTCTCCAAGAGCTGGACAGCTGATGATTTCCTTAGTGCGTTATGCGAACGGGCGGTGTCAAATTCAGTACCTCTAGGCGCGCGATCGGTCGACGCGGACGACGACGGTGATGCGGACGGCGAAGGGTGTTCGGAAATGACATCCTCGCAAGGGACGCAGTCGGCGGGCACATCGAGTTTGCGCGTCAGGCGTTCGCTTCCAGGATTGCGTCTGCCAAACGAAGCATTTGACGCCGATCGTCCCGACGATGGCGATCGAGAGATTGAATCCGAACGCGCCGAGATGCCGAGCGACGGTTGGATACAACCGTGTTTTGCGTGCGGTAGGTGGACGTGGCAAAATGTTTCGTTGGGCGGTTTTAGGGTGTATAGATGTTCGACGTGCGCCACGCAGTTCAGGGCGCGTGCGAACGAGTTGAAAACATCGTCCGATCAAGATGCGGAGGCTGGGAAGAGCGCAGCTGACGAAGGCGATGAAGACGCTAAGAACAAAATTCTTGCCTCCCTCGTGAGCAAGTTGCAAGCCGTCGTGCAGCACGCGGGACGCGCGCCGGGGAGCATCGCAGCGATTGAATGACATCAGAAGATCATGTGTGTGCTGTTGTCCAACGTCGTATTATTAGCAGCAAGCGCGCGCGTATCGCATATAGTCTAGAATGTGCGCGCTGTGTGTATTATAAATATTTCGTTTGTGCCACTGGCAGTCTACAATTCGTCGCGCTGCTCGCCTGGAATTTCGATTCGAGCGGCGCCACCATCTTCAGGATGATAGAAATCAAACCAGTCTTCGTCATCGAACATGTCGTCGACGTCATCCGTGCCGTCGTTTGCGTAACCCATGTCTTTACGCATGGCGCGCCATTTCTCCGCTTGGTCGCTTCTAAACGCTGCCCAATCCATTTCGCCATCTTCATTGAGAAATTTTGCGTCTTCACTCGCGCGAAGTTCCTCCTCCTCCTCGATGTTTGGGTTTTCGACGTGAAATTTGACATTATCAAGAAAATTCCACACCTGCGCCGAGTTTCCGGAAGGTGTATTCTTGAGTTGTGGCGTCGCTTCCATGCACATGATGATAACCATCGCCTGCCGCCATTGTTGTCTATCCGCCAACGCTTTGGCCTGATTGAAAACGTGATGCACAATGGTTTCGTATGCATCTGTGCCGACCGAACCTCCACCTCTAATCGTTTTGAGGTCGTCATCAAACTCTATCAATCCTTCGTCGCGTAAACTGTCAAAACATTCCCACGGCCCGATATCCTTTATTCTCATCTCATCCACTTTAACTTGCGGAGACTCGACGAAATCAATCACGCGCTGCGTCGTGCGCTTTGTTCCCTTAAACTCGATTCCACGCGTTTTGTACCCACGAGGGAAAAACTGGACCGCGGGCAAGCCAGTGATGTTGTACTTTTGCGCCGACGGCCGCGCGGTGTCGACATCTAAGCGTCCTACTTTCACGCGCCCACCTTGTTTTCGACGCCTGAGTGCGAAATGCGCCCCAACTTGCTCGTAATCTTTCTCGAACGCCTGACAATGTCCACACCACTTGGCGTAAAACTCGACTAGTACGTCATAGTTTTCATCTTGCACGTACGCATCGATGGTGTCTTGCGTCAAATCGTCCACAACGTTTGGAAAATCTACGCGCTGTTCGGGGGTCTTCAACCCAAGCTCACGGTTGAGCCAACCAATTGTTTCTTTCGCGTTCAATGTTCCGTGGTACCGTTTGGGTTTCCTAATCACCGTCTCACCGCTCGGAGTGACGTAGTACCATCGATGTTGTTTCAGCACGGCGACAAACGGCGCGTTGGTGGCGCGAAACACCCCAGTAATGTTTGGCGTCGACGCAGCATCTGGAACTTCAATAAACATCACGCGTTTATCACCCGCCACACCTAATTCGTCGTCGTGTTGTTCGAACAACTCTGCAACATATTTAAACTCCTCCGCGTAGTGCGCGCACAGCTCGCACCCGGGCGTTAACAACGCCACCACCGCCGTGCGCTTGCCCAAGGTTTCAAACAACACGCGCTCGTCGGACACCGTCTTAAAGTTGCGCACCGATGAGCGCCCATTCGTAGACGTCACGACGCCGTCAGAGGCGGACGCCGAGGACGCGACCATCATCAACGCGACAAAGATTACATGAAAAACAATCGCCCACGCCGCGCCCGCGCGACGCGTCCGCGCCCGAGGACGCGCGCACGCGTCGCGACGCCGATGCCAGCACCACCCTCGATCGCGTCGTTCTCGACTCGACCCGTCGGTGCGCGACATGACGCGCGATTGAACGCAACGAGCCGCGCACTGCGGGTAGTCACTCGGCGACGCAGCGTCGTCACCGGCAGCCATGGCGCGCGAGGACGACGAGCCGTCGACGTCGTCGCCGAGCGAACGCGTACCGCCGTGGAGAGACTTTTATTCGCCACACTTTGACGCGGCACGCGCGCTGGCACCGGACTCGGGCGCGCGTCCGCCGCGTCCCAAAGTCCGCGCTTTGGATACTGTGCGACAGTGTAAAAAGTTGTTGACGATGTGTGGACTCGGGGTGGACGGCGCGGCGCCCGGTGCGGTGGACAGGCGCACCGTGGTCGTGCGGGATGCCGCGTCGTTCGCGGCGCAGGCGCAAGCTAAGGCGCGGGCGGAAAGATTCAAGGCGCAGGACGCGCGGTTCGCGACGCGGATGCGCGTCGTGGACGCGTTGGCGTCGACAAAGAATGCGCGCGACGGGCCATTGAGCGTGATTCGTGATGCACGTGAGCGACGTGTGCGTGTGAGTATAGTGACACGACACGCGCGTGGTGTGCGGGGTACCGCTGAGGCGTACGTTGAAGCGTTTGATAAGTTTATGAATTTGATTCTCACCGACGTCGAGGAGACGTATTCGGTGCGCGGGACGCGAGACGTTGAACGGATAGAGACCAATAGCGATGGCACGACGACGACGACGTTTGTGAGGCGCGTTCCGAAATTGGAACAACGAACGCGTCGCATTCAGCAAGTGTTCTTGCGCGGTGAGCACGTCGTGTCGGTGTCGATTCCACCCGAACACGTTCAGCCGCGTTGAGAGCATCACGGCGGTTGGTACGATAGCGCGTAGCATTAGTGCGTTTGTTTGCAAATCTAGAGTAGTCGGGCAGCGGCAGCAGCAGCAGCGGCAGTAGAAGTAGAAAAAAAGAAAATACATGCGAATCACACCATTTGACGTTCCTTGAACATGTCAAACATCGCGGCGCCCATCTTTGCCGGCGACCGGACGACTTTCACTCCGACGCGTTCGAGCGCGGCAATCTTGTCTTGAGCGCCACCCTTACCGCCCGAAATAATCGCCCCAGCGTGACCCATACGACGACCAGGTGGAGCAGTCAAACCCGCGATGAAAGACACGATGGGTTTATTAGTACCACTCGAGCGAATAAACTCAGCCGCTTCCTCCTCAGCGGTGCCGCCGATTTCACCAATCATAATAATCCCCTCCGTTTGCGGGTCCTTTACAAACTTTTCGAGGCAATCGACAAAGTTTGTGCCATTAAACGGATCACCTCCGATACCAACGCACGTGCTTTGACCTAAACCAGTCACCGTGGTTTGATACACCGCCTCGTACGTCAACGTTCCAGAGCGCGAGACGACGCCCACGCGCCCAGGCTTGTGAATATACCCGGGCATGATTCCAATCTTACACTCACCGGGTTTAATGATCCCAGGACAATTCGGCCCGATCAAACGAGTTTTGTTTTGAGACATCAACGCTTGTTTAACGCGAATCATGTCGTGCTGAGGAATGCCCTCCGTGATGCACACCACGAGCTCCATCTCCGCCTCGATGGCTTCCATGATGGCTTTCGCCGCGAATGGCGGCGGTACGTAAATCGCGCTCGCATTCGCCCCGGTCGCCGCCTTGGCCTCACCCACGGTGTTAAACACTGGTAATCCCAAGTGTTCGGTGCCACCCTTACGAGGCGTGACCCCACCCACCATGTTTGTACCGTACGCGATCGCTTGCTCTGAGTGAAAAGTGCCATTCTTGCCCGTGAATCCTTGACAAATCACGCGCGTCGACGCGTTCACGAACACCGCGGGTTCGTTCGACGACGACGACGACGACGACGACGACGACGACATCATTCGTCGATCACCACACATCACACTCGACGTCGTCAACGCGCTACCGCTCGCGGGCGTCGCACCACCGATCGTCGTGCGCCCGATCGCATCGGCACTCGCACGCCTCGCGAACGCGCGCGCGACGACGCGGTGCGCCATGCGCAGACCGAACCGAACACGACGCGCCGCTATGTGTATCTATGTATACACAACGCGCGTCGTGTGTCGTGTGTCGCGCGCGTCGTGTTCGCTCGAGGCGGGGTGTGACGACCAAAGTCGTTGACGACGCGGTCGGACGACACACATCACGCCACTGGGCACGCGACACACGACGACGACGACGACGACGACGACGACGACGACGACGACGTGACGACGATGCGGGCGACGATGCGGGCGCGAGGCGCGGTGACGCGTCTATCGCACGCATCACGCGCGATCGATGCGACGACGGTGACGACGGTGACGACGACGACGATGCGGGACGACACGTGTGGTGGTTGGTCGTTGGCGCGCCGCAGCGTCATCGGGCGCGGACTCGCGTCGGTCGACGGCGTTGGAGGACGATCGCGAGTGATGACGACACGTGAGACGAAGATGAGGATGATGAGTGCGCACGCGCGAGTGCTCCCGGCGTGGGCCACGGCGGATCCGTGGGGGATGTCCGCGCGCGCGGGCGGCGCCGCGGTGGGGGCGAATCTCATTCGAGGTTCGTGGCGCGCGGCGTCGGCGTCTGGAGGCGACGTTGAATTCGTCGTGGATCCCATGAACGCACAAGAAACCAAGGAGTTTTTCATCGCTCCCACGACGTCGAGTGTGGAGGACATTCGTGAGGTTGTGGATTCGTTAAAGTCGTGCCCAAAATCGGGATTACACAACCCGTACAAACATCCCGAACGGTACGTCAAGTACGGCGAAGTGAGCGCGCTGTTAGCGGAAGCGATGCGTCGACCAGAAGTCGAGCGATACTTTGCGACGTTAATTCAACGGGTAGCACCCAAGTCATACGCCCAAGCTGCGGCGGAAGTCATCGTGACGCGCAAGTTTCTTGAAAATTTCGCCGGAGACAACGTGCGATTTCTCGCGCGCGGCTTTTCGGTGAGCGGCGACCATCTCGGCCAGACGTCGACCGGCTTGCGATGGCCGTACGGACCGGTGACGGTGATCACGCCTTTCAATTTCCCACTTGAAATTCCAGTGTTGCAACTCATGGGGGCGCTGTACATGGGGAATAAAGTGCTGGTCAAGTCTGACACGAAAGTCTCCGTCGTGCTCGAGCAATTTGTTCGATTGTTGCTCGAATGCGGCGCGCCGCCGACGGATCTTGACTTTATTCATTGCAACGGGGTCACGATGCATGAAATTTTGAAGCAATCTCAACCAAAGATGACGTTGTTTACGGGTTCTCAGCGCGTCGCTCACGTCTTGGCGGACGAACTCAAGGGTAACGTCAAGTTGGAAGACGCCGGTTTCGATTGGAAAATTCTCGGTCCAGACGTCGGCGACGTCGATTACGTCGCGCACGTTAGCGATCAAGACGCTTACGCGTGCAGCGGTCAAAAGTGCTCGGCGCAGAGTATTTTGTTCATGCACGACAACTGGGTCGCCGCCGGATTTGAAGAAAAGATCAAAGCTCTCGCGGCAAAAAGAAACTTGGAGGATCTCACCGTCGGACCAGTGTTGACGCTCACCACTGAAACGATGTTGGCGCACGCGCGAAAACTCGCGGCGCTTCCTGGCGCACGCATAGCGTTCGGAGGTAAGGAGTTGAACGACGGCAAACACACCATTCCGTCGCAATACGGTGCGATTGAACCGACGGCGATTTTTGTGCCTCTGAAAACTATCATGGCGAGTGAAGAAAACTTCAAGCTCGCGACGACTGAAATCTTTGGTCCTCTACAAGTCCTCACGTCATACGCCGACGATGAATTACCGATCGTTCTCGAGGCGTGTGAAAAGATGGATGCTCATCTCACCGCCGCCGTGGTGTCCTCGGACGAAATGTTTGTACAAAAAGTACTCGGATCAACCGTGAACGGTACGACGTACGCCGGTCGTCGCGCGCGCACGACGGGCGCGCCTCAAAATCACTGGTTCGGACCCGCGGGCACGCCCATGGCTGGTGGTATCGGTACCATCGAAGCCATCCGTCTCGTGTGGTCATGTCACCGAGAAATCATTTTCGATAAAGGGCCAATTGATGACGATTGGGAAACGCCGCCCCGCGCGTGATTTCGAGCCGTTTTTTCCATGCGTGTTGTTGTTGCTACTGTTGCTGCCGTTGTTGTTTTCGTCAAGTATTATCATCCATTAATAAAAGAAAGTTGAATTGCGCGAATGAGTATAGTAATGGTACATGCATTGCACTGCTACTTTAACTACTTCTATGACGAAAAGTCTTCGATGAGCGATTCGTTGCCGATAATCGTAAATCCCGCGTCACCGTAGGCGTCCTCCAGAGCCGCGCGAGCGGCGGCGCGCGCTACATTTTCCAAAGGCACTGGCGCGTTCGCCATGATTGCTGAATTTCCAACGAGTCTTAAAACCTTACGCGCGGGATCGAGTGCGGCCCACAACGGGATGCTCAGCGCTCCCGCGCGTCGCGTCCCGCTCACCGCCGCTGGTTTCAACACCACGGCGCTTCGACGCCGACGTTGTCCATTCTGTGTTTCATCACCATTCGTCGACACCGTGGACGCAAATTCATCCCTCGCAAATGCTTCCACGATTGCTTTACCTTTTGCATACGACGCCAACCCGGGCACGAACGGTGGAATACTCGCCCCGACGACGACGAGTCGAGACGCTCCAGTCGCCATCGCCGCCCGTCCCGGCGTCACATTCGTCTCCGCGTTGTACTTGATAATATCCTCGGATGACATCCACGGAAACGGTAACACACCAATCGCAGTGACGACAACATCCGCCCCTGCGTTCACTCGCTCGCACGCCTGCGCATCTAACGCATCACCCGCGACCCATGTCACGCGCGCGCTCCAGTCGTCGCGCGTCGCCCACGCCGGCGCCGTCCCGCCCCTCGACGCGCACACCACATCCACCTCGGGTTTCACGCACGTCGACGACGGCGCGTCGTCCCCGTGTCGCACTAACGCTCGCGCGATCGCTGACCCGACGTACCCAGACCCTCCCCACACGACCACGCGCACGCGACGCGCGGCGGAGGCGACGACCGATGACGCCGACGACGACACCACCATGGATGGGGTCCTCGACGTCGCGCACCACCACCACCACCACCACCCGTGCGCGTGCGTGCGTGACGACGACGACGGGTTAAATGTGTCGTGGTATATGCGTGTGACGTGTGATGTCGCACCTACTACTACTACTCGTCGTCGTCGTCGTGTGTCGTCGTGTAATCCATGCGTGCACGCAATCGTCCACGTGCTTTTTGGTCAGTCACACGCGGTGTTATCCACGGTGTCGTCGCTCGAGCGAGTGCGTCCATGGGACGACATAGGACGACATAGGACGACGACGACGACGACGACGACGACGACGTAGGACACGAATCGCATACGACGCGTTCACCATGCACATTACGAGCGCATCCGCGGTGACGGCGACGCCCACGACGACGACGACGACGACCAAGACGACCAAGACGACGAGGCCGAGCGCGGTGAAGAAGACGTCATCGACGGTGCGCAAGACGACGACGGTAAAGGAAACGACGCCTTCGACGACGACGACGACGAAGGCGGCTGAATTTGAAGCGCCAAACCAATATGGATATTTCCCGAGCGCTATTGAAGCTGCGCGCCAACGCCGCGAGACGCAAACTGGATTCGATTCCGACGTCAAGTTGTCCAAGGATGCGCAACGCGAACGCTTTGCGCAATTGTGCGGTAAACATCCAGAGTTGCAAAAGTGCCAAGAGAACTACGTGAGTCCGCTCAGAGTGAAGCCGTCGACGCAGAGCGTGATTAATGGTTCGGTCGTGCGTAGTGATGGGATTATTCTCGTACCAGGGAACAAGGATGATTTAGTGACGTGGGCGCTGGACCCGGCGATGTCGGGCGACACGCTCGGATTGTTAGTGCCGACATTGTTCATCATCATCGGTGCACAATTGAAGCAAGTGGCGGGCGTGCCCGAGTACGTCTCCGGCGCTGTTGGTGTCACCACCAAGCTCATCGCCACGGGTTTGGTGGCTTTGTATTGGGTGCCCGCGTTTACGTCTGGCGCGTAAACAACATTTGTAACGCTACGCACGACGACACGATTTTCCCACAAAACCCAACTAAAAGATACTGTACTATGCTACAAGCCTGCTAATACTATTATGCTTTTCCTTTCTCGGCGTTTTTAAGTGCCGCAGCCTACTACTCGTACCGCTACTGCTACGCGACGGCAAATTAGACGTCGAAGTTGCCAAAGAGCTCTTTTCGGCTGACGGTGAGTCTTTTGGATTGAAACTCATCCAACGCCGCGCGCTTCGAACGCATGGGTATGCCGCAACATCGTTCGCGAACCGATTTCATCTTTATTTTACGACGCAGTGTAAAAATCGTATCCTCTCTCTCGCGCGTGAGGTATTGCTTTGTGGTGATTCCGAGGAGGAACAAATTGACGTGAGACCAGGCGAAGATGACCATACCGAAAGCGTGCGCGCCAGAAAGCGAGCAAAATACGAGCACGTATGGCCACGCTGACGAGCGCCATTCACCTTCTGGCATCGCTGAAAGCGTAAACACAGATTGGATAAATACCAACACACCCGCCACGGCGCCGGTGACGAGCAAAAGGAGAAAGAACCGATGGTTCGCCTCGCCGACGCAGTTTGCGAGCACGCCGCAATGATGGTCGAATCCACGCACGCATACGCCACACATTGAGCAGTGCGACGCACATAAAGGTCGCCACAAAGCACACGACGAACAGAATTTTATTCGACGCGAGCCGTCGCCGCCTTCATCCTCGATTGACGCGAGCCGCGTCCACGTCCCGCCGAAATCTCTCGTCAAACCGAGCGCGCGCGCGTCTTCGTCAGCCTCCACGCACGTCGTCACGCACGCCTCGAGCCTAGCGACATAAGACATCGCATTTTCGGGTGATTCTTCATTCTCAACGCCCGTCGTCGTCGTCGTCGTCGTCGTCGCCGTTTTCACCTCCATGGCGCGCGCGATGGCGTCATCCAACCGACGCACGACGACGCTCGCGTCGTCATCTCGTTCGCTCGGAATCACCACCCCTGGATCACTCACGTGCATGACGTACATCAACCCAATGGCTACGATCGCACACGCACACGTCGCGCCTTGTATGGCTCCAATACTCCCTAAATCTCCCTCGTACCATCGCCCACGACGATGCGTGCTCGTCCCATCGTCATCGTCATCGTGGTGCGCCATCCACGTCACCACCGACGCGCTCGACGCGAGCGATGCGATGGTGGCCACGCACCACGCCGTCGACGCGCACGTGCGGTGTTCTCCTCGTCGTCGTCGCGCGTGTTCCATGTCCGTCTGTGCGTCGGTGGGTGTCGCTCGACCAACCACCAGCACCACCAGCACCAGCACCACCAGCACCACCACCAGCGGGGTCGCATCCATCATCACGTCTTTCTCGAACGAGACGCCCCGCACACACCAGACACAGCCTGGAGATACTCGTACGACGACACCGCACACGTTGGGAGACGACGCCTAAGGTGAGGTTGGGCGAGGGACGGCGGAGCACGCGTGTGGGCCACACCCTGGACGACGCGAACCACTCGTCGTCGTCGTCGTCGTCGTGGCAACGACCGACGACGCCGTCATGACGGTGGGGAATCAACCGCAACCGCAACCGCAACCGGTGACGGTGACGGTATCGGCGGCGTTATCGCGCGTGATTGGACACATACACGGCACGCAGTTAGATGCGAGTCGACGCAGTGATGTGCTGCATCGACTCGCTCGACACATAGATGAAAGCTCGAGAAAGGTGCGATTGCGATTGCGACGCGGTTTGATTTCTTCGCTCGGCGCGACTGTGGCTCGCAACCGTGGGTGAATGAAAGACTGACGACGTGGTGTGTGCGTTGTCCGGCTTCCGTGTACACAGGGAACGCTTTCGAATGATGATTTATTGGAAATGGTTCGTCTCACGACGGCGATTGGGTTGGAGGAGATTGACTCAAAGCGCTCACACGGGTTGGCGGCGGAGGGCGCGGCGCGGTACGTGTTGACGGAGAGCGGCGTCGAAAATGGGACTCGAGAACTTGGTGGTGATTACGCGGACGACGGTGGTAACGCTAGTGGTAGTGGGATTCATGCGGCGACGAATGCTCGGGTGAAATATGAGCGATCAGGTTCTCAAGTGTCGACTTCATCCAACGGTCACCGTCGGTTGAGCGACGCGCGCTCGTCTTTGGCGAGCGATTTCGCCGCGGCGCAGACGACAGCGGCGCCCGCGCTGACGACGCCGAGCGCTGATCGGATGATATCAAGAAAAGAGCAAACGAGTGCGCGACGAAATTTGAGCAGAAAAATGAAAGATAGTAGTGGCAAGAATCACATCGGAGCGGAACATGAAGTTGAGCAACACAAGCCTCCTCGACTCAGACGCGCTGGGGAAGAAACTGTCGAAGACCGCCTCATACGCGAGTGGATTCTTCGTCAGGCGCGTGAGCAGGCCACAATTGAAGCTGCGCGTAAACGTGAGCTTGACGCTTGCAACGGTCGATCACTTACGCGCGAAGAAATTGAACAAAACTTGGAAAAGATGAAGGCGCGCGACGTTGAAATGGCCAAGCGCGCCGAGGCGCGTCGACAAGCCGCTGACGAAGAAGCGCGCAACTTGGCGTCTTCGAGCGTTTCATCGATGATGAGCAAGAAAACGCGAACTTTGAGTTCGAAAATGCCAGAGTTCACTGCGAGGCAGCGCGAATTCATGACCCGGAGAGCAGAACGCATAGAGCAACGGCGACGTGAAATTGATCAAGAAAAGCAAACGAAAGAGGCGGCGGATGACTTTGAAAAGACGCGTGACAGAGTACCAATCACACGGCGGGCGGCGGCGACCCATCGCACGTTGCAAGATTTAGAGGCTTGGAATGAACGTCGCGAGGAGAAGATTCGTGCAGCCAAGGCGAAAATGGCTGCGGAAGAAGACGCGATCGCGACGTTTGCGCCGGCGCTCGACAAGCACTCGTTGCGGCTTGCTCTTCGACGCCGAGCGGCGGGCTTCGATAGTGCCGAGAGTGTCGCTGAAGCTCCGCGAAAAGAAAGTAATGGTTATGAAGACTGCACGTTCACTCCGACAATCAACAAGCACTCGACGCGTATAGCGTTTCAGAATAACGCGGCTGAGACGCCCGTGTTTGATCGGTTGTATTCGACAAAGAAAACGCCAACTGGTACGCCAAAGAACAACAAGTCACAGACAGAACGATGGGGTGGATACGGTGTAGATGAGGCTGATGTACTAAAAGTAGTCGCACGCGACGGCTTCATTCATCTAAACGAACTAGAAGACGATTGATAGATAGCGGCGGCGCGTTTGTAACGTAATGTATGCGCAACATGAACCGACGCGGCGCGACACATATTGACTCGCACCTGGCTGGGACACATAAAATCATCACGCGCGCCATGTCAACGGAAGCCTCACAGGCCGTAGACGCCATGTCAAACGAACGAACGGCGCGCGTGTTGCTCATGAAGAATACGCTCGTCACTGAATTGCTCAAGGATGCGAGTGTGGTGCTGGCGAGCCATCCATCGAGCGTCGTCGTTTTGCAACACAACGACACCGTCGGCGACGCGCTCGCCGTCCTGGAGCGGAACAACATTTTGAGCGCACCAGTTGTCATCTCCACTGATATGCTTGAAAGGTCTAGCGCGGACGAGCCTGTGGAGACTCTCATTGGTTTCTTTGATGCAATGGACGCTGTGCGCGTCATCTTGGATGTCGTCGGCGCGAATACGTCGGAGGAATGTGGAGGAAAGATGTTGTTTTGGATGCGCGAGATAGAACGACTCGAAGGACAAATAGCAGATGTACCGCTCATCAAGTGCCTCGGGCATGACGCTGATTTGATGTACACACCAAACGCGTCTAGTACGACTGTTTACAACTTGGTCGTCGAAGGCTTTCTGGGTGGTAAAAGCGAAGAGCGTACATCGATTATCCATCGTGTTGCACTTTTTGAAGCGACTGGTGAAGTTTCGCACATCATTTCTCAAACTGACGTCATGCGTTGGCTTCGAGCGCGCGACCGCCATCTTTCACATTCGCTTGAGCACTTCACGCTTCGAGAGTTGGGCTTTGGTTCCGAGGAGAGAGCCGCACACTTTGTCAAAGTCGACGCGCGCGTGCCGACGATTGAATGTTTCAGAACGATGGCTCGAGAACGAGTCTCGGGCGTGGCCATCACCGACAGTGCGGGTTGCATCATCGCCGATCTTACCGCGAGCGATTTACGCATGCTGACTCGGAACCACTTCTCTGTGCTCGGCCTCGCAGTCGCGGAATTCATAGCGTTGTCGCATGGCACATCGTTCGCCGGATACGCGGCTTGGCACGAATCAGCGCAAACACACAAGCACTATAGCGATGCATTCTTTGAAAAAGCACGTGCGACACGGGAGCAATTTCAGGACAAACGATTAGAGCGCGTGCGGGATATCGATGCAAGTGGTGGCGTTCGCGCGCATCCATCGGGCGTGACGACGGTGGACATCGACGCTCGCTTCTCGTATGATTGGTTTCACAAAGAAACGAAGCAGCGCGTGTACGTTGTCGGCAAATACGCCATCGATACGCCATTTGACGTCATCACGCTTACGGATATCATGGAATGCGCTGTGTTCGGGCACGTGCACAAGGGTAAACATCGATGTCGATAACGAACGATTGGACCGCCGCCGCCGCCGCCGCGCCGCACATTTCACCGCCGACGCGCGCGATTTCGCGCGCGCGTAGGGTATAGAGCCATTTGGCAACTTTCCCCACCCGCGCGCGGGTGCGCGCGGGATGTCGCGCGCCCTCATCGCGATTGTAAAATTCACATCGCGCGTCTTTTCCTCATCATCATCGTCAATCTTGACCTCAATCGCATCGATATTCAAAGATGTGTCCTCCACGTTGATGGTGCTTTTTTGTGACACCACGGAGACGAGACGGACCGACGCCGCACGCGACGGCGGTGTGACGCCACTCATTGACGCACACGACGAGCGCATGCGTTCTGGAACGACGATGACGACGTGCACGTCACCCTCGACGTCGTCGCCGAGGAGGACGACGCGCGTCCCGCGGCCGCGACACCGCACGATGACGGCGAAAGCAAACCCAGACTCGATGCGTTGGCGAACGTTGTCGGCACACGTCGCGCGCACACACGCGTGGTGCGCCAGACAAGAGTCCACGCGAGTGTGGCAAACATCACCGCCTCGAGATGTGTCGCGTTCGGCGTTAAGTTCGGCGTCGTCGAGCTCGGATGACGACGAACCGACGATGAACCAAGCGCCGGCGGGGCGCACGCGGTTACAAATAATAGTAGACAACTTTCGATTCGGCGCTGGACGCCGCGCGCGGAGAAACTTGAAAAAACTTCCTCTGGCGTTGATTTCTCTACTCGTAGGATTTTCTGTGTGTGCGCTGCTGCCACATCCTGAGTCACCTCAAGACGCGTTTATTTCCTTCACCATTATTCTGTTGTGCGAGTTTTCGTCGTCGATTTTATACGGGAGAGAAAATCAAGGTGGTTTGCTTCGATGGTTGAAAGAGGGCGATTTCCTCCCCGTACTGTTGAATTGCTTTAAAATTGGCGTCTTGTACGGGCTCTTCGTCGACGCATTCAAGGTTGGCTCGTAATACACATAGCTCGAGAGGTTTTCTGTGTCTCTCTCGCGCGCACTTTTTAATACATATAACCACCACGAGAACTGTACTCAGCACCCGCACGGTGGCGCGTCACACGCTGACGCGCACTCATCGACGTCGTCCTCATGCAAGAGTCACGCACGTCGTCATCGGCATCAACACCGTCGTCCACGTCGGCTGTCGCGCGCGTAGAGCTTCCGCTGAACGACCGCCTCAGGGCGTTGCTCGAGTTGGCGTTGACGTCGAATGCGCTCAAGGATACGTCCACGGTGGCGCGTGCGAAAGAGGCATTGCGCACGAATGCGGTACCGCATGCAGTAGCGTTCGATGCGTGTCAAGCGCTTAGGGATTCAAACGTTAAGCGCGATGCGTACGTGCGTCAAGCGTTGCTCATGTCACCCACAAAGGCGCGCCTCGTTGTCGACCGCGGCGAACGCCCGTTAACGGCTGAAGAGGAACGCGCGCGGGATGAGCACCGCGAGCTGATGCGTAAGATTAAATCGGAGCTTGCAGAGCGCGAATATAGAGACATGGTGCGCGGCGTCGATCCCTCGTACGGTGAAGATGATGGAAAGTTTAGCGTCGACGCGCGCGCGTACGGTTTCGGCGTCCACGTCCTCAGTCTGATGTTCGCGCTGGTATGCGCCGGGTATTTCGTCGGCAAGGCGTTAGAGAATCGATATGGCGGCACATGGGCGCGCGGATTGTGTGCCGCGCTCGGTGCTGCGCTTGCACTTTGTGTAGAAACGGGATTATTTATATTGCGCGATGCGCGAGTGTGACGCTCAGCGCCGCTCGCGATGTGGATTCCATTTGTTTCGAACGGTTTTTTTTTGTACCATAATCACCATCATCAGACGTTGGTTCACCACGCGACTGCTTGTAATCGCACTACGTACTAATTTTACTACTACATTGAACAAGATTGAAAACAACGAGACGCTTCGTGTCTCTTTTCAATCAGCTAATCTTCGTCCGCGTCCAGCGAAATATCGAGTCCGAGGCGCCTGGAACGAATTTGCCGCCGCACCGACGACGCCTCTGCCACCCGTGATGTAATCCGCAAACGATTGGATAAACTTCGGCGTTTGAATGATCGATCTTCTTCCGCTGTGTCGCGGATACAGACTCACTAAAAAGTAGTACAAGTGGCCGGCGACGATGCCAAGGAAATCTGGCACCGGGTCTCCACCCATCAACACGGTCAACGCCAACATGGCCCACGGAAAATAAAACGCGGGCGTGCGCACGAATCCCATGATTGATACCCGTGCTTGCGGGTTTTCGCGACTCCACAAGTACAAGCACATGAAAATCAAGCTATCGCCATAGAATAGTTGCGCGATTGACGGCGCGACGTAGTGTAATGGCGTCAGCGTCAGCACGCCAAACAGCAAAAACGTTATGAAATCGCCCGTGCGTTGTTCGCCAAAGTGCACCTTCTCCAGCGGCACCGCGTAGTTCACTAACATCATCATTCGTATCGCGAATGAAATTGAAAATTTCCCGAGAAACATGAAATTCGTCAACAATCTCCACGGTTGAAACTTGTCAATCACCAACGGCCAAGACAAGTACAGCGCAGACGGGCTGACAAAGTTCGCGTGGAATCCGATCGTGGTGAACGCGCACGACGTGAACCAAAACTTACTCACCGCTGGTAAGCTCGCGTACCATTCCGCGGGTGAATCCGACATCCTGTGTTAGTCAATCGTGCGTGCGTGCGTGCGTGCGTGTGTGTGACGTGCTCGCTCGATCGCAGTCAGTTTTAGTCAGTCTTCCTGTCCTGTTCTGTCGTCACGCTCGAGCGCGGCGTGGGCTGCTGACGCCACACTCGCGCGCGCGTGATACGCGTGGTTTTCAGCATCACACGTGAACACGCGTATATTCCATAGACGACATCGGCGAGACGTGAGGGTGACGCACGCCGCCGAGCATGTTACACCGCACGTCGCTCGCGTTCGCGCGCGTCACCGCGACGACGACGACGACACCACAGGGTTTGTCCTCGTTTGCCAATGAGTGCGCCAGCGCATCGTCACGAGTATGCGAGCACGTGCGATGGATGGCGGCGATGAGTACGAGTGCGCGCGTGCGATCGTACGTGTCTGCGACGTCGTCGTCGACGACGGCGGCGGCGGCGGCGTCATCGGGTAAGGATGACGCCACGGAGGCGCGATCGACGACTTCAACGTCGACGGCTGGACCGAATGTGTCGCCGCTGCAACGTGCGCCAGCGCCAACGGCATCTATGCGGTCGAGCTTTATTCCAGGCGCATTAACGGATGATGGCCTGAGCGAGCGCGCGAGCGCGGTGCTGAGAGGCGCGAAAGGTTCGCCAAAAAAGTTTGGCGCGTTTCTTCGAGTGATACGAGGCTTGAAAGTTGAAGACGCACTCATTCAATGCGATTTGTCACCGAAGCGCGTTGCAAAAACAGTAAGTGCGGTGATTCAGAGTGCGATTGGGAATGCGGTGAACAATCAAGGCTTGGATCGCGATCGATTGGTGATTGCCAGTGCGACAGTTGGTAAAGGACAATATTTGAGACGTGTCAGTATGCACGGTAGAGGACGCTCGGGAACGATGCATCGACCGCGGTCTCATGTCGCGATTGAAGTTGAAGAGAATGATGTAGTGCAGCGTCGGGTGTCAATTTGCGACGAGGAAATGCCCTGGACGCGTAGACGACGCTTGGGGCGCATCAAGCACGCCATAGCTGAAGCGGCGGGCATTTTAGGAAAGTAGTTGGGAGCGATTGAAGTTAATACACAGTAATAATACAACCAATACAACTCTAGCTCTAAGTTTAAGCGCTCACTAGACGTTTCGTTGCGTCGTCGATCCACGCCCCATCCGTCAACAACGATTCATCCGTGAGGCTGCGATGGATGATTTTGAAGGTTTCGCGCGCGCCGATTCGCAGCGCCTTGGCATCGTTAAATCTCTGTTCGTATAAGCCACCGACATCTTTGGCGATGCGTTCATATTCTGCCACTTCATCATCGCTCGCACCGCACACAAACGATTCGATTTGCGTGAGGAGCCAAGCGACGTAGCGTCCCGCTCTTCGTCGCGACTCGGGTTTGAGCTCAAACAGCGCTCCGTCTACGCCGCCGTTGGCTGATATAATGGTTGACGCTGCAATCGCGACGACTTCGTCAGCATCGCAACACATCACACCAGCAATACCACCCAGTGTTTTCGGCACGCCGCGTACACTCACGACGAACGACAACTCTTCGCCTTCGTTCAATCCCAAAACGCCGGCGCGCTCGAGCAATTTTTTTCGCAACGCCATCGTTTCTGCTTTATCATCCTTTGCCACGGCTTCTAAACCATTCTTGAAAACGGTATCAGGCAAGTTGAATGGCACCGCACAATCGCCATGAATCGGACTCGCTGGCACAAAGCCGTACCATAACCACATTTCTTCGTTGGATAATTCGCCATACGTCCAACGTAACGCTTCGCCGGCGACGACGTCGCGCGTCGTCATCCAAACGCTTTCGCCGCTACCATTCGTCTCGATCTGTATATTTGGCCCTGGCACACTCAAAGCTTGTGAGCAAACGCCATCACGTTCGTCGTCGCTACTGAGAACATCCGCTAAGCTCGTGGGAGAGTGATTCAATACATCACACACGGGCACGAGGCATCGCTTGCGTTCGATGTCGCCAGTCGTCGCTTTGCGAACGGCGAACGTTATGGCTCGACTGCGCACCATGGACCATGCCCAGGCAAACTCTGGCTCTTGCAAGTCACTTTCTCCGTGCATGCGAGCGACAATCTGTCGAGCATCGTCGAAGGCGAGCGCGAATTCACCTCTCGCCAAGTCCACCTGGTCGACCAAATTCAACGACAAAACGGGCACCAATGCTTCCAACGCATCGTCGCCATATAACACTGGTGTCGCTGCAATCGCTTCTGGCAACGCGTTGGCGTACGACCCGAGTGGCGATATATCCGCATGTCTTTTCGCGGTGACTAAAAGCAGCGTCAATGCAATCTCGTCTGAGATTGTACGCTCAACTTCCCCTTCGTATGCGCTCAAAGCCGCGTTCAAGCCGAAAGCGTCATCGCGTCGAGCGTACTCTGCATCATATGCCGTAGCCGTCATGGCCCTGGTGAATATCGCCGTACGTGCTGGAATGGTTTTCGCCGCACACACGCCGATGATACCTAACGGCCCCGGCTCAAGCGCGCCTACGCGCACGTCGGGATGAATGGACAGACCATCGCTCGTGGCGGTGGCGGCTAACGCCTCGAATACGTCGTCGCTCGCGCTTGGACGTCGCACGTAACCGCCTCGACGCGTGCGCGCAGTTCGTGCTTTCGTCGTGCGATACTGTCCTTCTCGCGTCGACGGCGTTGTCGTCGCGTGGTTCGTCGTCATCGTCGTCATCGCGCGCCCGCGCGTGTCCTTCTGTCGTCACTTTTTTTTTGTCTCTTGACCTGCTACTGAGTGACGTTCGACCGACGACAGACCGCGACGAGACACGACGCGCGTTAGCCATGGCGACAGCGAAACACGCAGATGCAGTCGCACGCATAGCCATCGTTGGCGGAGGTATCAGCGGCCTGGCGCTGAGTCAAGCGTTGAGACGCATCAACGAAGACAATGCATCATCGTCATCGTCAAGCGTCACGTTTCACGTGACGCTGTTTGACACGGGCGAACGCGCATGTGGAGGACGAATGAGTTCCAAAGCACTGGATGGCGAAGATGTCGATCACGCGGTGCAGTACTTCACGTCAAACGAACCCGAGTTTCAAGAACGCTTTGTGCAAGGTTTGGCGGCGAGCGGCGCGCTCGCCGAGTGGCACGATTCTAAAGTGGGCGTGCTGACGACGGCGAAAGAAGGCGGAGGCACGTTCAAAGCGTTCGGTGATGGGGTGAAGCGATATGTTGGCGTCGGCGGCTATCGTGCCATCGCTGACGTATTATCAACGAATGCCGACGTCGTATGTCGGCCCCAGTGGGTCGGTTCGATGCGAAGAAGAGGCGACGATGCAAAATGGGAACTGGCGTCGAGTGATAACGAAAGAGCGAAGCAACTTGGAACGTATGATTTCGTAGTCATCGCGCATAATGGTAAGTGCGCCCATAGGCTGGCGTCTACAGCAAAAGACGATGGTGCGGGGAAGTTAATTTCCAGCTTGACGTGCGCGTTCGGCATTCGGCCATCGCAAGAAATTGAGCAACAAAGAAAGCTTCTTCTGAGCTCGGT
>Ga0181564_10000992_pt1 | contig 25155 bp, 26 predicted proteins | sample 011ome_24_FD_134512 | JGI IMG/M metagenome (GOLD analysis project Ga0181564, IMG submission 134512) | Coastal salt marsh microbial communities from the Groves Creek Marsh, Skidaway Island, Georgia - 011513CT metaG (megahit assembly) | ecosystem: Environmental > Aquatic > Marine > Intertidal... | reverse complement strand
CGGTAGGAGGTGGTTGGCTGGCGGTTTGAAATTGTCATCGGTAAGTTGGCAAAGCCTCGTTATTGAGAAAGCGTCTCAAGAAAAAATAACTCATAATGAGACAGCGTCTCAAATGCAAGAAGGAATTTTGAAGAATGACGTTTTTTCTCTCCAGTGGCTAGAGAGAGGAACCTAGATGAGAGCTTGGCTGTTTCCATGAGCCATACTCGGTAGAACAAAGTCAACATGACGACTTTTCTCGACAGCGGCACTAGTTCTGACAGAATGTCGAGATGCGAAGTGGACTCGTAATCACGGTGTTCAGTGTGGTCGCGCTGACTGCGACGTCAGTGTAGGCGCAGCTTCACAAGAAAATGGAGAGTGGGGCCACCGCCGTAGTGCTGGGTCCTAAAGTCGGCAAGGATCTTACCGACTTGCCGGAAAATGTGTCATTTGAAAAAGGTCGGATTTCCGTTTTCGTAGATTTTGAGAATACGCTGCGTCGGCGGAGTCGCAGTTTTGCCCAAGTGGTAGATCGTGCAGGGGCGGATGATGGCTTCCGTGTTACTTTGGCCTACCTGATGAATGATACCGATAAGGCGATCAATCTGCCGACACAGGACAGCAATCTTTACCTGAAACAGGAAGTCCGCGAGAATGGCAAATGGGTGCGTTCGCACTCTCATCGCTACAGCGCCTGCGGGAACAGTTATCTGAGCTTGGAATTGCCAGTTCGTAGTTATGTCATGTTTCGCGTCCTCCTCGATTCTTCAGATGAGGAAGCCGCCCGGCTCGTGCGGTATCGGTTTTATAATGGGCATCCAGAGATAAAATTCATCGTCAGCAATATGAGTGGTCCAGTATCAGTGTGAAGCTGATTGAGCAGGCGCGCTATGATGAGATGGCGATTCGCCATGCCGAACTCCCGCTTTTGCAGGATCTTGTTTCTGGAAAGATACTCGGGTTTCCGAACGAGTTTCTTCATCCCAGGGTTTCTGCTTTGATCCAATTGGAGCGATTTGAACTCGCTGCAGAAACTGCCGATGCGGTAGAGATCTTTCTTGATGATCTCGAAGATGATTTGATGTATCGCCGCCATCTTTTTCTCGCCTTATCACCCTGCAGCCGAAGGAAACCCATCAAATTATCAGTCTCAACCCGTGGGCTTTGCTCGCGTGGCCGAAAGAATTTCCCATCGAAGCCCGGTTGCGCGTCATTGTCAAAATCCCGTCGCTAGGAGAAGTGGGGAGTGGATATGGCTCGACAAGCCATATCCGTTTTTCCAACAGGGAAGAGCTGGAGGGAAAACGGAACCTGTTGTCTGCCGAACTGGTCGAATCCCCCTGAAGTCCGGAACCGTTTCCCGAGCCAAACCTGTTATGTCCAAGGCCCAACAGGGTCAGGTGCTTGAGCAAAGATGGTTGAGTCTCAATTTTCCTCCACCAAATGCTTGCGTAATGCGATTTCATAAAATACTGTTCATAAAAACAGTTAAAACACAAACATGACACGAACCACCATCGACAAAGTCGCTGCGCTTGCCGACTTGCGCAAGCAGTTGGGCACCCGAGTTGTGACCGGAAGTGAGCTTCTGCAGGTGCAGGAGACGCGGGAAGTCCGTTCCGTCACGGGTATGGCGGGGCTGAACCAGCAGTTGGGCGGCGGCTTGCCCAAAGGGCAGATGATCGAGATCATCGACAGTGGCAAAGGCGGCGGTGGGCTTGTGCTCGTGGCGATGCTGGGCGAGGCGCGGCGGTCGCGGAATTATGTCGTCTTGGTTGATGTGGGATGTGGGTTTTCTCCCGAAGGTTTGCCGGAGCATGATCTGGAAAGCCTGCTCTGGGTGGGGTGCAGTTCGGCCAAGGAAGCCGTGGAGGTTCTAGATACGGTTTCGCGAGACGAGAATTTTTCGCTCTTCCTGATCGATTTGCGTGGAAGCACTCCGCACGACTGGAGGTCGGTTCGGGCGAGCCAGTGGCAGCGCATTCTCGCGCAACTGCGACAGCACAAGTCTTCGGCCGTTTTGTTTGCTAGCGAGCCAGTGACTTCCGCGGCGAAGAGCCGAGTCCGGGTCAAGGCGGAATTGAGCTGCCGCGATCTGGATGAGAATCGCGAGCAATTGTGGGGGCGCTTGCGTTTTTCTCCTGTGGAAAAGGCAGTGGTAAGCGCGCCAAGCCAGAGAAAGACCGAATGGCAGCAGGTGGGGTGATGAAGAAAGGCAATAGATCACATCGGCACGACACGAAGCATGGAGGGGCAAGCTCCGTCTTGCCCGGGTTGGTGTGGTTTTTCCGAAAGATGCACATATCGAACCGAGCGCACATCGGCGGGCAAGGTGAAACTTGCCCCTCCATTTTATGAAGTCGCTTGGTTTTGCCGTGATTCGCTGCGCCGATTTTCGCCTGCAAGCCGTGGTTCGCTGGGTCCAGACTTTGTCCGATCCGGTCGCGCTGGTGGATGATTCGAAGCGGCAGTCGGTGATTTGCTGTCGCAACGAAAGCGCGATTCGCTTTGGTGTGGAGGTGGGGATGAAAACGGTCCAGGCCCTCGCCCGTTGTCCGGGGCTGCGAGTGGAGTCTCCTTCTGCACCGGCAGAAACTCTGGCAGCCCGCATTCTGCTCGAAACCGCTTTCGGCTGGGTTCCGGGGATTGAAGAAAGCGAATGGGGCTGTCTCACGCTCGACCTTTCCTCCCAGCCGGCGGAGGAATGGGAAGATTGTGCTCGCCGCACGCGTGGACGTTTGTATGAAAAAGGACTCGAAGTAGCGATCGGCCTGGGGGAAACACCATCGCTTGCCCGCATTGCGGCCTTGGCTGCAGAGGCGAACGGAAAGAGTGTCTGGCACCTGGAGTCGTCACGTCGACAGCCGCAACTCGACCGCTTGCCGCTCGTTGTCGGGGAAGTGAGCGAAGATCTCCGTGAGCGATTGTCACTCTGGGGAATCGAGAGTCTCGGTGCTTTTGCCCGGCTCGAACGGGAAGCGGTCGCAGCGCGGCTCGGGGACGAAGGCGTTGTGCTTTGGCTTCGCCTGAATGGAAAAACAAGCCATTTGCTTCGTTTTGCCAAGCTCGACGAGTTGTTCGAGGAACATCTCGCCTTCGACTACGAGATTCGCGATCGCGAGCCGCTGCTGTTTGTCGTGAATCGTTTTCTGGATCGGCTTATCGAACGGGTCGGCGCGACGGGACGCGCGGCGGCAGCGGTTCATTTGCTGTTGCGCTTCTCCGACGGGGCCTGCCATGCGAGGCGACTTGCTCTGCCGGAGCCGGTACTGGAGCACGAGATCCTGTTTCATCTCGTCAGCGGCCACATTGACGGCTTGGAAATGAAGGCGGCGGTTGCGGAACTGAGGCTGCGCTTCGAGCCATCCGAGATCGTTGCAACTCAGCGAACTCTGTTTGGGGCCGGATTAAAAAACCGGTTTCGCTATGATGAAACTATGACGCGACTCCGACGCATTGTGGGAAGCGAGCGAGTGGGGTCTCCAAGGCTATGTAACACCCATCGTCCCGGTGTTTTCGAATTGGTGTCGCTGCCTTTAGAGTTGGAAGAGTGTTTCGCGGAGAATGGAGAGGCGACTTCAGTCGCCGAACGATCCAATGCGGCAGCTGAGGCAACCGGGCCAATGATTAGAGCACCCGTCACTGGCATGCCCATCCGACTTTTCAGGGCGGGGACGCGGGTGGCAGTTGTGATACGGGATGGGCGACCGGCTCGGATCGAATCAAGTCTTGTGACGGGAACGGTAACGGCATCCACTGGGCCGTGGTATGCGGCGGGTGATTGGTGGGACGCCAGGAGAAGCTGGAGTCGAGTCGAGTGGGACGTTGAGGTGAACGGTGCGGGAGTGTTCCGGGTCGTGAGGGAAGGTGAGGAATGGGAACTGGAGGGGCGCTATGGGTGAAAAGAAGAGTTAATGTACCACGAGCTCCACACCCGAAGCGCCTTCAGCTTTCTCCGAGCTGCTTCCCAGCCCGAAGCTCTCGCCGAACGTGCTGGCGCACTCGACTTACCCGTCGTGGCTCTCTCCGATCGGAATGGTTTCTACGGTTCGGTCCGCTTTCACCAGCGTGCTATCGAAAGTGGATTTCGCGCTGCGGTTGGCACGGAACTCTCGATGGAGGATGGGACGGTCCTACCTGTTCTGATCCGTTCTCGCGAGGCCTATCGCAATGTGTCGCGTCTCGTAACACGTGCTCAACTCCGTTCTCCGAAAGGGGAGTGTTCGGTTGCCTGGTCGGAATTGGAAGAACTTGCCGAAGGCACTTCCATTCTCACCGGCGACGAAGAAGGTCCGCTCGATATCGGTTGGCGGCGCGATGGCCGACGTGGCATGGAGGCGGCTTTGAAGAAAATGAAACGTCACCTGCCCGAGTCGGCACTCTGGCTCGAAGTGCAACGACATTCCCAACGTGGCGAAGAAAGCCTCGTGAAAGCCAAGCGTGATCTTGCTGCGGCGCACTATCTGCCTTTGCTCGCGACGGGAGGTGTCGACTATGCCCTGCCGGAAAATCGGCGGATTCAGGATGTCTTTACCTGCTTTCGTCTTCACACAACGCTGGATGCGGCGGGACGACAACTCACTATCAATGCTGATCGTCACCTCAAGTCATCTTTCGAGATGGAGGCGCGATTTGCCGACATGCCGGACGCAATTGCCAACACGGAACGCCTTGCCGAGCAGTTGGAGTTTTCTCTCGAAAATCTTGGCTACGAGTTTCCGACCTACTCAGTGCCAGATGGCCACTCGATGGATTCCTTTCTCGCGGATCGGACTTGGCTCGGGGCGCGCAAGCGTTACGGCAAATTGACGCGTGCGGTAAAGGCGCAGATCCAGCGTGAGCTCGACCTCATTACCCATCTCGGTTTCAGTGGGTATTTCCTGATTGTCTGGAGTCTCGTTCAGTATTGTCTCGAGAACGATATCATGGTGCAGGGGCGGGGAAGTGCCGCGAACAGCGCGGTTTGCTATTGCCTTGGGATTACTCCGGTCGATCCGGTTGGGAGTCGTCTGCTTTTTGAGCGCTTCCTCAGCGAGGGGAGAAAGTCATGGCCTGATATCGATCTCGATTTGCCCAGTGGTAATCGGCGCGAGCAGGTGATCCAGGAAGTCTATCGGCGTTACGGTCGCCATGGGGCAGCGATGACGGCGAACGTCATTACCTACCGAGGGCGCAGTGCAGTGCGCGAGATCGGGAAAGTTCTGGAGTTTCCCGAAGAGATGCTGAGTCGTTTCTCCGATCTTTTTGCCAGCGGAGATTATCGGCATACGCTGGCGTTCGAGGATCAGATTGAGCAGGCAGGAATTGGTCGCGATCATCCTCGTGCTGCCGCTCTCGCGGATCTCTATGGGCAGATTTATGGGGCGCCGCGGCATCTGGGGCAGCACTCGGGGGGTATGATCATCTGTCAGGGAGAACTCGACTCCGTGGTGCCCTTGGAAAATGCGAGCATGATGGATCGGACCGTCGCGCAGTGGGACAAAAACGACTGCGAAGACATGGGGATCGTGAAAGTGGATTTGTTAGGGCTGGGAATGATGGCGGTTCTCCAGGAGACCTTGCAGATATCCGAAAAACGTGGTCGCCCTGTCGATCTGGCCCAGATTCCGAAAGACGACGAGTCAACCTACGATCTGATGTGTTCTGCCGACACCATCGGTGTGTTCCAGATCGAAAGCCGGGCGCAAATGAATACCTTGAAGCGAATGAAGCCTCGCTGCTTCTACGACGTCGTCGTCGAGGTTGCGATTGTGCGACCGGGACCGATCGCGGGAGGACTGGCTCATCCGTATCTGCGGCGGCGCGACGGATTGGAGCCGGTTGATTACATCCATCCCAAGTTGCAACCAACTCTGGAGCGCACTCTCGGTGTGCCGATGTTTCAGGAGCAGGTCTTGAAAATAGCAATGGTCATGGCCGACTTCTCCGGAAGTGAAGCCGAGGAACTGCGGAGAGCGATGGGATTTCACCGATCTCACGAGAAGATGCGGCGGGTGGAGGCGAAGCTGAGAGCTGCCTTGCAGGAACGCGATGTGAATGAAGAAACGACGGAGCGTATTGTGAAAGTGATTGGATCTTTTGCGCTCTACGGCTTTCCCGAATCTCACGCCATTAGCTTTGGGTTGCTGGCCTATGCCAGCAGCTACCTGAAGGTGCATCGGGGCGCTGAGTTCTATACCGGATTGCTCAACAACCAGCCGATGGGATTCTATTCTTCATCCACCCTGGTGCAGGAGGCGAAGCGTCGGGGATTAAGGTTTTTGCCGCCATGTGTCGTTCTGTCAGGATGGCGTTGTGAGGTGCTCGATGATGACTTGATTCGTCTCGGTCTGCTTACGGTGAGAGGTCTCGACGAAGTGAGTGTGGAGCAGATGATCGCGGAACGGGAGAAAGAGCCGTTTCGGTCACTGGAGGATTTTCGGCAGCGAGGTCAATTTGATCGTCGACAGTTGCGCCAGCTCGCAGCGGTGGGCGCGCTGAACGATTACACTCTGACCCGTCGTCGTGCGATCTGGGCGGTGGAGGAGCCGGAACTGGAGCAGGGGGATTTGTTTGCGGATCCTGCCAAGGTCGGTTCTCATCAAGAGACAGAGGAAATGAAATTCCCGCTTTCAAATATGTCTTATGTAGAACGAGTTAAGGCAGATTTTTCTGGTTTGGGGTTAACGACAGGGAAGCATCCCATGTGCCTGGTTCGTCCGCGCTTGCCTGTAGATGTGTTGCCAGCAGGCCAGCTTTCGAGTTTGCCGGACGGAGTCAGTGTGATGACAGCAGGGGCTGTGATTTGTCGCCAGAGGCCGGGAACGGCAAAGGGGGTAGTCTTTATTACTCTGGAAGATGAGACAGGTCTTTCGAACAGCATCGTTTATCCCGATAAGTTTGAGGAATGCCGACTCACGATCACGACCGAGCCGTTCCTGCAGATCACCGGGAAGGTGCAAAGATCGGGAGAGACCCTGCACATCATGGCGGAGAAAATCACTGCGTTACGAACGGGCGATACGCTACCTGCCGGAGCTTCGCATGACTTTCATTGAACAAAACACTGTAGCCTGAAGGCCGGCCCCGCGCTCTCTGTGAGGCCGGGGAGTGCGTTCATGTCTTGAAAAGCTCAAAAGACCCAAGCTGAGATTCTAGAAAAAAAGCGGCGTTCTTGCAAACGCCGCTTCTTTGATGGGAATTTGTTGTTCAGCGGAAAGCAGATTACTTGGCTGCCTCGATTGCTTTCTGAAGCTGAGCAAGCGCTGCCTTGGTTTCCGCGGCAACCTTGGATGCCTTTTCGTGATTTGATTTGAGAGCCTCGGCTTTCTTGGTTGCCTCGGATACTGCTTGGATCGCGGCATCGAGTTGTTCCTTGGCATCAGTCGCTTTCTTTGCTGATGCATCAGCAGCTCCTTTGAGCTCAGCCAATGCCTTGTCGAACATGGGATCAATTGCTGGAACTGGCTTTGGCGCAGGTTTCGCAGCGGGCTTCGGAGCAGGTGTTGTCGGCTTTGCTGCTGGCTTGGCCGGAGCAGTTGGAGCAGCTGGAGCAGCTGGCTTGGAAGTATTTGCAGCAAGCGTGACAGGCTCAACCTTGCTGGCTTTCCAACCGGTATTGGCATCGAGGCCCGGTATCGTAGCGGCAAGCTTGGTTGCTCCACCTTCTGTCACTTTGCTCTGCCAGAGGAAAATCTTCTTCAGCTTCTTCAGTCCGGCGAGCTTCATGATACCGGCGTCGGTGACCTGGGTTCCATAGAGATTGAGATACTCGAGATCGGCGAGTCCCTTGATGTGATCGAGCCCGGCGTCAGTGACCTTGGTGTTTTCCAAATGCAGGCGAGTGATGCCTTTCATTCCAGCGAGATGGGCAAGTCCTTTGTCGGTTACTTGGGTGCGGGCAAGGTCGACCCATTTGAGCTGGCCGGCCACCGGTTTGAGGACCGCGAGTCCGTCGTCGGAAAATTCTTTAGCAACGTTCAGGGCGCTGAAGCGAAGCTCCGGTGTGTCCTGCGCAATGGCCATGAGCGAGGCGCCAGACTTCTCAACATTGCCGATTGTCGTGGCGATGGTTTTCTCCTGCTCAGGAGTGAGCTTCATCTTGTCGGCTTCGGCGACTTTGGCCTCAGCCTTGGGAAGGTTACCAATGACGTTAGCAATCGCCGCATTGGCTTTCTCATCGGGCTTGAGTGATCCAATGGTAGCGTCTGCCTTGGCTCCAGATTGAATCCAGAATGCGATGACGGCAGTTTCCTGAGTCGTGAGCTGATCCTTGCCCTCTGGTGGCATATGCTCGTCGTCGTCGAGCGGAAGATAAACGCGTTGCAGAAGAGAACTGTCGTTCACTTTTCCGGCAACGACAGACTCGCCTTCGCTTCCGCCCTTCATCAGTTGCGCGAAAGTATCGACTCGGAGTTTGCCCTTCTGTTTGTCCTCTCCGTGACATCCTGCGCATTTTGCAGTCAGAATGGGCTGAACGATTTCCGGGTAAAGCTTCTTGTTGTGGTGATCAGCATTCGCGTTGGTGAGCGGCAGGGCAGCAAACGCAGCGAGTAAGGCAGGAATAGAAAGTCTCATGGCAATGGCTTTTGTAAGAAATTGTTATGAAGTATCTAGACCTGTTGCCATGAAATCAAGAGGCAATGGGGTAGGTAATCATGGGGGGTAATGGAACTCGAGGAGAGGGAGAAGGAGTTGAGAAGCTCAGGAGTTGGAAGTAGTGAGTCTGTAGGACGGGAGAAACGTTATGGAAGAACAGGTTTTGGAAGAATTGGGAGAAGGGGACTTTGGCCCGCTGGTTGCGGCGTTCTACCAACGAGTCCGAACGGACGATTTGATTGGGCCGATGTATCCGGATCAGGATTGGGAGGGTGCGGAAAAACGCTTGGCGGATTTTTTGCGGTTTCGCTTTGGAGTGAATGACGACTACACGCGAGAGCGCGGGCATCCTCGATTGCGAATGCGCCATATGCCATTTTCCATCGGCGAAGCGGAACGGGATCGCTGGCTCTTTTTGATGGGAGGGGCCATGGATGAGCTCAAAGTTCAGGGCGAAGGTCGCCAGCTGCTTGAGGCATTTTTTACCGAGGTCGCCGATTTCATGCGGAACAGGCCGGGTTAGAATTCAAGGCCCAACCCTGTAGTTTAGCTTACCTGACCCTTTTGGATCCATCATTAAACGGGATTAGATGGACAAATTTGTTCATGAAAATAGTGCGTAGCGATTGCTGAAGATCTCCAAAATGCTCGCTTTATTTAAAAGATAAGAGTAAAATCGTTTGCGCATCGGTAGAGAAATGATTATAATTTCCATAACGTAGGTTTCCTCGTTAACCGAATCGCTTCCTTTGAGGTGACACGACACTTCATCGGAAACAAACACACACAACAGACAGATTTTTTACCGAATGGTCCGAGGCCTAATTAGCTTCGGCGGTCTTGCCGTCGTTTTGCTTGCCGCATTCTCCATTATTCTGCAGAGAACAGGAACCGTGGATGGAGTTGGTTTGCTTTTCCCTCTTGAGGAGGTTGATGAATCTTTTCAACGTGGCTTTCGCTCCGACGCGATTGCCAAGATTAACCGTATTCGCTTGGCGGATGAGTTGGAGGGTCTTCGAGTGGATGAAGAAATTCAGAGGCGCTTGACGCAGTTTGTCGACAGTCATTCCGACCCGACGGAGATCGATCTCCAGCGCGTATTCGATGATTTGCAAGGAACGTTTCCCGGCGCGCAATATCTGGCGGCCAATCTTGTTACCTCGGGTAGCCGAGAAGATTTGCTGTCGAGGATTGAGGCTTGGGACGCAGTTGTCAGTTCGGAGTTTAATGTAATTAACACAGTGGTGTTCACATCGGGTCGGACGATTGGCGCTATCGGTGTGATGTCTCGTCGCATCCCTCAGTTTTCTCTCGGCGCAGCAAATCGTGTTGGCGGGAAGTTTTTCAATCGCTGCCCTCACTGCGATGAGGTGCATGCTCTGGAAGTGGAAAAGAAGTCTCGTACTTTGATTCTTTCCTGTCCCTACTGCGATCGCCCGTTTGATGTGCTTGCCAGCGACACATCGGGCCGGATCCGAAGGGCCAGTGACTTCTTCGACGTCTTTCAGTTACCTGAAAACGATGCCGGGAAAGCACTGCAAAGCTCAGAAGGGCGCATCGTGAGTCTCTGGAGCCGGATTGCCGAACGCTGCGAATATGAAGTGGATCAGGAATACTTCGAGGCTCGTGAGGTTTGGAAATCATCCAACGAAACGTGGGCGGAGCGTGCCGGTGATTGTGAGGATACATCGATCCTGCTGGCGGACGTGTTGATTTCTGCCGGATTCGACGCACGAGTCGCGATCGGTTGGAACGGAAACATCGGGCAGCATGCCTGGGTTGTCGTCCGCGTGGGAGATAAGCAATATGTGCTCGAATCCACTTTTCAGCAGGAAATCTCGGCTGAGAGCCTGGTCGATCTCGCCGAGGCTGCCGATTTCTACCAGCCGGAACAGCTTTTTGATCGTGAGAATCTGTATTTCTCTTCGGCCCTACCAGACGTGTTCCGTAAGGACTGCTTTTCTCCGGAACTCTGGCAAGCGATTCCCGTGAAGTCGACGGACTCTAGCCAGCCAAAGTTTTCGCAGCGCTGATCGGGAGCTTTTCCCTTGCTCCGCTAGTTGACGAAACGCGATCTGGTCGATACCGTCGTGGCCATGAAATTGCTTCGCTTTGGTGACGTCGGATTGGAAAAGCCCGGTCTGCAACTCGACAATGGAACCCGCATCGATGCCTCTGGTTTCGGGATGGATTGGAATCACGACTTTTTTGCCGACCCCGGGAATCTGGATCGATTGCAGGAATGGGTCGGAGCAAATGCGGAGTCGGCCCCGGTGATTTCAGATGATACTCGCTTGGGTTCTGCCGTTGCTCGTCCTGGGAAACTGATCTGCATCGGGCTGAATTTTTCTGATCATGCGGCCGAAGCTGGAATGCCAGTTCCTGATGAGCCTATCGTGTTTTTCAAGGCGACCAGCGCTATCGTGGGTCCGTATGATAATGTGGTGATCCCGCGGAATAGCCAAAAGACCGACTGGGAAGTAGAACTGGCATTCGTGGTCGGAAAAAAGGCGAGCTACGTCACCGAAGATGAAGCTCTCGACTACGTTGCGGGCTACGTGCTGCACAACGACTACAGCGAACGCGAGTTTCAGATTGAGCGCGGTGGTCAGTGGGTCAAAGGCAAGAGCTGTGATACATTCGCTCCACTCGGCCCTTTCGTTGCAACTTCCGATGAGATCAAAGATCCAGAAAATCTCGGCATGTGGCTCAAGGTGAACGGTGAAACGAAGCAAGACGGTAACTCAAACAAGCTGATCTTTGGTATTGCTCACCTCGTGAGTTATCTCAGCCAGTTCATGACTCTCGAACCTGGTGATGTCGTTTCCACGGGAACTCCTCCGGGCGTTGGTATGGGATTTGACCCTCCCCAATACATGAAGCCAGGAGATGTTGTTGAGTTGGGCATAGACGGCCTTGGCTCGTCGAGTCAGACCGCGGTGGCCTGCGATTGAGTTTATTATCCGGGAAACAAACAGGAATGAGACAGGTGCTTCGATTGATCCTCATCGGAATTCTCGCTCTTCCCATTGTTCTCGAGGCCCGTCTGTTCACGGGTGCCAGGTAGAGACAAAATTGCTTGGCGTGAATGGTGCGAATGTGTTGCTAGATCGCAATGGGAAAGTCAGCGCAGTGGCCGAGCGCTTACTTGTCGAACCTTTCCAGCTCGATGCCCGCGTGTTCCATCCGTCGTATGTCGCCTATGTGATCGATTCCTCGAATCAAGTCGTGGATCACTCAGGATCCCAAACGATCGAAGTATTTCCTGCTTCTGGCAGGATATCCATCAGCACGGAAGCAGCGACTTTCGTTCGCACCAAGGCGATCAGCACAACTTTTGGAATTGGCATCCTTGGAAATGTAACGACGGGCATCTCAACGGATCGTAACAAGGAACGCTTCGGCGGAATTTGAGCTCGGATCTATAGCAAGGATGGGGAACTGGTGGGCGAAAGAAAAGATCTGCACGATGTGTTGGAGAGGCTGGACTTTCGTTTCGCGGGAAGCACGGGAAGCACGGGAGTAGGGCTCTCTGATATTCCCGTTTCCGATTCATTTCAAAAGCTGGAGGAGCTTCTCAATAAGCTGCCGAAGCCTAAGTCTAGGCTGCCACCCAAACCACCGTTCTGGCGCTGACCGCTAGGTCGTGGATTTTGTTTTTTCGACGAGGTGGATCGATTCAATCTCCATCTCCTTATCGATCGCTTTGCACATGTCGTAGATCGTCAGAGCGGCGATACTGACTGCGGTGAGTGCCTCCATTTCGACTCCGGTTTTGGCATCTGTGCGGACGGTGGCTCGAATGCGGATGCCGGATTCGGCGGATTTAAAATCTACCGCTACTTTGGTAAGGGGTAGTTGATGACAGAGGGGGATTAGGTCCGCGGTTTTTTTAGAGGCCTGAATCCCTGCGATTCGCGCAACGGCAAGTACGTCTCCCTTGGAAATATCGCCTTCGGTAATTGCGGCAAGGGTAACTGCCTGCAAGCGGATAAATCCCTCAGCGGTGGCCTCGCGACGAACCACCGGTTTTTCGGAGACGTCGACCATGGCGGCCGAGCCGTCTTCGCGGATGTGGGTGAGATCGCTCATAAAAACGCTTTTAAACGAAACGGTAAAATGTAAAAATTGAAAGGGAAAAGGTTGTTATGAAACGAGCGATTGTTTTGAGTTTGTTGGTCGGTTCTTTCCATATCGCAGTGGCGGAGGAAAAAAAGCCTCTGATGCACTATGTGGAGGACGAGGCGAGGATCGTCGTAATGCGGGGCGAAAAGCCGATCTTTCAATACAACAAAAAGCCAACGGAGGAGGCGGCAAATCACGAGCCGCATTTCACTCGCTCTGGCTATATACATCCTGTCTACTCGCCTTCGGGAAAAGAGGTGTCGGGTGACTTTGCTGATGATCACAAGCACCAACATGGTTTGTTTTTTGCTTGGACAAAAACGAAATTCGAAGGGCGAAAAACGGAATTCTGGAATCAGAAACTCGAGGCAGGTCGTGTATCATTTTCGAAAAAGCACAGAAAGGGATCACACAGTGGGAGAGAAAAGTGCCAGATCATCGTGGAGCAGTTGTGGGAAGATATCAGGGCTCCGGGTGGTCCGAAACCGGTCCTGAAGGAAACTTGGAAAATCACTACCCACGATGCCGGGGAGGACCGTTTCGTTTTCGACATCGAGTCAGCACAATGGCTGATCGGGGAGAAACCTCTGACAATTGAGAAATATCATTATGGCGGGATGGCATTCCGGGGGAATGATCAGTGGCTTAATCCTGACAAAGAAGCGGCCCCTCCCGCAACTATGCTAACCAGCGGTGGGTTGGGGCGAATCGAAGGAAATCACAGCCGCCCGAAATGGGTGGCGATGGAGGGATTCATTGACGAGGGAAAAGCAGGGATAGCGATACTGGCACATCCCCAGAATTTTCGCTTTCCTCAGTGGGTCCGTCTTCACCCCAACAAACCGTACTTCGTTTTTGCACCTATGGTGGAAGAACCGTTTCAGATCACAGCGGGCAAAGCCTATGTATCGAGATATAGGTATGTGGTCTACGACGGCGAGGTGGGGGCGCCAGAACTGGACGAAAAGTGGGCGGAATACGGCGCAGCTGGTAACGGCAAGGCTGAACGTTGAACGCCGAACTTCCAACTTTGAAAATTCTACATTCAAGTGTTTGAATTGGGTGCTGTCGGAAATATCTGAACGTTGAGCGTTCCAAGTTGAACGTTCGTGCGAAGCGCGCTACCCGCCGATCGCGATCATTCGACGACCAGGCTGATAGTTTTCTCGGAACTCGTGTTGCTCGGGTTTGCGATCCACGACTTCGAGAAAGAAATTGGCGACGTCTTCATCTGTCATGCTCTTGTCTCGCAAGACTTCACGCATGTCGAATTCGTGGTGGCTTCCAAGACAGGGGCGTAACTTGCCTTCGCAGGTGAGACGTAGCTTGTTGCAAGTCTCGCAGAAATGCAGGTTGGTCATCGCACCGATAAAGCCGATGATCTGACCCGTTCCGGGGATCTCGTAGTAGCTAGCTGGTCCATTGGTGCGAATGTCAGGACGCGCTTCAAATTTTCCGAGGCGAAATTCGAGCAGTTTTTTCGCTTCTCCGGCAGGAAGAAAGTTCTCTTCAGTCAGCACTTCGGTCGTGCTTACCGGCATTAACTCAATAAAGCGGAGCAAGAGGTCCCGTTCGCGTGCAAATTCGACCAGATCCCATAGTTCATGCTCGTTCCGGTGCCGCATCAGTACGGAGTTGATTTTGATTTTTTCGAATCCTGCTTCGCGAGCCGCATGAATTCCTTCGATAGCTCGATCGAAGTAATCGCGCCCCGTCGCCTTGGCATATTCCGCAGGGTCGAGAGTATCGAGGGAAATGTTCACCGTTCTGACCCCGGCGTTTTTCAGGGCCTGTGCGGTTGTGATCCCGTCTTCGGTAGTGCGGGCGAGCAAGGTTCCGTTAGTGGAAATGCCGATGTCTTCGATTTTCTCAATCGCCTGGAGCTGCTCGAAGAACCAGAGAACGTTTCTTCGGGTCAAAGGCTCGCCGCCAGTGATGCGGACTTTGGAGACTCCGAGGCCAGCGCCGACCCGGATCACCCGCAGAAGTTCTTCATAGGAAAGAACGTTGGAACGATCCAGCCAGTCCTGCTCCTCGTAGGGCATGCAGTAATGGCAACGCTCGTTACAGCGATCCGTGATCGAGACGCGAAGGTAGGAAATCTGATGGCCGAATCGGTCTTCCATACTACTTCAACGTCGGCGCTCCCAGGCAACGACCCGATCGTTGACGAATTCGACAGAGCGATCCACTTCGGGAATGTAATCGACGGTTTGACCAAAACCGTATCCGTAGGTCGGATGGCAGCCGAAGTGATTGTAGAAATGGTGGTAACCTCCGGTTCCCATCGACAAGTGTGTGGTCTGCACGGGGCGCGTTCCAAAGTAGAGCCAGGTCTCTTTTCCTTTTCCCTCACGACTGCCTGCGCGAACGGCATCGGGTCGACCCCATGAAAGGAAAACAGCGTCGCGGGACATTCCTTCGGTGACTTCACCGCGCTGGACTCGCTCCCGATGAGCGCTGCCAAGCCGGTCGTAGAGAGCTGGATTTTTTTCGATCCGCTTTTCCTGTCGCGACATCGTTTGACAACCCGTCAGACTGATTGCGAGCAGAAGAAAGATGGAAAATCCGAGCTTCATTAGAGAATGATTCGCGTTGTTTGGTTCACGTGCAAGCGATTCCCGCCCCAAGGCATTGGGATTTCCCGGTTTTCGCTAATTGAGCCTACATCGGGGCAATTCTATCAGACCCGATATCGGTGGTGAGATTCACGTGGGCGTGAAAACTCTGCAGGATCAGTTCGTTTTTCAACTCCGCTGCTTCCGGTTTGTCCCACAGGTTGTCATGCTCCCACGGGTCGGTCTCGAGATCGAAGAGCTCGCCTTTGTCGAGGCTGTGATAGAGGACAAGTTTATGGCGGTCAGTTCGATGCATTGTGGCGAAGGTCCCATTTCCACCGGTAAACTCGGCGGCGAGGGCATCAAAATATTCGCAGCGAACAAACTCACGAGGTGATTCGTGCGAAGGTTTTTCTCCGGTGAGCCATGGAACCAAAGATTGCCCCTGGTGTTCGTCGGGGATTTCCAAGCCTGCCAGGTCAAGAATGGAAGCGGATAGGTCCAGTAACTCGGTGAGTCTATCGCATTGCTGCCCCGCTTTGATATGCCCGGGGGCGTGAAAAATCAGTGGAACTCGCGTCAGTCCCTCGTAGAAGCGGCAGCCTTTGTAGAGCATGCCGTGGTCGCCAAGAGTCTCGCCGTGGTCACTGGTAAAGATGACGACTGTATTTTCGGCCTGTCCAGATTCCTCCAACGCTTCAAGAAGTCGAGCTAACTGGTCGTCGATCAGGGCGATCATCGCGTAGTAGTCAGCCTGAATATGTTTGCAGTCGAACTCGGCCGGGTCTCGCGACTTGGTTTGAAAATCGGCGTCTTCGAGTTTGCTTTGCGCGCAGATGTCCGATGGCTGAAAATGCGGGCCGGGCATATCGTTTTCATCAAATTTCTCGGCATACTTACGAGGCGGAATGAACGGAGGATGCGGATCGTAGATGTTGATGTTCAGCATCCAGGGGGAGTCGCCACGGTCTTCCGATAAAAATTCAATCGCTCTCGTAGTTGCCCAGGTCGTTTGGTGAAATTCAGCAGGGACGCGATCTTCAGATTCCCGCAGAGCATTGAGGCTAGCCCCCTGATCTCGAACCCAGTCGGCGTAGTCGTGCTCTCCTTCGGGCCAGTCATCCCGGGGGGCATGGCTAAATTTCCAATAACGAAAGCCGTCGTCTTTGATGCGCGGCTCCGTTCGTTTTCCAGAACTCTGGAGGTGGAATTTACCGATCAGTCCGCAATCGTAACCTGCCTCGGCGAGTTGGCGGCTGATCAGCGGAGCATTCTCCGGGTAGGTGTCATTTCCGTTTCGTGTGTTGTGCACCCGCGATGGATAGAGCCCGCTCATGAAGCTCGCTCGGCTCGGGGTGCAGATAGGGCTCTGGCAATAGGTGCGGGTGAACGCTGTTCCTTCCTCGACAAGTCGATCCAGGGTCGGGGTTTGGACGTAAGGATTGCCTAAGGCACCGATTGTATCGAAGCGTTGCTGATCGGTGCAATACCAGAGAATATTGGGACGTTTGTTTTGTGGCATCGGTGAGAGCCTATCGGAAAACTTGGAAGTTGCAAAACCCATGTGTGGCGGTTACAGACCTACCCATGAAAAGCATGACACACATCATGATCTTGGGCGCAATTGCCGCCCTGACAACGCTCGGCTGCGAGCGTCACAATTTCGACGACACCAAGATCCTTCACGGGGATCACGGACACCATGACGAACATTACGGTGACGACGCTCATCATGGTGATGATCACAAAGATGGCGACAAAAAGCACGACGATCACGCCAAGGAAGAAGGTCAAGGCGAGAAGAAAGCCAAGGGCAAGTCCAAGGGTGAGAAGAAAGCCAAAGGTGGCGGTAAGAAAGGCGAGAAGAAGGGCGAAGCTCGCGACGTGGGCTTGTAGAATTTTCCGGTCAGGAAATTCAAATTTATTCCAGCTGCTTCCCTCCCGGAGCGTCGTTCGCGGCATTGATTTCATCAATGCCTGATTGAACAGCCGACTCTGTCGCCTTGGTGAGTTCTCCCACGGCATTTCGCAGTTTCCCTCCAGCGTTTTCGAGAATCTCGGAAACGTCGATCGGTTCGCCGATCTTGACGATTGCCCGACGTGGCCCGGTGCGCGGCATGATCCGCGAGTAGTAGTCTTCGGCAAGTCTTTCCACGGTTTCTTCGTATCGGTCGACGGTTGGATTGTCGGTGAGATAGGGGGTCAGGTATCCATGAATTCGAAGCGCGAGAATGGACTTGTCGGCGAGGCCGTCAATCTCCAGAGGGTCTGCGTCGGATGATTCATCGGTGCGGATTTGGTGGATCTTCGCTCGAATTTTTCGGATACGATCAACTAGAGCAGTATCTTCAGATGCTTCGATTTCAAGAGCCTTTTCGATATCGGATAAGAGCGAAGTCGTGAAGGCGGAAAGGGAATCAAAAATGGAGTGGGGGTCGACCGATATCTGGTCAGCATAGCCGTGTTCATTGAGATAGTTTGAAACCAGATGTGCTCCCAGCCCCATCACGGCCGGGATTGGGTCCGCGGAATCGTATTGATGTCGGCTGTCTTTCCCGAGTTGAAGCAAACGCTGCGTCACCGTCTCGCGGGGTGTGGAGAGGTGGGTGAACTTCAGGCTCAGTGGCACAATCTTTACCCGGGCGTCCTTGATTGCCTGCTGCGCTTTCAGCGCGATAAATGCCGTCCCGTCGAGAAAGGGAGTTACCCTGTCATTCGTGAGATAGACATTGCCTTCGGGAAAGATCGTTAGGGCGTAGTCGTCCGCCTTGATGGTGTCGATCGCAGCAGCCATCGCCTTTCGGTCGCTTCCCTCGCGGTCGATTGAAAAGTTTCCGAGCCGCTGCATACACCAAGCATTCAATTTTCCGCGTAAAAACACATCATAAGCGGCCATGAAGCACGTGGAGACACCAAGTTGTCGATGCACTTCTGTGACGATTTGTGGGTCGGAATGGCTGGGATGATTTGAGACAAACACAAGGCGGTCACCACTTTCAAAAATCTCGCGTGGCAAATCAGTGGCCCCTTCGATCCTGATGTCGATGATCCGATGTTTTTTGCCAGGAAGAATGAATTTGCCGTTAACGAATCGCGCGACATTGATGAGAAACGGGGAAGGGCGTGCTTCGAAAAATTGGTAGGGGGCGTCAGAAAACTCGAGCATGGCAGAAGCGTGGGTTTGAGACTTAAGTTACTCGGGATGTGGAGATTGGTCGAGTCATCAACTGATTTCCCTTTTTTCTTCATCCTTATCTTTTGCCCGGCAGGGGGATTAGGCCAAAAGGGGAAATAAGTGACTACTCCGGGCGCGGAAAAAGGTTTCGATGCTTCCGATAGACACGTTCCAGTTCCTCAATCGGTGTTTCGTGCTCATCAATGCGGATGTCCCGAAAACGATCATCAATACCGCCGTAGCCCCAACCGTCACGGACAATGAGGAGGGCGGCTGACTGGCGGCCACGGCTGTCGCCACCGGCAGCCTGCCCGGCACGTAGCGCTTCGATGAGGCGTTCTGCGAGGACGCCGTCGGTTTCTTCAAAGGCGCGAGCCATCTCTTCGATAACTTCTGAGCCTGTGAGGATGTTTCCCTGTGCGGCAAAGTTCACCCCGACAATTCCTCCGGCCCAACCGTGGCATCCTTTTCCCGTAAAGTTGGCTGCTTTTCCCTTCGCATTGATCACACCGACCTGTCGGCGCTCACGCATGGGGTCGTCGGCGGTGAGGATTTGGATGACCTTTTCTGGAGCGATCTCTTCGCTGAAAGCCCGAAGCCCGAGCGGGCCGTAGCCGGTGTTGGCGAAGGATTGGGTTGCGACGGCTCCGACTCCGGCCTTTGCGAAAGGAACGATGGATCCAACGCCGACAATTTTCGACTGAACTCCTACGCCAATTTCCCCAGTGTCCGGATCAACGGCAACAATGGAAAATGTTGCGACCGGCGGCAAGGTTGCGACCGGCGGCGAGGTTGCGACCGAAGGTTGTTCTCTTTCCTCCGAGACCACTGCCAAGGTGAGGGACAAAAAGAAAAAGATTCGCAGCAGCATGACGTAATATGGTTCTTGAGGAATTTGCGTGAGTCAATAGAGTTGAGTCACTGACCTGACCCTGTTAGGTGATCGATCCAGCACTGTTATGTCCTTCCGAAATCTGTTTTTTGCTTCGTTGTTTTTTCTTTCTTCGGCTCTTGCTGCGGAAAAGTCGAATGTTCTTATGATCGCGATTGACGATCAGAACGACTGGATTGGTTTCATGGGCGGACACCCGAATGCGAAGACACCTTACATCGATGCGCTCGCGGAGACTGGGACTGCATTCACGAACGCGCATTGTCAGTCACCGCTTTGCAATCCTTCGCGTACGAGTTTGATGTTGTCGAAGCGCCCAGGATCGACGGGGATTTATGGATTGAAGCCCTGGTTTCGTGATGTTCCGGCTTTGGCAGATCTGGAAACGCTGCCCCAGTATTTCAAGCGTCATGGATACCGGACCTACACGGCGGGTAAGATTTACCACGGTGGCTACGGGCGGAAAGCGCCAGCGGAGTGGGATGAGGTGGGACCATCAGCGACGGGAAAGCCGTTCCCCGAAAAAAGACTGGTGGATGCTCCGTCGGGACATCGGCTGATGGACTGGGGCGTTTTTCCTCACAAGGATGAGGATAAGGGGGATCACATCATTGCTTCGTGGACAGTGGATAAGCTCGACGCGATGCCGAAGGATGAGCCCTTTTTTCTGAGCTGCGGATTTTTCCTCCCTCACGTGCCGTGTTTCGCGACACAGAAGTGGTTCGACATGCACCCCGAGGAAGAGACTGCTTTGCCAATCATCAAGCGCGATGATCGCAAGGACACGCCGCGCTTTTCCTGGTATCTGCATTGGAAGCTGCCCGAGCCGCGGCTGGAGTTTCTTGAGGATGCGAATGAGTGGATGAATCTGACTCGTTCCTACCTGGCATGCACGACCTTTGTCGATTACCAGGTGAAACGGGTAATGGACGCGGTAGACCGCAATGGTTTGCGGGAAAATGCCATCATTGTGCTGTGGTCGGATCACGGTTGGCATATTGGTGAGAAAGAGATCACGGGGAAAAATACTCTGTGGGACGACGGAACTCGCGTGCCCCTGGTGTTCGCAGGACCGGGTGTCACGCCCAAGCAGGTTTGCGGCCAGCCTGCGGAGTTACTTGATATCTATCCGACGCTTGCTGCCTTGGCAGGCTTGCCGGAGAAAGAGGGACTGGAGGGGCGTTCTCTGGTTCCTCAACTCAAGGACGCTGCGACGAAGCGCGAGCATCCGGCGATTACGACACACAATGCCGGGAATCACGGGATTCGTTCGGAGAACTGGCGTTACATTGTTTATGCGGATGGCTCGGAGGAACTCTACGACATGAAGAACGATCCCAATGAGTGGACGAATCTGGCGGGCGATCCGAAATACAACAATGTGAAAGCCAATCTCTGGAAGTATGCCCCGAAGAAAGATCTGCCTCCGGCCCCCAACAGTGCGGCTCGAATTCTGACCTACGATGGCAAAACAGCAGTCTGGGAAGGGACGGAAGTTCCTGCCGAGGGACATATTCCTGAGATCACCCGTTAAAAGACGAGGTAACGAAATACTCTTTTCCGGGTATCTATTCCCGATGAGGATTTCTTTCCCTTTCGTATTGGCGACGTTTGTTTTCGGAACGATCGGATCCGCTGTCGACTACAAGCAGGACATTCTTCCGATCATGAAGGAGCGGTGCTGGGAATGCCACGCCAATGAAACAAAGGTAAAAGGAAATCTCGCGTTAGATGATTTCGACGAGGTGCGCGATTACCAGATTGGGAAATACAATATTATCCGTCCGGGAAATGCGGCGGAAAGCAATTTCGTCGAGCGACTCCTTCTCGAACCTGGGGAGACAGATTTTATGCCTAGGAAGGCAGACCCGCTGGCGAAGAAAGAGATCGAGTTGATTCAGAAATGGATCGATTCCGGAGCGATTATTGACCGGGAGAAAATGACGGAGAACGAAGCAGAGAGAGTAAAAGAAATGTCGGGAGATTCGGCCAGCGAGGGAAGCCTGGAATATCTGTTTTGGATAAACAAGCAGGGGAAAGAAATCGAAGCACGTTTTCTGTCTGTTGCAGACGGTAAGGTGAAGCTGCTATTGAAAAACGGGAAGCAGTATGATGTGCCCTTGACTTCTCTGAGTGGAGCCAGCGTGGAGCAGGCGAAGAAGCTGTCCGGTAATTAAAATTGCCAGCGGGCAATCAGGAGCAAAGAAAAAGCCTCTCCCGCTGAGCGAAAGAGGCTTTTCAAGGTTTGAAACGAAAACAGGTTTCAAGAAATTATTTCTTCAGCGCAGCGCCTTTTTTGAATTGCTTGGCAAGAAGGTAGTAGAAGACAACACGGTATTTGCTACGCTTGCTGTAAGTCTTTTTCACAGCGGCAATACCATCGTCGAGCTTGGGTGTGTCTTTAAGACCGCACTTACCGATGAGAAAGTTCTTCTTCACACGGTCGAGTTCCTTCTTGTCGGAAGCTGCTACGAGTGAAGCGTCTCTGCGGTAGATTGCCGGTCCGCAGCCTTTTGCTACAGCGCGGAGAAGCTTGGCGTCTACTTTGTCACCGACGGCTTCAAGGTCGGCAGTGTATTTTTCAAGGAGTTTGTCGAGTTTACTCATGGTAATTGTTGTTGGGAGTGTGCCTTCAGACCCTTAAGGGTGCTTAATTATCATAGGTTTCTAGATTTCGGCAAGAGTAAATTTACACTTTTGCGAAAAAGGGCGTGAATGGGCTATCTGGTCGGCTTTACAAACGTTTGGCGACGGTTGACATTCGACTTATGAACCTCCGGACCAGATTGTGTGCTTTTGTGGTGGTGTTAGGTGGAGTAACGCTCTCAGCGGCCGAGAAACCGAACATACTTTTCCTTTTTGCCGACGATCAGTGTTTTGAAACGATCGGCGCTCTGGGGCTAACGGATATTGAGACGCCAAATCTGGATCGACTCGTCGAGCGGGGCACGACTTTTACCCGTGCCTACAACATGGGAAGTTGGAGTGGGGCCGTCTGCGTGGCGAGTCGGCACATGCTGAACACCGGAGCCTTTGTCTGGCATGCGCAAAAGATTTCCGAGAATATTGGCAAAGCAAAACCGCAACATGCGGACTGGCCTGATTTTCCAAAAGAGAATCTGATGTGGTCGCAGTTGATGAAATCTGGCGGATACGATACCTACTTCACGGGGAAGTGGCATGTCCGTGCAAAGGCAGAGCAGATTTTTGACGTGAGCCGAAATGTGAGAGGCGGAATGCCCAAGCAGACTCCGGAGGGTTACAATCGTCCTACCCAGGGAGTGCCCGATACTTGGAGCCCGTATGATCCGAAGTTTGGCGGATTCTGGGAAGGTGGCACGCACTGGAGCGAGGTCGTCGCGGATGATGCGATCGATTTCCTGAAAATGGCGAAAACGGAGACGAATCCGTTTTTCATCTACATCTCCTTTAACGCTCCACACGATCCAAGGCAGGCACCGAAGTTCTTCATCGATAAGTATCCGCTGGACCGGATTGAAGTTCCAGCAAATTTCCTCCCGGAGTATCCCTACAAGGACCAGATCGATAATCGTCCGGGTTTACGCGACGAGAAGCTGGCACCTTTTCCCCGAACCGAGTATGCAGTGCAGGTTCACCGACAGGAGTACTTCGCGATCATTACCCACATGGATGAGCAAATTGGACGCATTCTTGATCACTTGGAAGCGACGGGCCAAGATGAGAACACCTACATTTTCTTTTCTGCCGATCATGGATTGTCGGTGGGGCATCACGGACTGATCGGGAAGCAGAATCTCTTCGAGCACAGTACGAAGGTTCCTCTGATGGTTGTTGGGCCGGATGTGAAAGCGGGCATGAAGAGCGATTCGTTGGTGTATCTGCAGGATATCATGGCAACGTCACTTGAGATTGCCGAAATTGAGGCTCCCGAGCACGTGCAGTTCCAATCGCTGCTTCCTATCCTGACCGGTGAGTCAGATGGATACGAAACAATCTACGGTGGCTATCTGAAGAGCCAGCGAAGCGTTACGAAAGGGGATTGGAAACTCGTTCTTTTTCCCAATGTTCCGAAAGCTCTTCTATTCAATCTTAAAGAAGACCCCTTGGAAATGGAAGATCTCTCAGGAAAGCATCCCGAGAAGATCAAAAAGCTATACGGGGATTTACTCAAGCTGCAGGCCGAGACCGGTGATCAGCTTGATTTGGGAGAAATGTTCCCAGATTTGGCAGCGTCCAGTAAGTCTGGTGAACTTCGGTGAATCCCGATACCGCTGGGAGGCGGTAACCTGATTGCTGATCTTCGGGATATGGCCGCTTGACTGTGGTGCAGGGATAGCACGGGCGGGGCATGCTATTTCTCAGAGGCGTAGTGGCTGAGAAGTTTACGAAAATAATTTTCAATTTGTAAGCAATATTTACTATCCGCTGACTCGTTGTCTAAATTCATTTGTAATGGTTTTCGTAAGATACTGATGCCTTGCGAGTATTGCAGATTCAAGAGAGAGGGTAGAAAGAGACAATGGAAGAGGAGCCGCGAGTTTGAATCACAGATGATTATCCACTTGTTAGTCTATTGATTGGAAAATCGTTACAGGGGCTGGCAGAAGTTTGAAATGAGTTTGCGGTTCCTGAACGAGGCGTAGTCGAACTCGATGAAACTGACTTAGTCTTTCTCGACTACTAACTTCCGGTGCGGAATGGTATCGAGTTTCAGCTTCCATACGAACCACCGCAGAAGTCACTGGACGAAAGAGTGGAAACTGCTCGGAGCCTCTTTGACGAATCTACGGTCATTTCGAAAGCTTGTGAAACCGCACTGCCAGGTTGATTCCGGGGTTTGAGATTCGGGGAGGGGAAACAAAGCTTATTGACACAGGTGATCGTCAAGTGGAAGTCATGAATCATGGCTGTGATTCTCCGGGACGGCTCCCTCTTTCTACACATCCCAAAAACAGGAGGCATCTGGGTGACTTCCGTTTTGCGTGAGGCAGGGCTGTTACGATGCTCGATTGAGCATCGGTATGCGAACTGGACTCATCTTCTCGCGCCCGAATATCAGGGCGTAGGACGTAAATTGGAATATCTCTTCAAGCGAGCTTCTTTTCTCTGAACGAATCCCAAGCTCTTTTCCCTCTTTTTCGTCAGGCATCCGTTGGCTTGGTATGAGTTATTTTACCGCTACAAATCACGGAAGCATCTCAATTGGGAACCGGACGGCGATGTTCGAGATTGGAACCGTTGGCATCCTAATTTTATCTTCAACGAGCTGGGCGAGGGGAGAAGCTTTTCGGTGTTCGTAGAGGAAGTTGTCGATCGTTTTCCAGGAAACGTATCAGCCTTGTATGACTACTACACTCTGCCCTCAGTCGATTCCGTCGGGAAACAGGAGTCCCTGACCGAGGACCTGATCAAGGCCCTCCATCGGATGAATTTGGATTTTGACGAGTCCTTGGTCCGGGACGCTGCACCGGTCATTGCAAGTCGAGGCGACAGAAAGCAGATCGACTGGGATCCCGACCTACGCGGGCGGGTGGTCCAAGTAGAACAAGTAGCCATACGACGATTCGGCTACGAATTATGAAAGAGAAAACCCCATCCGCCACAGGGACGAATGGGGCTTTTCACCCTTGGTAAAAAGTTGGTTTACAACAGACTAGCCGGCGTTCTCCGCCTTCACTGTTTCGAAGAGGTCGAGAGCTTCGGCAGGTTTGAGTCCGTCGTGGACGACTCCACCCACTGCCTTGATCATGGCGAGAGGCGCGTCTGACTGGAATACATTACGTCCCATGTCGACACCGGCAGCACCGCACTGAATGGCGTTGTAAGCAAGTTCAAGAGCCTCAATCTCGGGAAGCTTCTTTCCT
>Ga0181564_10000988_pt1 | contig 25212 bp, 23 predicted proteins | sample 011ome_24_FD_134512 | JGI IMG/M metagenome (GOLD analysis project Ga0181564, IMG submission 134512) | Coastal salt marsh microbial communities from the Groves Creek Marsh, Skidaway Island, Georgia - 011513CT metaG (megahit assembly) | ecosystem: Environmental > Aquatic > Marine > Intertidal... | reverse complement strand
TCATCATTCTGGCTTGCTGTACACCTCGGATAAACCAAGCTAAAACCAGAATCCACCACAACATAAAAAACCAATCATTTTTATCCGTGCCGTTCCATTCGAGAGCTTCGAAGACCCAAATTTCCGCAACCACATCAACAGCAACAAGCGCAGCGAGGCCGGTGAGCCATTTTAGGGCAAATGCAAAGAAGACCTTGAGATCTGGAAACAACAAATAGACAACAAGCAAAACGAGCCCAAAGGCAGCTAAAGCAATAGCCAACTTTTCCATATGACTTCCTTGAATAATCGTCCCTATCCACAACCGTGTTTGAGTGTAACGCACATCCGTGTGTGGTAAAACGGAGACCATGTGCAAAAGTAACTGCTTACTGCGTACATTGCATTGGTGCTCAGAATAGATGTACCGTATCTTTTCAGGGTTTAATTTACTTTCACTATTAAATCAATCGGAGAAACCATGCATTTAGCGCGCTTCCCTCGACACCATTTTGCTCACTTACCGACTCCGCTTGAACCCATGAAACGGCTGAGCGCGCACCTAGGCGGGCCTAACATATGGATAAAACGCGATGATTGCACGGGTTTAGCGGGCGGGGGTAACAAAACCCGCAAGCTGGAGTTCTTGATGGCCGATGCGATAGAACAGGGCGCTGATTGCGTGATCACGCAGGGCGCCACCCAGTCAAACCACGCCCGCCAAACGGCGGCAATCGCAACCAAACTAGGGCTTGCCTGCCATATTTTGCTTGAAGATCGCACGGGCATGGAAGACGACGATTACAATTACAACGGTAACGTCATGCTAGACCAACTATTTGGCTCCCCACTCACAAAATTCCCCGCGGGTACCGATATGAATGCCGCGATGGAAGAGATGGCACTCCAGTTACGTGATTCGGGTAAAAAGCCCTACATCATTCCAGGCGGCGGCTCTAACGAGATAGGTGCACTTGGCTATGTCAACTGCGCACTTGAGTTATTAACGCAAGCCAATGACCGCAGCCTCAGAATTGATGAGGTAATACACGCAACGGGAAGCGCGGGCACTCAAGCTGGACTCGTGACTGGGCTGGCCGCCTCGAATAGCGGCATACCTGTACTCGGCATAGGTGTTAGAGTGCCTCAAGACACCCAAGAATCCAACGTGTTCAAACTCTGTGAACGCACCGCCGATTTTATGGGAATTGCGGGTAGCGTAAAACGCGAAGATGTTCGTGCGAACTGCAACTACGTTGGCAAGGGCTACGGCTTTCCAGCTGAGAGCACCATTGAAGCGATCGAGCTGTTCGCAAAAATGGAGGGGATACTCTTAGACCCAGTCTACTCTGGCAAGGGCGCCGCAGGCATGATCGATCTGATTCGGCAAGGCCACTACCGTGAGGGTCAAAATATCGTATTCCTTCACACCGGCGGGGCACAAGCACTCTTTGGCTATCGCACCGCCTTTGGTTTGCCCACGTACAGCTAAAAGCACCGAGTCCTAACCATGGAGATCATCAAAGCCGCTCGCGGCACTAAGGCATCGGAGTCGATCAACACGAGTATCTCACACGATGTTCGCGCCATGCTTGATTATATCTCGCAAAAGAGAGAAGACGCCGTTAGAGAATTCGCATCGAAGTATGACAACTGGGACGGCGATTTCGTTATGAGTGATGCGAAACGAATAGAGCTGATCTCTCAAGTGCCGCAACAAGTAAAAGACGATATTGATTTCACGCACAAGCAGGTTAGGCGTTTCGCCGATGCGCAACGCGCCAGTTTGTCCGAGTTCGAACTGGAAACCGAGCCAGGCGTCACGCTCGGTCAAAAAGTCATACCGGTACAAGCCGCTGGATGCTACGTTCCAGGTGGGCGCTATGCGCATGCGGCATCAGCCATCATGAGCATCGCTACCGCGAAAGCAGCGGGTGTTCCTTACGTTGTGGCTTGCTCTCCACCTCGGGGTCATTCAATCGCACCGGCCGTAGTTTATGCAATGCACGCAGCGGGTGCCGACACCATCCTTCAAATCGGCGGTGTGCATGCTGTTGCTTCGATGGCTGAAGGGCTTTTTTGTGAGCGACCTGTCGACATCTTGGTTGGTCCGGGTAACGCCTACGTTGCGGAAGCGAAACGACTACTGTTCGGATCGGTCGGTATCGATGTATTTGCGGGGCCAACCGAATCGGCCATTATCGCGGATGCTAGCGCAGACCCTATGACCATAGCGGTAGATCTCGTATCCCAAGCTGAACACGGGCCTACCTCTCCGGTATGGCTTTTCACGACGTGCAGGAAGCTCGGCTTAGCCGTACATGCAATTATGCCGAACGTGATCGCAGATATGCCCAATGCCGACGTATGTGCCGAGGCTTGGGACGCCCATGGCGAGATCATATTCGCCGAAACAAAAGAAGAACTGGCGTCCATTAGTGATCATTACGCCTGCGAGCACTTGCAGGTAATGGTGTCCGATCTCGATTGGTGGAAAAACAACTTAAAAAACTACGGCTCTCTATTCCTCGGAGAAGGCAGTACCGTAACGCATGGGGATAAATGCTCTGGAACAAACCATATCTTACCTACGCAAAAAGCGGCACGATACAGCGGTGGACTGAACGTTCAAAAATTTTTGAAAGTGCTGACGTATCAGGAATTAAGTAAAGAAGCGAACGAGATATTCAGTGCGGTAGGCTCACGTATCTCTCGAGCAGAGGGAATGGAAGGCCACGCCCGCGCTTGTGATTGGCGTCTAAAGCGGTACTTTCCTGAAACAAGCTGGGATTTTCCCGTTTATGAGCAAAAGCGCTATGACTAAGCCCAGGCAATTCACTAAGCCGTTTACGCAACAAGAGCCCATCTCAGACGACGGTATCCAAGCCGCTATCGCGGTCATGCAAAGTGGCCGACTGCATCGATACAATACGCTAGACGACGAGTACAGTGAGGTGGATTTATTTGAGCAAGAGTTTGCCCGGTATTTGGGTGTACCCTACAGCTTAGCTTGCTCGTCCGGTGGGTATGCTCTGCACATCGCTCTTCGAGCAGCCGGACTCAGGCCCGGCGAACCGGTATTGTGCAACAGCTTTACACTCGCTCCTGTACCGGGAGCGATTCATAACGCTGGCGGCAAAGTCGTTCTCGTAGAAATCGACGACAGTTTATGTATCGATCTTGTGGATTTAGAAAAGAAGGCGCGCGAATCTCAAGCGCGCTTTTTAATGCTGTCACACATGCGAGGGCATCTGATCGACATGGATGCGATCAGCACATTTTGCAGAGCTCAAGGTATTGTGCTGATCGAAGATTGCGCCCACACCATGGGAGCTTCGTGGAATGGTCAAGCCAGCGGATCTTTCGGCGACATCGCCTGTTTTAGTACGCAGACCTACAAACACATCAATTCGGGAGAAGGCGGAATCTTGACTACAAGAGATCCGAACGTCATTGCACGAGCGATTCTGCTTTCGGGCTCTTACATGCTTTATGATCGCCATTCTCTGCGCCCTAAGCTCGAAGAGTTTGGCGATATTCCTTTTGACACACCCAACTACAGCGGCAGAATGGACAACCTGCGTGCTTCGATTCTTCGGCCACAGTTACGCAAGCTTGATGTGTTGTGCGAACGCTGGAATGGCCTCTACCGATGCCTAGAAGAGAAGCTTCGACAAAATACGGCTTTGCAACTCATCAATCGGCCTCAGCAAGAGCATTTCGTAGGGAGCTCGTTCCAGTTTTTAATCCCGTCCTTTAGTGAAGCGCAGATGTCCCTATTTGTAGGGCAATGTGAAGTTCGTGGCGTGAGCCTGAAGTGGTTCGGCGATGCCGCCCCAAAGGCCTACACGAGTCGATTTGATAGCTGGCGCTATCTAGATAGCGACTATTCTCTGCCGCAAACGGCGCGTATTTTGAGTACCTTGATTGATATGCGACTACCGCTCACTTTCGATTTCAACGATATCGAGACAATCGCTGAAATCATTAACGAAGTGATACACGAATGCCAATAAAGGGTGGGAGCGTCGTTGGTGTGCTGGGTGGAATGGGCCCTGAGGCTACAGTGGATTTAATGGCTCGCGTGATTGCGCTAACGCCAGCACAGGACGATGCTGACCACATCCACATGCTAATCAACAACAACCCGAAGGTACCTTCTCGAATTAAAGCCATCATAGAAGGAATCGGTGCGAGCCCAGTGCCCAGTCTAATAGACATGGCGAAGGGGCTCGAACAACAAGGTGCGGACTACCTAGCGATGCCCTGCAATACCGCCCATTATTACTATAGCGACATCGCACAATCGGTAAACATTCCCTTCATAAACCTGCTCGAAATTACGGTTGCCGCCGTTAGGATGGAAAACGCGACAGTAAAAAAAGTGGGCTTGTTAGCTTCAAGCGCCTTACAGATTACTCGGCTCTACGAACCCGTGTTTCAAACGTTTGATATCACCGTTTTGTATCCCCGTGCGGACATACAAAGTGAATTAATGAACTTAATTACGGAGATAAAAGCAAAGCGACAAACCGATGCGTCTTTGCGATCTATGGAACTGGCCGCAAACAGCTTAATTAACCAAGGTGCTGACCATCTTGTCGTTGCCTGCACAGAGCTCTCGCTCATTACCGATCGCTTGCCAACAAACAAGGGCCACACAGACGCAGCCGATGTATTGGCCAGGGAGATCGTGCGAATCAGCCGTGGCTCTTCGGTATAAATCGCTCAGCCAGCGAAGTGTTGTTCGTAATACGCCTCTCGTTCCTGTTTGTTCATTCCTGCGGTCTCGTCAACAAAACGATTGCGGTTTTCTCGGGTATCAAAAACCCAAAAACATACGGTATCACGTGAGTGGTAGATCGCTTTGCGCTCATCATCGATTGAGCACAATTCTTCTGGGATGTCAGCGCTAATGCAAATCATGGTAACTCGTCATCTCCTCTAAGTGGAGTACCTCCTCTTAAGAATACGTTGTTGCACTCGACGTTTTTAAGAAAAGCTATTTTTACCATCAAAATCGACAAGGTTGGTCACCTGCGGAGGGTTCTCAACGCATTTCAAATTGATGCTATAGGCCTCGGGGTGTGACCTTGGCTGATAAAAACTCTTCACTCCGCAGCTACTGCAAAACCAGTGCTTGGCGGAACCTGTTCCGAAGGTATATTCGTTAAGAGCTTTATCGCCCGCAAGTAGACTAAAGTGATCGTGTTTGATAAACAGATGCTCATAGTCAACCATGCTACAGATTGAGCAATTGCACTTCCAAATTTCAACCTCCGGTTCGCTGCTAAATTGAAAACGAACCTCACCACAATGACACCCACCCGTGTATGTCTTCACCTTTACTGTCACCAAAATTAGCTGCGGAAGAAAGTGCTAGCCTAACGCGATGTGGGTGATTTTACTATTGAGCTTAATGGCGGGCCGAAGCGGGTACGTTTTGTCTTGTGTCGCACAAGGATCCTTGTCCCACCGATTTGCTTTTACCCGCATGATCCCCGAAACTGGCAGCCGATCTTAACATTCTCGGAATTTATCCGACTGAGGCATATGAACGATACCGTTCAATTTATCCGGAAGGGGCTTAACTTTGCGGCTGACGGGAAATATCGTGACATTTACGACGAAGCCATCGCGCGAATTAAGGCCGACACCGGTGATGCGGCTGCCTATTTTGTGTTGGGTAAAATCTCTGCCGATCATAACAATCACGCAAAAGCTCGGGAGCTATTTAGCAAGGCTGTCGAGTTAGCACCTAGCAATGTGTATTGCCAAGTTTACTTGGCGCAGATCTTGACGCTGGGAGGTGAGCAAGTTGCCGCGAAGCAACACGCGGATATCGCCGCATCGCTCGCGCACGATGCCGATCACCACATCGCCGATACAATTGGGGTTATTTATACACGTACTGGGTTTCATGAATTGGCGATACCTTGGTTTAAAAGCGCCGTTCAGTCTCGGCCTGACCTACACAACTATCAGTACAATTTGGGCGCATCGCTTCAATTTATCGGTGAGTTTACACAGGCCGAAGCGGCCTTTAGGCAGGTTCTTCACATTGAGCCTAACCACTATCGAGCGCTGTCGTCATTGGTTCAGCTGAAAAAGCAAACAAATGACAATCAAATCATTCCCGAGCTGACAGCCACTTTTGCCCAAATGTCTGAGGACGCCGATGCTCGGCTACATCTTGGCCACGCCATAGCAAAAAGTTTAGAAGATCTTGGTGATTATCGTGAAAGCTTAAGCTGGCTACATAAAGCCAAAAAAATGAAGCTTCAACAGGCATCACTCGTAAACTACCAAGAAATCGTGCAGGCTATACAAGGCTTACCCTTGAATCATACCGAGACTGACGGCGGAGAAGCACCCATATTCATAGTGGGTTTACCGCGAACAGGCACCACTCTCGTTGATCGCATTTTAGGCTCACACTCTGAAGTGGTTTCAGCGGGAGAACTCAATTTATTTGCGGGTTTGGTAAAACAGGCCTCGGGTTCATGTTCAAATCTGACACTGGATGTCGATACGCTGGTAGACACCGCCAAACTCAACGCGACAGAAATGCTCAGACTAGGCGATCAGTACATCAAACTATGTGAGCCGCTACGGAGAGGAGCAAAGCGCTTCACCGATAAGATGCCGCTTAACTTCTTATATTGCGGACTGATTCATCAGGCGCTCCCGAATGCACGCATTGTGGTACTGCGCCGCAACCCAATGGACAGCTGTTTAAGTAACTACCGACAGCTGCTCACAACGCAGCAAGCTTATTATGCCTATACGTTCAGTTTAGAGGCTACAGCGCAATTTTACGGCTTATTTAACGACCTCATCGCTCATTGGGAAAGGGTTCTTCCAAGCAATCGTTTTCTTCAGATTCGATACGAAGATATTGTTTTTGATCAGCGCAATCAAACCGAACGCTTACTGAAGTTTTGCGATTTGGAATGGAAAGAGGCCTGTTTAAATTTCCATCAAAACGAAGCGCCGGTTTCTACGGCAAGCTCGGTGCAAGTTAGAAAGCCGCTGTACTCTGGCTCAATTGGTCGCTGGCAGCGTTACGCCGGTGCGCTTGACGAGCTCGAGCAGATCCTGCGAGACAAAGGCATCGACGTCTTAGAGGGTTTACCTAAGCGCAGTTGATCACCGTCCCAACAAAAAAAGGGGGCTTACGCCCCCTTTTTTCTATCTATTAAACAACGACTTAGAAATCGATACCAAAGCGCACACCCATCGAACGGGGTGCTAGGACATTCGACTTGAAGTAGCGGTTCGTCGCACCCGACACAGTTTGATTAAACAGAGCCGTTTGCTCAACGCCTGTTTCAGCAAACTCATCAAACGCGTTGTCAATGAACAATGTCGCAGTCCAGTTGTCGGCACGGTAGGTTGCCGAGAGATTTGCAATCCCAAAGCTGTCCAAAGTCAGGCTGTCACCACGTCCACCGGCTCGCGAAAGGACATCGCTCTGCCATGCGTAGCCCCCATTGAACGTAAGCTCGCGCCCATTGCTCAAAGGCATGTCATATGAGGCAAAAAGTGAAAATTGATTTTCTGGGCTGCCCGGTAGACGATCACCTTTGATGCCGTCTTCGAAAGCGGTACCAAATCCCGGTGGGGTGATGGTACGAATCAAAGAGGGTACATCATCGGTTAATTCGGTACTGGTGTGACTGAAAGCGCTGCGAATACGCAAATTCTCAAGCGCCAACCAATCGATGTTCACCTCAATACCAGTAGATTCCGCGCCGCCCGCGTTAATCGTAATTGGGATCGCGGCATTCACAGTAGCCGATGATAACTGCGGATCATCCCATTCAACCAGGTAAACTGCTGCGTTCAGCGTCATACGACCATCAAGTAGGCTTGATTTAACACCGAGCTCATGATTCCGGGTGGTGTCTGCTGTGTATGAGCGCTCGTCAAACTTTGCAAAGTCATTCGGCCCAGGGCCAAATTGCTGTCCAGGCGCTAAGTTACAGTTTCCCTGACCTTTATTTGGATCATACGCTTCGCAAGGTGCACCGCCGTTGGTGCCACCGATTCGATAACCTTCACTGATTGTGCCATACAAAGTGATGTCGTCGGTCAAGGCGTACGACGTATTTAACTTGAAAAGGGTTCCGTCATCGCTTTGCGCTAGAGCAGGATCAAAAGCGCGGCTTTCAATCTGATCAAGGCTTGCAGCAACGAAATCAGAAGGGCCAAAGAATCCATCGTAGAGTGGGAAATCAACGGTAGACTGAGCCTCAATATCGTACTCGTAATAACGCATCCCGACCGTGACCTGCCAAAGATCGGTGACCTGATAAGTGAGCTCGCCAAATACCGCTTTCTCTACAAGCTCGCTTGAATCTGCGGAAAAATACTCTAAATTATCTGATCGCGTTGATCCGAAGAAGTCAGCGAGTTCAGGAGTATATTCAGCGGAAAAACCAACGTAGTCTTCTTTGTTGTAAAAAGCACCCACAATCCAGCTGATTGCACTATCGCCTTGTGAAACAAGACGGAGTTCCTGACTAAACGTTTCCAAGCGGTCTTCTTCACGGGTAAACGCGGTGAAAGTCGGAAAAGTTTCGTAGGAATACTCAAGGCTGATCAACAAATCGGTCTGATCGCGCTGACCCACTTCTTCGTATTTCGAAGAACCTGTTGCTGAAGTGAGTTCAGCAAAGCCGAGATCTGCAACGATTTCAAGTGCCAACAGGCTGGTCTCTTCTTCGTTCGGTTCAGCAACACGCTGAGCGTTTTCGTATTGGCCTGTACGCAGTTCACCGCGGTGTGCAGAGATGGTGCGGCCACCGTTGTCTTCTGTTTGACGATAGTAAGTCAATGTGGCGTCCAGCATGTCCGTTGGCTGCCATCGAAGGGCTATTTTACCGGTGACGGATTCTTGCGTATTGACGTCTTTTTGAGGCGCCAACTGATCACTTCCACGAGGTGAATCAGGCTCCGAGACACCAGGCTCTTTTACAATAAAAGGTTGATCGATAAAGCCAGCGTCATCATAGCGATCGATCGAGGCACGTAACGCTAAGTTGTCAGACAGCGGCAAGTTCAGGGTAAAGCCCATGTCTGAGCTTAGATCATCGCTTTCGCTGTTCTGGTACAGCTCGCCGCGCAGGTTAACCGTCGTGTCATCAAAATCAGGGCGATTTGGAATATATCGTATGGCTCCACCCATGGTGCCGGCACCATAGAGTGTACCCTGTGGCCCAAGTAAAACCTCAACGCGGGCCATGTCAACTAAGCGCATATCAATGCCCAAAGGAATTTCGCCTACGTAGGTGGCGACTGTGCCGCCCGTGCCAATATTGGTTCCCTGACCAAGCGGATCAGCATTCAAACCACGAACAACAAGCTGTTGCCCATTCCGGCCGCCACGATCCACTGCATTGATACCCGGAACATAAGAAAGCGCCTCAGCAATATCACCAAATCCCTGCTCTTTAATGCTCTCGCCCGTAATAGCAGCAATATTGATGGGTAGGTCTTGCAGTGAACCTGCTCGGCGCGTCGCCGTCACAATCACTTCTTCTAAAGTGAGCCTGGGTTCCTGAGCAAATGATGGATTTGCCAGGCCCGCGCTCATAGCGGGGAGGGCAATGGCGGTTGCTAGCACCGTTTTTTTGAATTGTTGCTTCATGCTTTTTCATTTCCTTAAACACTGAACGTGACAGCGAATACGCTTTACAAGCCAAGTTAGACCAAAACGCATGCTACCAACTGGGGCTTCGGCTCGCACGATTGCACATCCATAATCGTGAATAATGACAAAAACAAGGGGTAATCGCGGCTGACGCGAGCGCCTAAGGTGAACGCAAAAGGCTTCGGCTCAAAAAATGAAGCGGTTCGAAGCACGCAACAGCGCTTCCTATTCAGACAAGAGGTGGACCAATTGAGTGAACGTGCTTAATTACTCTTCCTGGTAATCCTCTTCAAGAATTCCTTTTTCTTTTAAGGTCTTGATCAGTTTTTCGAGACGGACTAGCGCAACCACACCCACCATTCCGAACACAAAACCGATTATTGTTAAGCCATCCATAATTAATCCCCCGTCCCAGGTCATTCTCGAGCTTACGTGACTCTGATGATGAGAGGAAGGGCGCCCTCATTGAGCGCGCTTTTTTTGAATTTATTCTACGGTTACGGACTTCGCGAGGTTTCTCGGTTTATCCACATCGGTGCCCTTTTGAATGGCAACGTAATATGAAAGTAACTGCAAAGCGACCGTATAAGTAATCGGGCTTGTTATCGAATCGCAATGGGGCATGTTAATAACGTGCACACGCTCACTGCTTTCAAAATGCGCCGCTTCTGGAGCAAACACATAGAGCTCGCCGCCGCGAGACCGAACCTCTTCCAAATTCGATCGCAATTTCTCAAGCAATTCATCGTTAGGTGCCACAGCGATCACGGGCATATCTTCATCAACTAAGGCCAACGGCCCGTGCTTTAACTCGCCGGCGGGATAGGCCTCGGCGTGAATATACGAAATCTCTTTCAGCTTGAGCGAACCCTCAAGAGCGATGGGATAGTAAACGCCACGACCTAAAAACAGCGCGTGATGCTTTTGAATAAACCGTTCGGATACCGCTTCAATGCGAGCTCGTTGGGCCAATACCGCTTCGACATCGTCAGGCAGGGTTCGCAAGGCCTGTAGGAGCTGCGCTTGAAAGTCAGAATCCATGCCCTTACGGCGACCAAAAGCCAACAAAAGTACCAAGATGCCCACCAATTGGGTCGTAAACGCCTTGGTCGACGCCACACCAATTTCAGGCCCAGCTTGAGTCAAGAACACCAAATCACTTTCTCGCACGAGTGCGCTGTTATCCACATTGGCAATAACAAGGGATGCCAAAAACTCATCGGGCGCTGCGTCGCGGAGCGCCGCTAAACTGTCAGCGGTTTCACCCGACTGCGAAATCGTTAAAAGTAAAGTATTGGGTCGTTTAGCCCGCTGACGATAGCGGAACTCCGATGCCACCTCGACATTACACGGCATACCCAAATGTGACTCAAACCAATATTTAGCCACCATGCCCGCGTGATATGAGGTGCCGCAAGCGACGACTTGTATCGCGTCAACGCGATCGAAAATATCACTCGCATTTGCGCCAAAGATGCTCTCATCTACCGCCGGCAAGCCCGCGAAACTGGTGGTTTCAGCTAAGACGCGAGGCTGCTCGTAAATCTCTTTCAACATAAAGTGGTCGAAATCGCCTTTGCTCGCTTGATCAAGCTTATCTTTCAGCTCAACGACGGGGCGCGTAACGGGGGCACCCGTTCGATCCCATATTTGATAGTGGTCGGGCGTAATTGAAACGCGGTCGCCCTCTTCGAGGTAAATGAATCGGTTGGTCACCTGGCGAAGCGCAAGTGGGTCCGATGCCACAAAATATTCACCAAAGCCGATGCCCAAAACAAGTGGGCTTCCATGGCGTGCTGCAGCAATACGATCGGGGTGCGCGATATCGATCGCGGCGATGGCGTAAGCGCCTTCTAATTGCTCTACCACCCTTGCAAGCGCATTGTCTAAATCAATACCCTTGTGTAACTCGACCGATAACAGATGAACGATGACCTCTGAATCAGTTTGCGACACAAATTCAAAACCGTGCGCCTGTAGGCGTTTTCGCAAGGCATCGTGGTTTTCAATAATGCCGTTATGAACAATTGCTACGCGATTGTTGCTGACATGCGGATGCGCATTTTCAGCGGATGGCACGCCGTGCGTTGCCCAGCGAGTATGCGCGATGCCAGTGTGGCTGGATGAAGGGTGCTCGAGCAGCGCCGCCTCAAGAATCGCGACTTTCCCCTGATGTTTCGAAACGAACAGCTCATCGTTGTGCAATAGAGCAACGCCGGCGCTGTCATAACCACGATACTCCAGACTGTGCAAACCCGCTAAGAGTATGTCAGATACGGGTCTCTTTGCTGTTGCACCAACGATTCCACACATAGGTTATTTATCCCCTTTTACCGGACGCTTCCAGCCCGATATGTTACGTTGCTTGGCTCTGCCAATGGCGAGTTCACCTTCGTTCACTGTTTTAGTCACGACCGAGCCGGCGCCAACAAAGCCGTCTGTTTCGATTTCGACGGGCGCTACCAAAGTTGAATTTGAGCCAATAAAAACGTTATCACCCATCGTGGTGACAAACTTATTTGCCCCATCGTAGTTGCACGTGATCGTCCCTGCACCGACATTTACGTTGGCGCCGAGTTGGGCATCACCGATGTAACTTAAGTGATTTACCTTACTTCCTTCGCCAAGAACGGCCTTCTTAGTTTCAACGAAATTGCCAATCTTCGTCTTATTTGCCAACTGTGTCCCCGGTCTAAGCCGTGCAAAAGGCCCGATAGTGGCGTTGTCGCCTATCACGGCATCTTCCAGGTGACTCATAGCACAAATGCGCGTGCCAGAGCCTATGGTAGACGATCGAATGATCGAATTTGGCTCGACCACCACGCGGTCCCCCAAAACAACATCTCCCTCGAACACTACATTTACGTCGACGAAGCAGTCACGACCTATTGTGACTGTACCACGGACATCAATCCGTGAGGGATCTGCGCAAGCGAGACCCTCGGCCATAAGGTCTTCGATGACTCTGGCTTGATACGCGCGTTCGAGTTTAGCGAGCTGTACTTTCGTGTTGACGCCTTCGGTCTCCAAGGCATCTGAAACAGAAACCGTATTCACCACCAAACCGTCCTCTCTCGCCATAGGCAGAATATCCGGCAAATAATATTCACCCTGCGCATTACTGTTCCTGACCTGAGGTAAATAACGCATCAACAAACCTGTTGGCACGGCTAATACACCCGTGTTGACTTCGGCAATGGCTAACTCTTCTGGAGCGGCATCCTTTTGCTCCACGACACGCTCAAAGTCACCGTTCACGTCACGAACAACGCGACCGTAGCCGGTGGCGTCTGCTAGAGTCGCTGTTAATAACGCTGGGTGCTTGTTCGCTGAGCCAACCAATTCGGCCAAGGTTGACGATTTAATAAGCGGTACATCGCCATACAAAATCAAGGTGGTGGAATCGGCATCAAGATAGGGTAGCGCCATCATAACAGCATGCCCCGTTCCTTTTTGCTCCGCCTGTTCTGCCCAAATCAAGTTATCCCCGGTGATCGCTTGTTTAACCATGTCGCCACCATGCCCATACACAATGACGATCTTCGCAGGCTCAAGTGCGTTTGCCGCGGCGATAACATGCGCAACCATCGGACACCCGCCAACTGGGTGGAGCACCTTGGGTAAGTCGGAACGCATTCGCGAGCCCTGGCCCGCAGCTAAAATCACAACGTTTAGTGTCATAGTTACCTCGCGGGCACAGTGTAGCGTGAGCGGTTTAAAATGCCATTACCGTTTTGTAAGTTAAAAACAAAAAACCCGGCTAATTGCCGGGTATGTAATCTATTACCGAAAATTAGCCACGCGTTTTCTGGCGAATTTTCTGCAAGGTCCGCAATTGCGCAGCCGCTTCGGCTAAGCGGGCTGATGCTCGACCGTAATCGAAGTCGGCGGATTGGTTCTCGAGTGCCGCGGCTGCATCTTGTCGAGCTTGTTCGGCAGCGGCTTCGTCCATATCGTCTGCACGAAGCGCTGTATCAGCAAGAATCGAAACCACACCGGGCTGCACCTCAAGAAAACCTCCGGAGACGTAAAATATATCCTCCTCTCCGCCTTGCTTGACGATGCGAACGGGGCCGGGAACCAAAGAGGTCAAAAGCGGCGCGTGGCCATAACCAACGCCGAGTTCGCCCAAGGTGCCGGTCGCCACAAGCATCTCTACCAAACCAGAGAAGATCTCTTGCTCAGCGCTGACGATGTCACAATGTATTGTCATGGCCATACGTGATGTCCCTATCGTCTATTGGCTTATAGCTTAGCTGCTTTCTCGACCGCTTCTTCGATTGTTCCTACCATGTAGAAGGCCTGCTCCGGTAAGTGATCGTACTCGCCCGACAAAATCGCAGAGAAACCCGCAATGGTGTCTTTCAGAGACACGTACTTGCCTGGCGCTCCCGTAAATACTTCCGCTACGTGGAAAGGCTGTGATAAGAAACGCTCGATCTTACGAGCGCGGTCTACAATTTGCTTGTCTTCTTCAGACAGTTCATCCATACCCAAGATCGCAATGATGTCTTTCAACTCTTTGTAGCGCTGCAAAACGGTTTGAACACCGCGGGCCGTCTCATAATGCTCAGCGCCGACTAAAAGCGGATCAAGCTGACGCGAGGTCGAATCCAGCGGGTCTACCGCAGGATAAATACCCTTGGCGGCAATATCACGGCTCAATACAACCGTTGAATCCAAGTGAGCAAAGGTCGTAGCAGGCGAGGGGTCAGTCAAGTCATCCGCTGGTACGTAAACCGCTTGGATAGACGTAATCGAACCAACGCGTGTGGAGGTAATGCGCTCCTGAAGAACACCCATTTCTTCAGCCAGAGTTGGCTGATAGCCTACCGCAGACGGCATACGCCCAAGAAGTGCAGATACCTCTGTTCCCGCCAATGTGTAACGATAAATATTGTCAACGAACAACAGTACGTCGCGACCTTCATCACGGAATTTCTCGGCCATAGTCAAACCGGTCAATGCCACGCGTAAACGGTTTCCTGGCGGCTCATTCATCTGACCGTATACCATCGCTACCTTGGAGTTGGTGAAGTTTTCAACATCAACCACTTTTGATTCTTGCATCTCGTAGTAGAAGTCGTTTCCTTCACGAGTACGCTCACCTACACCCGCGAACACAGACAGACCTGAGTGCTCGGTCGCGATGTTGTTAATCAATTCCATCATGTTTACGGTTTTACCTACACCGGCACCACCAAACAAACCCACTTTACCGCCTTTGGCGAAAGGACAAACCAAGTCGATTACTTTGATTCCGGTTTCAAGCAGCTCTTCACTGGCGGCCAACTCCTCGTAGGCAGGCGCTTTGCGGTGAATTGATGCGCGCTCTTCTTCACCTATAGGGCCTTTCTCGTCAATCGGATTACCCAGCACGTCCATAATACGACCAAGGGTCGCAATGCCTACGGGCACTTGGATAGGGGCCTTGGTATTCGTTACCGCCAAACCACGGCTGATGCCCTCGGATGAACCCATCGCAATCGCACGAACGACACCGTCGCCCAACTGCTGCTGAACTTCCATGGTCAAACCTTTACCATCTACCAGCAGGGCGTCATAAACCTGTGGTACTTCATCTCGCGGGAATTCAACGTCGATAACCGCGCCGATGATTTGAACAATGCGTCCGCTACTCATGTTCGGATCCTCTATCTACTCTTACTTCGCGCACAAAGTACGCACCTATTCTTTACGATGCTCAGCTAATAGCCGCAGCGCCGCCCACAATTTCTGAAAGCTCTTGCGTAATTGCCGCCTGACGAGCCTTGTTGTACACCAGTTGTAGCTCGTCGATGAGCTCACCCGCGTTATCAGACGCATTTTTCATCGCCAACATTCGCGCCGCCTGTTCACACGCGGCGTTTTCAACCACCGCTTGATACACCTGAGACTCGACGTACCGGGTCATCAAAGCCTCTAAAAGCTCCTCTGCATCAGGTTCATACAGGTAATCCCAGTGGTGAGACATATCAGCAGACGCCTCGGGTACAATTGGCAATAGCTGCTCAACGGTTGGTTTCTGCGTCATGGTGTTTACGAATTCATTCGACACCAAAAACAACTTGTCAATTGACCCAGCTTCAAAGGCATCAAGCATCGTTTTAACGCTGCCGATTAGGTCAGCTAAGACGGGGGACTCACCTACGTCGCGTGTCGCTGCGACGACGTTGCCACCAAAGCTCTTAAAAAATCCAGTCGCTTTGGCGCCAATCAAACACAAGTCAACTGCTACGCCTTGATCAGCCCAGCCTTTCATCGAAGCAACCGTGGCCTTGAACAAGTTAATATTCAAACCACCGCACAAACCACGATCCGTTGAAACGACAATGTAGCCAACGCGTTTAACGTCACGCTCTTCCATATATCGATGACGGTATTCTGGCGTGGCGTTACCCAAGTGACCGATTACAGCGCGAATCCGTGCCGCATAAGGCTTACCCAGTTGCATGCGATCCTGAGCGCGACGCATTTTACTCGCCGCGACCATTTCCATAGCGGAAGTAATCTTTTGCGTACTGCGGATGCTGTTTATCTGCGTCCTGATTTCCTTTCCGACAGCCATTACTTAATCCTCGGCCTTACCAAGCCTGCGTGCTTTTGAAGGTTTCGATTGCTGTTTTAAACGTACTTTCGATATCAGAATCGTAATTGCCCGTATCGACAATCGACTTCATCAGATCACCGTGCTCAGCATGCATGTACGCGAGCAAACCATCTTCGAACGGAAGAATTTTGGCCACTTCGATGTCTTTCAAATACCCTTCGTTTGCGGCGTACAGCATCAAGCCCATCTCAGCGATCGACCGAGGCGAGTACTGCTTCTGTTTCATGAGCTCCGTCACACGCTCACCGTGATCGAGCTGCGCTTTTGTTGCTTCATCTAGATCAGACGCAAACTGCGAGAATGCGGCAAGCTCGCGGTACTGTGCCAACGCGGTACGAATACCACCCGACAGCTTCTTCATAATCTTGGTCTGAGCTGCACCACCCACGCGAGATACCGAAATACCCGCGTTCATCGCTGGGCGAACACCCGCATTGAACATGTCCGTCTCGAGGAAGATCTGACCATCGGTAATTGAAATCACGTTAGTGGGTACGAACGCCGATACGTCACCCGCCTGAGTTTCGATTACGGGTAGTGCGGTCAACGACTCGGTTTTGCCTTTAACTTCACCATTAGTGAACTGCTCAACGTAATCCGCGTTCACACGTGCAGCGCGCTCGAGTAGACGCGAGTGCAAATAGAATACGTCGCCTGGGTACGCTTCTCGGCCCGGCGGACGACGCAGCAAGAGAGAGATTTGACGATACGCGATTGCTTGCTTGGTCAAATCATCATAAATGATCAGAGCGTCTTGACCGCGATCTCGGTAGTACTCACCCATCGAACAACCCGCAAAGGGCGCCAAAAACTGCATCGACGCCGGGTCGGATGCGGTAGCAGCCACAACGATCGTATGATCCATTGCGTCGTGTTCTTCCAACTTACGCACCACTGCCGCGACAGAAGATGCTTTCTGGCCGACGGCAACGTAGATACATTTAATGCCGGTGTTCTTCTGGTTGATAATGGCATCAACTGCGATAGCTGTCTTACCGATTTGGCGGTCACCAATAATCAATTCGCGCTGACCGCGACCGATTGGCACCATGGCGTCAATCGCTTTCAAACCTAACTGCACTGGCTGATCAACGGATTGACGCGCGATCACGCCCGGCGCGACTTTTTCAATGGCATCGGTCTGCGACGTAGCGATAGGGCCTTTACCGTCGATAGGGTTGCCCAGCGCATCAACAACACGCCCTTGGAGTTCCGGGCCCACAGGTACTTCCAAAATACGGCCCGTGCAACGACAAGTCTGTCCTTCAGCCAGAGACTTGTAATCACCCAAAACCACGGCACCTACGGAATCTCGCTCGAGGTTCAAGGCCATTCCGTAGACGCCACCCTCGAACTCGATCATTTCACCGTACATCACGTCAGTTAAACCGTGAATACGAATAATACCATCGGTTACCGATACAATTGTGCCCTCATTTCGGGCTTCACTTGAGACATCCAATTGGTCAATACGTTGACGAATGATGTCGCTAATCTCTGATGGATTTAGCTGTTGCATGCTCGGTTCCTCAATCCTACGAATTCATCGCTTCGGCTAATTTGTTCAATCGGCCGCGCACGGAGCCGTCGATAACCATATCGCCAGCTCGAATCACCACACCACCGATCAAAGAAGCATCGGTTTTGGTGTGAACGTTAATTTCTTTGTTCAGTTTTCCTCTTAGGACAGACACGATTTTTTGTGTCTCAGCGTCAGTTAGATCAAAGGCAGAAACCACCTCGACATCGACCGAAGCTTCTAGATTTGCCTTCAACTGCGAAAACAAACCGTTTATTGCGGGTAGCAGCAGCAAGCGTCTGTTGTCCGCCAAAATCTTCACGAAGTTAGCGAATGCACTCGACGCGTCTTCCTGCATAATCTCAATAATGAGCGCCGACAACTGACTTGGTGTCTTTGCCGGATCGTTTAGCAGCCCCGCTACTTTTGGCTCAGCAACAACACCAGCTGCAACCCCCAACTGGTCTGCCCACGCTTGTAGGTTTGACTGAGTATGAGCGTATTCGAATGCTGCCTTCGCATAGGGTCGAGCTAGAGTTGTTAATTCAGCCATGACTAGTGCAACTCCGCCGCCAACTTCTCAACCAAACCTGCGTGCGCAGACTGATCAATCGTTGCACCGAGCACCTTTTCTGCACCGGCAAAGGTAAGCGCCGCAAGCTCTTTGCGAAGCTCAGCCTTGGCTCTGTTTTTTTCTTGCTCGATCTCTGCTTGAGCTTGAGCTTTGACCTTGTCAGCTTCAGCTAATGCAGCGGTCTTTGCTTCTTCTATCAGGGCATTAGCGCGCTTGTTGGCCGCATCGATAATGCCAGCCGCTTCGGTTTTCGCCTCTCTCAATTGCTCACCCGCGCGCTTTTGCGCGAGCTCAAGATCGTGGCTAGCACGGTCCGCTGCTGCCAAACCATCAGCGATCTTAGCTGCGCGCTCTTGCATTGCGGCGACGATGGGTGGCCAAACGTATTTCATGCAGAACGCAACAAATACGACAAAAGCAACCATTTGCCCAATAAGTGTCAGATTAATATTCACGCCTTGCTCCTCATCAATACGAAGCTCGGTTACCCGAGCTCCAGCGTTTCATAGAGGCTAGAAATTAACCAGCAACAACGAAGATCAAGTACATCGCGATACCAACACCAATAATGGGGATCGCGTCTACCAGACCAGCGCCTAAGAAGAAGGTCACCTGAAGTTTAGGTGCCAATTCAGGCTGACGTGCAGAACCTTCAAGCAATTTACCGCCCAAGATACCCACACCGATTGCTGCGCCCAAACCACCAAGGCCCATCATAATTGCGGCTGCTACGTAGATAAGTTCCATTGTTTTCTCCTAGGGTTGTTTAAATCAAACTCATTAGTGATCTTCGTGTGCCATACTGAGGTACACGATCGTTAATACCATAAAAATAAAGGCTTGCAGGGTAATTACAAGGATGTGGAATATCGCCCATCCGAGTTGCAACAATCCAGCCGGTAGCATCCAAGCGATACCTGCGCTGAACAGAGCCGCGATCAAAATAAAAATCATCTCGCCTGCGTACATGTTTCCAAATAATCGTAGCCCAAGAGAAAAGGGCTTAGCCAGAAGACCGACCACTTCCATGAACAAATTCACAGGAATAAAAGCGGGGTGATTAAATGGGTTCATGGTTAATTCTCGGACGAACCCAAAGCCCTTCACTTTGATTGAGTAGTAGAGCATCAAGATAAAAATACCCAGAGCCATTCCCATCGTAATGTTTGGGTCGGTTGAAGGGACAATTTTCTGATAACCGATGCCGGCGGTCATAAATAAGTGCGGGATAAGATCAACTGGAATGAGATCCATCAAGTTCATCAGGAACACCCAGCAAAAAATAGTCAACGACAGGGGTGCAACCAAAGGGTTTCTACCATGAAAAGTGTCTTTTACGGTGTTGTCGACAAACTCTACAACCATTTCGGCAAAATTGACGAGCCCAGACGGAACACCGGATTGAGCCTGTTTTGCTACTTTGTAGAATAACGAGCAAAAAATGACGCCAAGGCCAATTGACCAGGCCAACGAATCTAAGTGGAGCGCGTTAAATCCCATCGCGGCAATTTCATCTGCGCCATGTGCGGTCGTCCATTGACCGCCTTCGCCTACAATTGTTCCATCGTATCGAACAAATCCCTCGGGCAACTTACCATAGGTTAAGTTGGTGAGGTGGTGAACAATGTATTCGGAGATGGTTTGATTCTCGCCGGCCATTCTTGCGTCTCACTATTTCAATCGTTGTGGGTTCGCAACGCAACCCAACTAGTTCCCGCTGTATATGCGATTAGAAATACAAGGAAGCCTGCAAATACAGAGCCTGCTTGCATACCTGGCTGGTTGAAAACCCAGGCAAATCCGATTGCACACAACCCAAATTTAACCCAAACCGCAATAATTGCGGCCTGCGGTGCGACCGTTTTCGATTGTTTCGGAAACGTCCGCGTAATAGCCCATGCTTGGGGTAATGCAATGATTAACGCTCCGTTAATCATTGAAACCCAGTGGCCTGTTCCGGTCAGCAAGCGTGCTAGCACAAGTGCTGTTGCGCCCCCTAGCGTCGCCAGTGCGAACGCTTTCCAAGCGAGGGCGCGGTACTGTAACGCGATATTGACCAACACTCCCCCTTTGCTACGGGGCTCGAACAAAGCGGGCGAATTATAGAGATTAAGGCCTTAAGGTTCAACTCGAACCTCGATAGAAAATGCGTAATATTCAGTAAATAAGTTGCTTTTACTTGATATGCGCGAGGATACCGTCCAATTCATCTAAACTATTGTAGCTCAATACCAACTTGCCTTTCCCGCTCCTACCGTGCTGAATTTTAACGTTCGCACCGAGTCGGGCAGCCAAATCGTGCTCCAAACTTTTTATGTTAGCATCAGCTTCTACGGTAGACACCTGAGCGATCTTTCCATCTAGAATACGTGCAACTAAGGCTTCTGTTTCTCTTACCGTGCAGCCCTTTGCTACAACTAATCTTGCGGTTTCAGCTTGTTTGTCCGCTGGTAAGCCTAGAATGGCTTTTGCATGGCCCATCTCGAGATCGCCGCGCTCAAGTAATGTTTGCGTCTCTTTTGGTAAGGACATTAAACGCAAAAAATTTGCAACCGTTGAACGAGATTTGCCTACGGCTTGAGCAACCTCTTGCTGAGTGAGTTCAAATTCTGTCTGTAACCTGTGAAGCGCTATTGCCTCTTCCATTGCATTCAAGTCTTCACGCTGAATATTTTCAATGAGAGCCATGGCCAGAGCAGTTTCGTCAGACAACTCGCGAACGAGTGCCGGTATCGTTGGTAAACCAGCGAGCTGAGTTGCTCGCCAGCGACGCTCTCCCGCAATAATTTCGTATTTCTTGGGTCCTATCGCTCGAACTACTATCGGTTGCATAACACCTTGAGAGCGAATGCTTTGCGCAAGGTCCTCAAGCGCTTCAGGTTCGATATCACGCCGAGGCTGGTACTGCCCCCGCTGTATTAATTCAACGGGCAGTTGTTTGAGCAAAGCATAACCGGCCGACTCTGAAGCACCTTGCTCTTCTGATGGGGTTACGTCGCGCGATGTGTCTCGAAGCAGCGCGTCAAGCCCCCTACCTAAGCCTCTTTTTTTCTGAACCATATCTTATTACCTTGATTGAGCGCTGTGACGGCGAACTAACTCTGCTGCAAGCGCGAGATACGCTTTAGCACCGGATGACTGTTTATCGTAATACATCGCCGGCATTCCGTGACTTGGCGCCTCCGCAAGTCGAACATTTCGTGGCACAACGGTTCTAAACACCTTAGCACCAAAATGATTGTGCAACTGGTTAGAAACATCATTCGTTAAACTGGTTCGAGGATCGAACATCGTGCGCAAAATACCGGTAACTTCGATATTAGGATTGAGGTGCTCTTTCACACCTTCTATGGTATCGAGCAAATCAGATAAACCCTCTAATGCGAAGTATTCACACTGCATTGCGATAATGACGCCTTTTGCTGCAACGAGCCCGTTTACCGTCAACATATTTAGGGTAGGGGGACAATCGATCAAGATGTAGTCGTAACGCTCTTCAATGGGCTCTATATGTTTACGAAGACGAGAGTCACGCCCGATTTCGCCCATGAGTCTGACTTCGGCCTCAGTGAGATCACTGTTTCCAGGCAACACGTCAAAACGAGCAATATCGGAGCGAACAATGACGTCTGTAGCGCTTTTCCTGTTAAGCAATACATCACAAACGCTACCTTCAAGATCGCGCTTATCAACACCAGAGCCCATAGTAGCATTGCCTTGAGGGTCAAGATCAATGAGCAATACTCTCCTTTTCATTGCGGCTAAAGATGCTGCCAGATTAACGCAGGTAGTGGTTTTTCCGACGCCTCCCTTCTGATTGGCAATTGCGATAATTTTGGCCACGGGTGAAATTTTGTCCTTATGAGTTGGGAGCTGCCAGAACAAGATGCCTTTCTTCGTCTAGAAAGGGTACTGTTAAGGGGTTAATGCTTTTAATATCGCACATGGTGCCAACGGCTTCCAGTTCCTCATGCGGGTATCGGCCTTTCATCGCCAACATCAAACCAGAGGGTTTTGTTAGGGGCATGGCTATCCGAAAAAAATCTTTCAATGAAGCAAAGGCTCTGGATACCACAAAATCATAGGGTTCCTGTTGTGAAAGTTCTTCCGCCCGCTGATGTAGTACATGCAGATTAGTTAAATTCAAATGAAAAATGCATTGCTGTAAAAATCGCGTCTTCTTGCTGTTACTGTCGATTGCTGTAATTCTCAAATCGGGGTTTGCAATAGCCAATATAACAGACGGCAAACCGGCGCCGGCGCCGATATCTAAAACACTTCCATGCGGGCAAAAGGGCAGTACGGACAGAGAATCCAGCAAATGTTTTACAATGACACCTCGTTGATCTCGAATTGCCGTTAGATTGTACGTTTTATTCCATTTCAACAAAAAGTCAGCGTAATCAAGCAAAGTCCCTTGCGTTCTAGCATCCAGACTTAGTTGCATCTGCGCTATACCTGTCAACAGAGTAGAGGATGAGTCGACCTTACTAGGCACTTTGTTTTGTTATCCCGGCAGCAGACTGCTTTTTTAAGTAAATAACGAGCAAAGACAATGCTGCGGGTGTCATTCCCGGTATTCTCGAGGCTTGATCGAGGTTAATAGGACGAACTTCATCTAACTTAGCTTGCAATTCGTTTGATAAACCAGAGATAACACTGTACTTGAAAGTATCGGGTATCACTGTTTCTACTTGGCCTGATAGCCTTTGGATTTCTTGCTCTTGCCGTGCAATATACCCTTCGTATTTCGACTCTATTTCCACCTGCAGCGCCGCATCAGGTCTAATATTCTCAGCAGAGCTTAGAGCCGCAAGATCGGGGTAATTCAGTTCGGGCCGTTTGAGAAGCTCAAGCATGGAATATTCGCGCGTAAGCGGCTTCTGAATCTTAGTCTCTAAAAGCTTGGATTGGGGAGATCCGGCTTGAATATAGGTTATTTTCAATCGCTCCTTCTCAGCTCGGCATTGACCCATTTTTTCATTAAAATCCGCCCATCTCGCATCATCAACTAAACCCATATCACGCCCAATTGGGGTCAATCGTTGATCCGCGTTATCTTCGCGGAGCATCAGCCGATATTCTGCTCTGGATGTAAACATCCGATAGGGCTCTTTAGTACCTAAAGTCACCAAATCATCGATCAGCACGCCTATGTAGGCTTCTTTGCGACTGGGCGTCCAAGCCGGCTTGTCTTGCGTTTGCAACGCGGCGTTCATTCCAGCAATAAGCCCTTGCGCACCGGCCTCTTCATAACCGGTCGTGCCATTGATTTGCCCTGCAAAAAATAATCCGTTAATTGCCTTAGTCTCAAGTGAATGTTTCAGTCCTCTAGGATCGAAAAAATCGTACTCAATTGCGTATCCTGGGCGAATAATGTGCGCTTTCTCAAACCCCTTTATACTTCGAACCAAATCATACTGCACGTCAAACGGCAAACTGGTAGAGATCCCATTAGGGTATAATTCATTGCTGGTGAGACCTTCTGGCTCAACAAACACTTGATGCGAATCTTTATCAGCAAAACGATGAATTTTATCTTCAACGCTAGGGCAATAACGCGGGCCAGTACCTTCGATAACACCTGAAAAGAGAGGTGATCTATCCAGGTTTTTCGCGATAATTTCATGTGTCTTGGTATTGGTATGAGTTATCCAGCAGCACACTTGCCTAGGATGTGTTTGGACAGACCCCATAAGAGACATTACCGGCTCTGGTTGGTCACCCCACTGTTCTTGCATCTGTGAAAAATCAACTGAACGCGAATCAATTCTTGGTGGAGTTCCTGTTTTTAAACGTCCAACGCGTAAATCAAGATCTCTCAGCCGCGCCGAAAGCGTCATGGCAGCAGGATCGCCTGCACGACCTCCCTGACTATTTTGCAGACCGATATGAATTTTTCCGGCCAAAAAGGTCCCAGCGGTTAAAACAACACAGGTTCCCTTAAATCGAACCCCCATTTGCGTGATGACACCTCGAACTTGGTCACCCTCGATTATCAAGTCATCAATTGCTTGCTGGAAAATATCGAGATTGGGTTGTTGTTCTAAGCGTTTGCGAATGGCAGCACGGTATAAAACTCTGTCTGCTTGAGCTCGAGTTGCTCTAACAGCTGGTCCCTTCCTTGAATTTAGAACGCGAAATTGAATTCCAGCTTCATCAGTAGCAAGTGCCATAGCACCGCCCAAGGCGTCTATTTCGCGTACTAGATGGCTTTTCCCAATACCACCAATAGCGGGGTTACATGACATTTGCCCCAAGGTGTCAATACTGTGTGTTACCAAGAGAGTCATGCAGCCCATTCTAGCCGCGGCTAAACATGCCTCAGTTCCTGCGTGTCCGCCTCCAACCACAATAACGTCGTAGTGCTGTGGATAGTCCACTGAATAACCCTCAAAAGAAGTCGTCAAAGGATCGCATTATACGAAGAAGTTCGTTTGAGAACAAAGACCGTTTTTGTGTTCTGTTTTCCTCTTAGCGTTTTTAAAATTTTAAACATGTATTTATATATGTAAGGTATATTTTATTATTCTTGTAATTATTAGAGGTCTGTTTTCTGTTTATAATGTCTTTTTTTTAATAAAAATCAATGAGTTAAATTTTTTCTTCTTTGTGTGCAGATCGGTTTTTGATTGCGTACGGCAGATGTATAAAAAGTGGATATCCTTTTTGGTGTGTACCGTTTATTTTTCCTACACCTTTTATTCATAGAATTTCACTTAACTTATACACACTTTTTGGGTTATCTCGTTTTTAGAAGACGCGTTTACTTTCTCTGTGGATAACTTATTTGCCTATACAGAAGCTTGAAAAAATTTCACCCAGAAGATCGTCACTGGTAAAAGTGCCTGTAATCTGGCTCATCGCGGTCTGAG
>Ga0181564_10000986_pt1 | contig 25259 bp, 22 predicted proteins | sample 011ome_24_FD_134512 | JGI IMG/M metagenome (GOLD analysis project Ga0181564, IMG submission 134512) | Coastal salt marsh microbial communities from the Groves Creek Marsh, Skidaway Island, Georgia - 011513CT metaG (megahit assembly) | ecosystem: Environmental > Aquatic > Marine > Intertidal... | reverse complement strand
ATATTTGTATTTTAAAAATAACAACAACAAATATCATAATAATTAATTGAAAAATTAATCTTTTTAAGGGGGACTTTAAAATATTTTTATCTGATAATAGTCCTAAAATTAAAATTAAAAATAATATATAAATTATTTCAACATTTATGTTTTTAGTAATATTAAAATATACAAGACTAAAAAAAATAAAAAATCCACCAGATAAAACAGTTTTTTTATTATTTTCAATTTTATGATTACTATACGATGGAATATCTAATAATAGTCTATTCTTGCCTAAAATAAAATTTACGGACAAAAGTAAAAAAATAAGAAAACTTAGATCAAAGAGATTTATTATATTCATCGATATTCAAATAATTTGTTGCAAATATAATAAAAAAAAAGAAATAAATAAAATATTGAGAAGAAAAAAAACTTCCAGTAGGTAAAAAAGGGAAAAATAATGCAAAATTTGTTAAAATAACAGATTTCTCTAAATAGTTGAATTTTTTGTTTTTAAGCTTAAGTAAAAACAAAAATATAAAAACTATAAATAAGGTTAATCCTATCAATCCCGTCTCTACTAATAGCTCAAGGTATATGTTGTGAGGATGAGTTGAGCAATAATACTTATAAATATTTTTTTTATAAACAAAATTTGAGTTAAAATTTTTATTTTGAGAACCCTCTGCTTTACTGCATATAATTCTATATTTTTTGATTCCATGGCCAAATAGTAAATTTTGCTTTGAAAGAACTATTGCTCTTGCAAATAGTCCTCCATGATAAGTATTTAAAAAACTATCGTATTTTATTGAATTATTTACTTTTAAGTCTTGAACTTTCTGAACTGTAATTCCTAAATTTTTTGCTATTTCTACCTCACTTTGATAATTAAAATTCTCTGAAAAAATATATTTTTTATGTTCAGAGTCTATTAATTGTTGGGTTGAATATTTTTCACTTATAGATTTAGAAATTCCAAGATCGCCAATATAAGTTAGATATTTTTTTTTATATTCTTTTAAATAATTTGTATTAAATAAAATTATATTAAAAATTAAGATAAAAGATAAAAATGATAATAAATATTTATATTTTTTAATATAAATAAAATACGTTAGCAACAAAATAATTGAAAGTATAAAAGCAGATCTTTCTCCACTAAGAAAAATTATAATTACAAAAGATGTTAAAAAAACAGATAATAACAAAAACGAAAATTTTCTTTTTTCAATTAAAAAAAAAGATATTAACAAGATTAGAAATTTTGAAAAAAAGGATCCCAATATTGCCTCATCATTAAAAATTCCTGATACTCTATTTCCATCAGCAAGTTCATATCCAAGTAGGTTTTTACCAAAGTAATATTGAATAAAAGCATCTATTATTAAAATAAAAAATAAACTAAGATATATTTTTATATGTTTTCTACTAAGAATAAATTTTGGTTTTATGTATCTAAAACATACTAGAACAAAAAAAAAAATTGATAGATAAAAAACCTTGACTATTCCATGCACATTAAAAATTACTAAGTTCGTGACTAACAAATATATCAGAAAAATTAAGAAGATTATTTCATAATTTAATAAGGAAAATTTGTAGTTATTCTTTATATAACAGTAAATGGAAAGACTAAATACCAAAATTACAAAAATATTTTTGAAAATTGGACCTGCAACTATAAAAAAAGGACATAAAAAAAATACTGTATAAGTTAAACTTTCAACCTTAAAAGATTTTGAATTAATCATTAGATTTAATCTTCAGATTTTAATTTGGAAATTAATTTTTTTTCTTTATTAAACCAATCACTGAAGTTCTTAAGTCCTTCATCAATATTAGTTTTAAATTTAAAATTTAAAGATTTTCTTAATTTTTTAGATGAAGCTCTACTACCAACTGTATCACCCTTTTGAAGTGGTAAAAATTTATTTTTGAATTTTTTTCCTGTTATTTTCTCAATTTTTTTAACTAGGTCAAGAAGCTTAATCACCTTTTCATTGCCTATGTTTATTAGATTAAAATTGTTATTAAGACTAACGTCTGGTTTTAAATTAGAAATTTTAATTTTCTTTTGTTTTTTTTTAATAATTAAAAGTTTGTAAACAGCATTAACCACATCATTTATATAAGTAAAACTTCTATAATGATTCCCATAATTATAAATATAATTTTTTTTATTTGTTAAATTATTTTTAAAAAATTTAAAAATTGACATATCTGGTCGTCCAATCTCGCCATAAACTGTAAAAAATCTTAAGCCAGTTGTTCTTAATCCATGAAGGTGTGAGTATGTATGAGCAAATAACTCATTAGATCTTTTGGTTGCACCATACAATGAAGATGGATGATCTACATCATCAAACTCAGATGAATAATTATTGTTATGTATTCCATATACTGAGCTGGATGATGCATATAAAAAATGTTTTATTTTAAAATTATTAGATAAATTAATTATATTAAAAAATCCTTGTATATTAGTATTAATATATTTTTTTGGATTGATAAAAGAATATCTTACTCCTGCTTGAGCTGCTAAATGTACAACATAAGAAAATTTTTCGCTTTTAAATAATTTTTTAAGTTGTTTTTCATTTTCAATATCAATTTTGAAAAATTTAAAATTTTTATTTTTAATTAAAATACTAGTTCTTTTTTTTTTAATTTTTAAATCATAATATTCATCATAATTATCTATACCAATTACTTTAAAATTTTTTTTCATAAGAAAGTTTGATAAGTGAAAACCAATGAAACCTGCAGATCCTGTAATTAATATTTTTTTATGCTTCATACTTATTTAATATTTTCTTATGTACATCCCAAATTTTTATTGGTTCTTTATAATCTTTTATGGATGTAATTAAATAACCTTTTTGATTATGTATTGAGTTTTTTATAGCTATAAAATTAACATTTTCTTTTAAATTTAATTTTAGTCCATCAATATTTATAAAATCATCTTTTTTAATTTCTTTATCATATATTAGTTCAACATATGCTCGTTTTTCATTGATTTTTAAACTAAAGATACTCTGCTTATTAAGTTTAATTGAAGAAATTTTATTTTTCGCATTTATTATATCCTCTTTATTATCAAAGTATAATGTGTAGTCTCTAGACATCCTTTTAATAATTTTGGTAAAACTAACTCCAATTTTTTTAAAGAATTCATTATGATCTTTCAAATTATAATAAAATACTGGACTATATATTGCTATTTGACTCAACCCTGTAATAATTAGAAATTCAATATTTTTATCTTTTTTAAATTCTCCTAAAAAATTATCATAAGATTTAAGACATTCCAATATAGGATCAACATTTTTAATATACCAATAAGGATTTTTTTTCATGAAGGTTTCAACTGAAGAATTTAAAAAATAATGATGCTGTATATGAGCACATGAATTTAAAAATAATGAAAAAATATCATAATCTTTTTGTTTTCTTAACGATTTAAATATTTCCCAGCAAAGATAATCAAATATTATTGCCTTATAAAATTTATATTTAATTATTTTTAAAAAATTTTTAATTATAAAAAATTTAAAGCTTGTTGAGGTTTTTAAAAAAGAGAAATTTAATATTGATAACAAATCTGAAAATTTTATATTATCACCTGCATTTTCAAGAATTATTCTCTTAAAAATGTAAAATATTTTTTTGGTACTTTTGTCAGCATTAACTGAAGTTTCAGTCCATGGATCAGGTAAAAAAAAACTATTTTTACTGAAGCTATTTTTTAAATTCATTGGGAATAATAAAGCTAATTTTTTATTATATTTTAACTCAAGTTCTTTTAAAAAGTTCCATTTATTTTCATCAAAGTCATTTAAATGAGAAACTTTATGTTCAGAAAAATTTTTGCCAGAATAAAATGAAACCCATTGTATCCAAGGTTCAAGATTTTCATACTTTTCTTCTGATGATGTTTCAAAGAAATTAAAATTATTTAAATAATATTTAAAGTTAGGCAGATAACCCTTAGATATATATTTTGCAACTAAATCAAAGTTTACTTCGTTGATTTGCAAAATAATCAATTTCTTTTTCATATTGAGTTATATATATCTAAATATTGTTGAGATGAATTTTTATCAAATTTTTTTTTAAATAATCTATAACTATTTCTTTTAAACTTCTTAATAATATTTGGAGTATTGATAATTTTTTTTAAAACTTTGTATATATCGTTACTTTGTCTAGGTTGCACCAAAAAACCGTTATAGTTATCTCTTACCATCTCTAAACAGCCATTTGTCTTGGTAGTAATTATAGCTTTTTTATAAAAAAGAGCCTCAAGCAAAGATGCTGGTAAACCCTCGCCATAAGAAGGTAAAACTATAACATCAGATTTTTCAAGGTATTTTGAAATATTATTTTGATGTCTAATATATTTTATACCATAATATTTTGTAAGATTGTTTAAATAACTTTGTGATATTGAGCTAGGATTATTCTTATCAGGATCCCCAACTAAAAAAAAAAGTGATTTTTTTCTATCAGTTTTAGCTAATTTTTTTATCGCATCAATGAATTCTATAACGCCTTTTTGTTTAATCATTCTTGAATGCATTAAAAAAACTATTTTATTTTTTATTCTATTTTTGATTTTATTTTTTTTGTCATAGAATTTTACTGATGGATAAATGATTTTTTTTTTTATTCTTTTTTTAAATATATTTAAAATAATTTTGTTATCCTGATTATTTTGAAATATAACTATATATGATTTAAGAAACAATAAATTGTATAAATATTTATAAATTATTTTATTTGCAAAAAAATTATTACCCAATCCTGTTATAGTATTTATTATTTTAGTTTTAAGAAAAAAAAAAGAGACAAGAGATACAAAAACTATTGGCCTTGCAGTAAAATTATGTGCGATATGAATATCATTTTTAATAAATATTAAAAATATCTGAAATAAAGTTTTAAGATTTAAAAAAAAACTATTATTTTGATTTAAAAATTTAATTTCTATAAACTTTATATTATTGTGTTTATTTTCAAGATATTTTTTTTTATAACCATCAAAATCCATACATACATAAACATTATATTTTTGTTTATCTATTTTATTTACTAAATCTTTTCTAAAGTTTATAAATGTCCATATACATCTGGTAAAAATATAAATGTTTTTTTTCATATTGCTTGATTGTATAAATTATATAATTAATGAGTAAAATTAAAAAACTAAAAAACTTTTACAGGAATAAGAAGGTTTTGATTACTGGCCATACAGGATTTGTGGGTAGCTGGTTATCACTTCTTATGATTGAATTAAATTGTAAAGTCTACGGAATTTCTAAATATATTAACGATAATTCAAAAAATTACAAAATATTAAATATTTCTAAAAGACTTAAAAAAGAATATTTTATAGATATAAATAATCACAATAATTTAGATAAAAAAATAAAATTAATTAAACCAGATATAATTTTTCATCTAGCAGCACAAGCTTATGTCTTGGAAGGTTTTAACAATCCATTAAATACTTTTAAAACAAATATTATTGGGACTGCAAATGTACTTGAATGTTCAATTAAAAATAAAATTCCATACAATGTAATTATTACGACAGATAAATGCTATATTAACAAAGAAAAAGATGAAAATTTTAGCGAAGATTCAGAATTAGGAGGAGACGATCCCTACAGTGCATCTAAAGCCTGTGCAGAAATAGTAAGCAATGCAATGTCAAAAAGTTTTTCTAATAACCATATTTATATCGACACTATCAGAGCAGGTAACATAATTGGTGGAGGTGATTTTGGATACAAAAGATTAATAACTGATATTTTTAACTCAATAAAAAATAACAAAAAAATTGTTATCAGATATCCTCAAGCTATAAGACCTTGGCAAAATGTTTTAGATGTAATTATGGCATATAGCCTAATACCGTTAAATCAAAAAAATAGGAAAAGCAATTATGAGTCTTGGAATTTAGGTCCAAGTTATAATGAAAAAAAAATTACAGTGCTAAACTTAGTTAAAAAGTTTTTAAAAATTTTTAATAAAAAAATAAATATAAAATTCAAAAAAAGTAAAATAAAAGAGAAAAAATTATTAATGTTAAATAGTGATAAAATAAAATATAAAATTAAATGGAAAAATCAGTTTACAATAAATGAGACTATTGACCAAACTTGTATCTGGTACAATATATATTTGTCTGGAAATAATGATAAATTAAATCAATATTCTGCTTCTTTAATAAAAAAAATTTTAAATTAAATAAAGAACTATCGAATAAGTAAACAAACAACTCCATTTTGATATTTTTGATCGATTACTTTAAAATTATTTTTTTTCAATTTTTTAATTAAATAATTTCTATCAAATTCGTAGATATGATCACTATCAGTGTAATTTAAATAAAAATTAATTTTTTTTTTGACATTGTTTAAGTTATCATTTTCTGCATCTGGAACTTCAAGATAAATCTTTGATTTAAATTTTTTTAAAGTTTTAAGAAAGTTAAAAGGTTTTTCTAAATGCTCTATTACATGTGAACAAATTATTAAATCAAAATTTTTTGACAAGTAGTTTTTGGATTTTATTACATCGGCACAAATATATTCTATATTTTTTTTTTTAAATTTCTCTTTTGCTTTTTTAATTACTTTAGGATCATAATCAATACTTGTTATTTGTTTTACATAATTTGACAACGTGTAGGCTATATAACCATTGCCACATCCAATATCTAAAATTTTATCATTTTTATTAATATATTTTTTTAAGTTACTAATTGTAAATTGAGTTGAGGGATGAAGATCTTTAAATATTAAGTAAGATTTTTCATAAGCCAGTCTTTTAAATATAAACTGAATATTTAAGTAAAATCTTAACTTTGAAATATTAGATATTAGCAAAAACTTATCTAAATTATAAAATAATGAATTTATTATATTAAATTTTTTTTTTCTATTATACTTTTCCATTTTTAAAAGAGATATACTTTATTAGCTTTTCTACACCCAGATCGGCAGATATTAATTTTTTGGTACTACTCAAATTATTTATTTTAAATTTGTATATTTTTAATTTATTATTTTTTTTATTTTTGTAATTAATCTTAATATTTTTATTCATTATTATTTTGAATTTTGATTTAATTATTCCTGCCAAAGTTTTAATTCTTAAATTTTTATTAGAACCAATATTTTTGATTATGAAATTTGTATTATGTTTTTTTTTTAAATTTAGAACTATTTCTTTAGCAATATCTTTTACATTGATAAAATTTCTGTAATCATTTGGATTTGAATTTATGTTTATCAAATTATGTTTATATGCTTGTAGACATAAATCATTAATCACTATATTCCACGAATTAGTTTTATTAAAAAAAGGTTCGCCATAACCATTTGCAATTCTTAAACAAATTGTATTTATTGAATTTTTTAGTGCAAAATATTTAAGAAAGTTTTCAGCTTGTATATGAAATAAAGAATAAGCGTTCTTTGGAAATATTTCTGAATTTATATTTATATTTTCTCTACAATAGTTTTTATATACTTGTGCAGTTGAGAGAAATATTATTTTTTTTAATTTTTTTTTTATAAATTCAGAATTCAATAAATTTATAAGTGATAAGTATCCAACTTGATGCCCAACATCAAATTTCTTTTCAGCGTCAAAATGATCTAGTGAAGCTGCATACACTATCATATTTGGATTAATTTTTTTTATTATGTGAGGATTAATTTTTTTTGATAAGTCTATAAAAAAAAAATTTGCTTTATTATTGATTCTTCTTTTTTTAAAAGAGATGGAGTCAACTTTAAATTTATTTTTTAATAAGTTATCGACTAAATGAGACCCTATAAATCCTGTCCCTCCAACAACTAATATTTTATCCATTAGATTATTTAAAAACTATATCCCAATTATAATCAAAAGCATTATCATATGGACTATATCTTATAATTTCACTTTTATCATGAGGTATTGAGCTGCAATTAGCAACAATACACTCTTTTGTACCTATGTTTTTAAAACCATTAATTATTTTAGGTGGAATTTTTACAAGCACGTAGTTATGTTCACCCATAAAAATTTCTTGCTTTTGCTTGTAGGTGGAAGAGTCTTTTCTGTTATCAATCAAAACAAGTTTTATCATTCCCGATATTACTGAATAATTAAGTGTCATTTTAGTATGCTCATGCCAACCTTTAACTACCCCTGGGTAAGCAGTAGAAAAATATATCTCTCCAAAATTTTCAAAATTTGAGTCTGTGGATTTTAGCATATGCATTATTCTTCCTCGCTCATCACAAATTTTTGTTATTTTTTTTATTTCAACATCATTTATCATTTTACAAAAAAACTTTTTTTATTTAATTCTAGTTTTTCAAGATATTCGTGATCTCTTTTAGTGTCCATACATTGCCAAAATCCCTCATGTTTGTATGCCATTAATTCCCCATCTTTGCTGAGATTTTCCATTGGTTCATTTTCAAAAACGCAGTTTTGAGAATCATCTAAATAATCAAAGATTTTACTTGATAAGACAAAATAACCACCATTAATCCAACCTTCATGGGATTTTTCTTTCTCTTTAAAATTAATGACTTTATTTCTATCTAATTTTAAATACCCAAATCTTGCTGGTGGTCTTACAGCAGTTACGGTAGCAATTTTTTTATGTTTTTTGTGAAATTTTATAAGATCGTTAATATTTATGTCGCATAAACCATCTCCATAAGTCATTAAAAAAAAATCATTTTTTTTAAGATTCAAAATTTTTTTCATTTTCTGAATTCTTGATCCAGTTTGATTTGTCAAACCGGTGTTATAAACGCCCACTTTCCAATCAGAAAATATTTTTTTAGAATATTTAATTTTATTATTATTATAATTAATTTCAAAATCATTATTTGCTATATTAAAATTCATAAAATATTCTTTAATCATATCTACTTTGTATCCACCTGCTATCTTAAAATTTTTTATTCCAAATTTACTAAAGTGTCTCATAATAAACCAAATTATGGGTTTTTGACCGATAGAGATTAAGGGTTTAGGTTTATTTAATGTTTCCTCAGAAATTCTAGATCCAAAACCACCAGCAAGTATTACAGAATTTATCATTTTGATTTTGATTATTTATACTGTTTTAATTTAATCTGTATATAAAAAAAATATATTAAATATATAATATCGTAATTTTAAAGAATACTTAATCTTCTAATGAAAAAGAAAAAAATTTTAATTACTGGCTCTAATGGCTTCATAGGGATTAATCTGATAAAGCAACTAAAAAAAAAATACAATATTTTTGAAATTGGTAGAAAAAAAAAAAATAAAAAAAACTATTTTATTTTAGATTTAAAAAATTATAAAAAAGTTGAATATTTTTTTAAAAAAAATAGCTTTGATTTAATAATTCATTGTGCTTGGTACACTAAACATAGTGATTATAGAAAGTCAAATAAAAATTATAACCATCTAAATCATTCAAAAAATTTATTAGATCATTATATCAAAAATGGTGGCAGAAACTTTATCGGTATTGGAACTTGTGAAGAGTATTATAAGAAGAATTTTAAAAAAAATTTTTTTATTGAAAATCATAATATCAAGCCAACTAATATTTATTCAAGAGCTAAAAATTTTTTTCACCTTTACCTAAAAAAAAGCGGCATTAATTATAAATGGGTAAGAATTTTCTATTTATTTGGTGAGGGGGAAAATAAAAAGAGATTATTTCCATCTTTAATTGAAAGCGTTATAAAAAACAAAAAATTTAAATTAAAGAATCCAAACTTTAGAACAGATTTCTTATATGTTGATACAGTTGTTAAAATGATTGATAAATTAATTAACCTAAAAGTTTCAGGAGAATTTAACGTATGTAGAGGAAAATCAGAAAAATTGGAAGATATCTATAATTTTATAATTAAATATTTCAGAATAAATTTAACAAAAAATAGAAATAAAACTAACAATAAGCTTAATAAAGAAGAAATAGTTGGATCAACAAAAAAAATGAAAAAATATAAATGTTATGTCCATTCAAATTTTGAATATAATCTTATTAAATATCTCCGACTATTTAAAAATTCCAGACCATAATTTTGAAAGTTTAGTTTCTGGTAATTCAGTGTTTATGTAGTTGATTGCTTTTTTAGAATACTCTTTTCTTATCTCAGATTTTTTCATATAAATATTTAATAATTGCTCAAACTCAGTTATATTTTTAAAGGTAAATTTAAGATCAAAACTTTTTTCGACCTCTGTATAAGCAAAAGTATTTGAAGTTATAGTGGGCATTCCCATCTTAAAAAATAAAAAAAGTTTATTTGCAGGCTTTCCATATTCTAAAGGATTACTTTGTGACAAAGGTATTATTGCTAAATCATTTTCAATTATATTTTTATTTATATTTTCAATATTCCATTCGTGAAAATATATATGATCAGTTTTTTTTTTTAAGTTATAAAAAGAGTTCTGAAGATAAAATCTATTCATATATTTTTTAAAATATAAGTCTGTGAAAACATTTAATTTTATTTTAATTTTATTACTTAAATCTGAGTTGTATTTATTTATAAATTCAATTACCTCATTAGCAAATTCGTTGAAACAAATATTTTCCGGCAATCCTTCCCACACAAGATTAAACTCATTTTTTTTTTTAAATGAAAAATCTTTTTTAATTTGGCTTATAAAGCTTGAATGATAATCAAGAATTACGTTTACATTTGAACAAAAATTCACAAAAAAATCCCTTTGTTTTTTAGTAGAACAAACAACTGCATAGGATTTTCTTGCTATAATTTTAATTATATCCAGATAATTTAAATAAAAAGATGAATGTTGACCCGAAAAATATTTTGCTGGTGCTCTTAGAATATTCTTAATTTTATAGTTATTTAGAAACACGTATGAATCTACACATTCAAATATAATTTTCGTTTTATTAAAATTATTATTTGCCCAAAATGTAAGATCAGAGGCCATTGTTACTACTACAAAATCAAAGTCACCATCAGAAAGATCTTCCAAATTTGAATTATAAAGTATTTTAAATTTAATTTTATTTAAAACGCAATATCCAACAAATCTTCTATAGTCTCCAGGAGCTTTTAAGTTTATTGAATTTGGACAATAAGCGATTTGCATTACATTCTTATAATTTTATCATCTTTAGATTTGCTAAAAACATTTCTTGTGTCAATTATAAGTTTTGAGTTATTTTTAATCATATCATAATTGACATAATCATGATCTGTTAAAATCAATATAAGATCATATTTTTTTATTCTTTGTATTGAAAGATTTGTATTTTTTTTATTTTGTAATCTAGGGTAGTGTCTATTTTTTCCAATTTTTTTAATATATTTATCATGAAAATCTACTTTAAAATTTTTTATAAGAAGATCATTCATTATAAATAAACTAGGACTTTCTCTATAATCATCAATATTTTTTTTATAAGCCATTCCTAGAATTAAAACTTTATTTATTTTTATTCTTTTTCTAAGTGTAATTATGTTATCTATAATTTTTTTTGGAACGTTAGAATTAATTTTTTCAGCAAGTTTTATAAATTTACAATTAAATTTGTGTTTATCTAATTTCCAAGAAAAATATATAGGATCTATAGGTATGCAATGACCACCTAAACCTGGTCCTGGATAGAAAGGCATAAATCCAAAAGGTTTTGTTTTAGAAGCTTTAATAACATCCCACACATTAATATTAATTTTTTTGAACGCAAATTTCATTTCATTAACTAATGCAATATTTACTGCCCTAAAAATATTTTCATAAATTTTTGTTGCTTCTGCAACATCAAGAGAATCAACTTCAATAACTTTTTTAAATATCTTTGAATAAAAAGCTTTTATAATTTTTTTGCTAGCTAATTTATCTGCTCCAATTACTTTAGGAATGTTTTCTGTTGTAAATTTTTTGTTCCCTGGATCCTCTCTTTCGGGTGAATATGACATAAAAAAGTTTTTTCCATCAATAAAATTGTTTTTTACATAAAATTTTTTCAATAACTCTTTGCAAGTTCCTGGGTATGTTGTTGACTCTAAAATTATTAAAGGAGATTTTTTTTTTATATTTTTAATAATTTTTTTAGTTGCACTATTAACAAATTTTAAATTTGGTTTTTTTGATTTTGTAAGTGGTGTTGGTACACATATAATTATTATGTCCATATTACTAAGTAATTTGAAATTACTAGTTGGAAATAAGGTGTTATTATCAATTACTTTTCTTAAATTATTTTTTGATATATGTTTTATGTAACAATCTTTACTAACTAATTGTTTTATTTTGTGATTGTCTTGGTCAAAACCAAAAACTTTAAAATTTTTTTTTGCTATTAAAATTGAAAGTGGTAATCCAACATATCCCATTCCAATTACACCAACATTTAGCTTTTTATTTTTAATCTTTTCAATAAAACTCTTAATATTTCTCATAAATTAATGTATAGACCTACTTAATCTATATGGCTTTAAAAAAAAACTGTGCGTCTTGTGGCTCTTCTAATGTCCATCTTATTTTAAATTTAGGTTCGACACCACTTGCTAACAGTTTTTTAGTAAAAAAAACAGACTTTTCAAAAGAAAAAAAACATCCCTTACGCTTATATATTTGTAAAAACTGTAAATTAGTACAAGTATTCCATACAGTAAAACCTTCTGAATTTTTCATAAACTATGATTATTTATCTGGAGCTTCCACAACGTGGAAGAGACATTGTAAAAAATATACTGATCATATGATTAAGGATTTCAATTTAAAAAAAGAAAATGGATCAATTATTGAAATAGCATCTAACGATGGTGTATTAATTGATAACTTTGTAAAAAAAAATTTTAAATGTATCGGTATAGAGCCCTCTGTGATTGCTCACAGGATTGCTTTAAAAAAAGGTATAAAATCAATAAATAAATTTTTTAATTTAGAGACAGTAAAAAAAATTAAAAAACAAGACACGCAATTAATTATAGCCAATAATGTTATTGCACATGTTAAAAATATTAATAATTTTGTAAAGGCAATATCAAAAATAACTAACGACAAAACTATAATTACGATTGAATTTCCGTATGTTTATAATTTAAAAATTAGAAATCAATTTGATACAATTTATCATGAACATCATTATTATTATAGCTTACATTCAATATCTAAACTTTTTGAAAGGCACAATCTAAAAATATTTGATACTGAAAAAATCAAAATTCATGGAGGATCTTATAGAGTTTTTGTTAAACGTAAATCTTCTAAGAGAAGTATCACGCAAAGATATAAAAATTTATTGAGTTATGAAAAAAATATAAAATTAAATAATATTCATTTTTATAAGAATTTTCAAAACAAAGTAAATAATGTAAAACTAAAAGCAAATAAATTAATTAAAAGTCTTTTAAATCAAAACAAAATTATACACGCCTATGGGGCGGCAGCAAAAGGTAATACATTTTTAAATTTTTGTAATTTAAAAGATAATCAAATTAACTTTATATATGAATTTAATGAAACAAAAGTTGGAAAATATTTACCAGGATCGCATATAAAAATTCTATCCCATAAAGATATAAAAAAATACAAACCTAATTATATAATAGTTTTACCTTGGAATATATTTGAAGAAATTAAGGAACAGCTTAAATATACTAAAAAGTGGGGTTGTAAATTAATTAGATTTTTACCTACAACTAAAATAGTAATTTGAAAAAAATTTTATATATAACCTATGATAGCTTAAATGACTCTATTAGCAAATCTCAAGTAAAACCATTACTAAATAATTTAACAAACAATTACAAAGTTTTTTTGATCTCATTTGAAAAAAAGGATAATAGAGAAAAGATTAAGCATATAAATATTTGGAAGAAGTTTAAATACAAGAATTCTAAATTGTCTAAATTTGGATTGATACTAAAATGCTTCTTTTTTACCTTAACATTAGTTAAAAAACATAAAATTGAAATAATTCACTGCAGAAGTTACATTCCAGGAATAATTGCTTATTATATTAAAAAATTTACAGGGGTAAAATATATCTTTGATATTAGGGGATTTTGGTTTGATGAAAAAAAAGATGCTAAACTTATTAGTTTCATTTTATATAAAATATTAAAACTAATTGAAAAAAAAATATATACGAGTGCTGATTTTGTTATAACCTTATCTAAAAAATCAATAAGTCATATTAATCAAATCTTTAATGTAAAAAAAAGAAAAATAGAACATATCACTTGTTTTACAAACTTAAATAAATTTACCAAAAACTCAAAAAATCTATCAAAAGAAATAATTTTTGGATACGTTGGGAACATTGGCTTATCATACGATTTTCAAAAAGTATTATTATTCTTAAAAATTTATAATAAATATAATAAAAACTGGAAATTAATATTTATAAATAATTATCTAAATAAAAGAGAAAAATCAGATTTATTTAAAAATTTTCCACATAAGAGTAAAATAAAAATTTATAGTTCTGAGTATAAAAATATTAATCATATGTATAAAAAAATTAATTACGGAATATATTTTTTAAAAAATGATTTTTCTAAGATAGCCTCATGTCCAACAAAACTTGGGGAAATGTTGGGTTCTGGAGTACCAGTAATAACTAATGGACAAATTGGTGATATTGAATTTATTATTAATGGAAAAAAAAAATGTGGCTTTGTTATCAATAAAATTTCAGATAAAAATTTGTACAAATTAAGTAAAGTTATAAAAAATAAAAAAAATTACCTCAGAATGAAAAAAAATGCAGTTTATATAGCTAAAAAATATTTTGAACAAAATAAAGTTCTGTTAACCTACAATAATATTTACCAAAAATTAATATAGATTGTGAATATTTTTTTTTTAATAAATACTTTAAGATCTGGAGGAGCACAGCAAGCTTTAACAAGTATTCTTGAAAATTTTAAAAAAGAAAATTTGAATGTATACTTAATAGTAATTGATAGAAAAAACAAAATTGACTCTACAATTAGTAATGACAATTTGAATGTGATTTACCTTAATTCTTCTACTAAAAAACCATTTAATGTCTTAAAAAATCTATTTTATTTAACAAATAGACATAAACCTAAATATATTATTTCTACAGGGAATTCAGAAATAATTATATTTTCAAGATTAATATGTTTTTTAAAAAAAATAAAAAATATAAGTTGGATACAATTTGATTACGAAAATTCAGTTCCTAGATCAATATACAAAAAAATAATATGGATTTTATTTTTTAAAAAATTCTCTTTTATAGATAACAAAATAGTTTTAATTTCAAACTATTTAAAAAAAAGATACATTTCAGATCTTGGATGGGATATTAAAAAAATTTCAATTATACCAAATACTTTTTCTAGAGATTACATTAATTTATTTAAAAATAAAAAAGTTAAAAATAAAATAATTCTTTGTCCTGGAAGATTAGATTATGACAAAAATCATTTAGAAATTATTAAAGCCTTAAATGTTTTTAAAAATAAATATGATAATTTCAAATGTTTATTTATTGGAGAAAAAGGAAATGCTTATAAGGACATAAAAGAAAGTATTCAGTTTAATAAACTAGAAAAAAATATTAAAATTGAGAAATTTTCAAACTCTAAAAAATTTTTACAAAAATTAAATAGTTCCTTTTTAGTTATTTTAGCCTCAAAAAAAGAACCTTTTGGAGTAATTGCATTAGAAACTATTTTTTTAAAAAAAAACTTTATAATTTCAAACTCTACAGGCTTCAAGGATATAATAAACGGCATTAAAACAAGAAATATAATTCATGATTATAAAAATTCAGAAGAAATTTATAAAAAAATTATATCTTTATATTCTAGACCACTAAAACAAACTGAAAAAGAAATTTTTTATGAACGAATTATTAAAAATTTTGAAAGTAAAACCGTTTTTAAAAAATGGAAAAAAATTATAGTATAATGTGTGGTATTAATGGAATTGTAGATTTTAAGAATAATTTAAATAAAATAGATATTAGAAATATCATTAATAATTTTAATAAAAGCATTTCTCACAGAGGACCAGATGGTCATGGATGTGAAGTTATTGACAACATTGGTCTAGGCCACACACGTCTGTCAATTATTGACCTGAGTAAAAATGGCAAACAACCAATGTATGATAAAAATAATAATGTATTAATTTCCTATAATGGTGAGGTCTATAATTTTTTAGACTTAAAAAATCAATATTTGACTAATGATATTTTTTTTTCAAATAGTGATACAGAAGTAATATTAAAATTATACTCTTCTCTAGGTATTGAGAAATTGATTAAAGAGATTAATGGCATGTATGCATTTTGTATACTTGATAGAAATAAAAAAAAAATTTTTCTCAGTAGAGATAAAATTGGAAAAAAACCATTATATTATTATTTTGATGATGAATATGTAATATGGTCTTCAGAGTTAAAGTCATTTAAATATTCACCCATTAAAAATAGATTAAGTATAAACGATGAAGCTATCAGAAATTATTTTGATGTAGGTTATATACCAGCTCCATTATCAATATTTAAAAATGTTTATAAACTTTTACCAGGTGAAACAATTGAGATAGATTTAAATAGAAAAACAAAAAAAAATTTTTTCTTTGAAATAAAAAATGAAAGTTATAATTGTAATTTAGAAAATATTAACAACCTTGAAAAAACATTAGAAGACGCTGTAAAAATAAGAACTATTTCAGATGTTCCATACGGTGTATTTCTTTCAAGTGGCATAGACAGCTCATTAGTAGCATCAATTTTAGCAAAAATAAAAAATACAAAAATAAGCTCATTTTCAATTGGTTTAAAAAATAATTATCTTGATGAGTCCAGATTATCAAAAAAAATAGCACAAAACTTAGGTTTAGATCATAATGAGTTAATAATAAATGAAACTGATCTAATTAACACAATCCCAAGAATGATAGACACTTATAGTGAGCCTTTTGCAGACTCCTCTCAAATTCCAACTTATATTTTAAGCGAATTCAGTAGAAAAAAAATAACTGTTGCTCTTTCTGGTGATGGTGGTGATGAAATTTTTGGAGGATATAATAGGTATTTATATTTCCAAAAATACAATTATTTATTAAGATTTATTTTTATTTTAAATAAAATTAATATTTTAAGTAGTCCAATTTTAAAAACAGTAACTGAAAAAATAAAAAAGAAATTTCCACTAAAGGAGAGTGTCTATAAATTTGACTCGCTGAGCCAGATGAAAAATATTCAAGATTATTACAAGAAAATGGTAATACAAAGTAATGCAGTCAATAAAATATATAAAAATAATGTTGACTACAATATATTTTACTTAAAAGGGCCTATAGATAATGATTATTTAAAAATGATGCAAATTAAAGACATAAATAATTATTTACCAGATGATATTTTAACTAAAGTCGATAGAGCAAGTATGGCACACGGTCTTGAAGTTAGGTGCCCATTGCTTGATAAAAGATTACATAAGTTTGTGGGTATAGATAATAATTTAAAAATTTCAAATAATAATGGAAAATTTTTGCTTAGAAAAATTTTATCAAAATATTTAGATATTAATTTGATATCAAAAAAGAAGATGGGTTTTGCGATACCATTGCACAGATGGCTTTCATGTGAATTATATGAACTTGGTAGTGATTTATTTAATTCATCATTATTAAAATACGATAATATACTTGATCAAAGTGAAATTTTAAATCTTTGGGAACTTAATAAAAAAGGAAATACACATTTTTCATTTCTGCTATGGAGTATAATAATTTACCTCCAATGGAAAGATTCATGGCAAAAGTAAGTATAATTTTAAATAGCTTTAATCAAGATGAATATTTTGAAACAGCTATAAAAAGTGTTTTAAAACAAACCTATAAAGATTTTGAACTAATAATTTCAGAAAATGGATCCACTGATAATACAAAAAACATTATGTATAAATATGCATCAAATCCAATCATTAAAATACTTGATTATAAGAATAACGATGTAATTGGAAAAAGATTTAATCAAGCTATCAAAAATTCAACAGGAGAATTTATATGTTTTCTTTATTCAGATGATTTTATAGATAAAAATAAAATATTAATACAAGTTAAAGAATTCGAAAAAGTTTCAAATGAATATGGTGTAATTTATAGTGATGTAGAAATTTTTAATGAATATAGTAAAAAGAATTTTAAAAGAAAAGTGATCAAATGTGATGGTTGGAGTTTGAAGAATCAACTTGAAAAAATCCATATTGATGGACATATTGATATGGTTTCTCCGATGATTAAAAAAGAATGTTTAATAAAACATAAATTTTTAGAAAATATATTTGCTGAAGGGGAAGGAATTTTACTAAGAATTGCTCAAGATTATAAGTTTAAATACATTCCTTACTCTTTGGCATATTTTAGAGATACAAAATTTAATAGAGGTAAGGCAATAATACAAAATTTAAAATTCCATTATGAAACACTAAATATACTTGAAAAAAATTTACTTAATAAAAATTCTAATATGATAAATTCACTTAAAATGTACAGATTTTATTTTACACAGAATGTTGCGTGGGGCAATCTAAGGGCCAATGGTGATATGAGTGAAACTGAAAAAATTTTTTCAGAAATAATTAATTTAAAAAATTTTAAATATTTCAACAGTAAAACATTTATACTCTTTATTATTAAAAAATTTCCTAAAAAGATCATAGAAATATTAAATTTATTTTTTGATAGATTATTTAATATAAAAACTAATAATATTTTTATTAAAAACTATGGTGGAAAAGATAGATAGTTAAATTTCTAATACTGATTGAAATTTTTTTGCAACCTCTTCGCTGCTGAAATTATTTATAAAATTTTTATTAATTAAATTTTTAGAACCTAAATTTTCAAATAAGCTTAATAATTCCTCTGAAAGTTTTTTAGGATTGTTATGTGAAAAAGTATATCCACCCATTTTTTTTATAATATCTCTTGCAGTTCCATCAGGAGTTATTCCAATTACATCTTTTCCTGATCCCATATAATCCACAAGTTTACTTGGGAAAAAAACACTTTTTGAAAATGGTGCATCAATTACAAGTAAATAATCAGCATTTTGCATAATTTTAAGAGATTTAGAGTAACTTATAGGCCCTAAATATTGAATATATTTTCTATAATTATAAATTTTTGCTAAAACTAGAAAATTCTGAGATCCATATACTTCAAACTTTATTTTATTAAAAATATCTTTTCTTGTTTTTTCAATAATAATCAGCGCATCTATTAAAACTTTAGGGAATCTTTTGCCATAAAATTTACCAATATAACGAAAATACAATTTTTCTGATCCATTTTTATTTAATGTCTGAAAATTACTATAAAGTTTTTTATCAAAACAATGTGGTATAATATAAATTTTATCTTTAATAGTTTTGTTATACTTTTTGCCTATTAATTCTTTTGTTTCATTTGAGGTGCAAATAATTTTTTTGCTTTCTTTAAATACTTTTTTTTCATTTAAAATATTTAATAACTTTTCTATCCCTAAGTATGACTTGTTAAAAAAAGGATTATCAGACCAAGGGTCAGAGAAATAAGTAATCCAATTTTCTAAATTATATTTTTTTTTTAATTTTAAACCTACTAAGTGAATTGAGTGTGACTGAGACCAGGTTATTACATAATCGTATGACTTAATATCGATATTTTTAATTATATAATGATAAATCGTATTATTTAAAATTCTAAAATAATCTGGAAAAGGAAAAATTCTTTTTAAATTTAAAACTGACAATAATTTAAAAACTCTATTTAAATTACAACGATAAATTTTTCCAAAATATTTATTTATATAATTTTCAAGAGAAGCATCTAGGTCTATTGTTCCTGGTATTGGTTGTTTAATTGTTACTACATCTGTTTTAAGATCTTGCATGTTTGCAAAAAGTTTTGCAGACAATATACTTTCGGGTGTCGCTTGTGGTGAAAAAGAATAAGTGATTAAAAGTGCTCTTTTCATTAAAAAATTCTATTTACTAAACCATTTTATGGTTTCTTTAAGACCTTTATCAAAATTTGTAAATTTTAAATTTTTAAAATCTTGCTTAAGTTTTTTATTTTTAGCTTTTCTTTTTGAAAATCTATCCCATTGCCTTGTAGGTATAAATCTTATCTTACTTGTTGAATTAGTAAATTTTATAATTTTTTTTGCTAAGTCGAGTATTTTAATTTTACTTGAGGAACCAAAATTGTAAATTTTATTAAATTTTTTAGGATTTTGAATTAATTTTTCCAAAATTTTTATAAAATCTAAAACATAGGTAAAATCTCTTGTACTTATACCCTTGCCGTGTATTTCAATTGGCTTGTTATTTATTGCTTTTGAAATAAAATTTGGAACCACATTTCTGTATTTTCCAACATAATCATAAGGCCCATAAAAATTATATAGTCTGAAAATTGATGCATTCAAATTATGATAATAGTTATAAAAACTAACATATTGTTCTGCTGAAAATTTTGATATTGCATAAGGAGTTTTAAAGGATGGGTTTAAAATATTTTCATCAGATTCTTGAGAGCTATAAACACAAGATGATGATAAATATATAAATTTTCTTACTTTATATAATTTACATAGATCAAGTAAATTTATTGTTCCCAATATATTAGTTCTTGTATCTTTATAAATATTATCTATTGAATTTTGATTGGCAAAGTTAGCTGCACAATGAATAACTGTATGAATTTTTTTTTTTTTAAAGATTTTTTGTATATGATTTCTATTTTGAATATCAACTTTATTCACATCAATTTGTTTTGGAATAAAATCTTTATTTCCTGAAGAAAAATTATCTATTACTGTTAATTTAAATTTTTTGTTAATAAAATTTATAATATTTTTTCCAACAAAACCACAACCACCACTTATTAAAATATTTTTTTTCATTTGTTTATAAATTAATTTCTTATATCCCTAAAGTTTAATAAGTTGAACTTAGAAAAGTTTTTTAATTCTTTAAAAAATAATTCATCAAAAGCAACATGGGAAGGATCTGCATAAATATTTATAAAATTATAATCTTTATTTAAAATTATTTGATGTAATTTTTTTATTTCTAAATAATAATCTGTAGAAAGGATTAATTCATTTTTTTTGTTAATTAAGTAACTCCAAGAATCTAATACCTTTACAGGTTTATCAGCGCATCCTGTAACTGATATTTCGGTAATGCCTTCAATTTTAAAGACCGCACCCTTATATAAAGCAATATCATAGATAGAAGATGAAGAAAAAGTGTAACCTAATTTCTTTAAATACTTAAATATTTTTTTCTTTTTATTAAAATTTATATCTCCAAAATGAGGTGCCCTAAATCCAACTAGATCAATCTTAAAGTATTTTTTAAACAATTCATGAGCTAGTCTTATATCTTCTTGAATGAATTCGATATTCTTATTTTCATAAGAAAAAATTGGCTCATAATTTTGGTTAACATCATCAAAATAGGTGTGTAAATAATATCCATGATTTAAAAATTCTATATTATATTTATCTCTAAGAGATTTAATCAATTCAATATTTTTTTTTATAAGTTCACCAGGAATTGCTAGCACAATTTTAAAATTAATTTCTTTTAACTTTTTTAAAAGTTGTTCTAGAGCATTTATATCTTTTTGTGTATCACAATCGAATGAAAGTAAAAAAACTTTCTTATTAATAGAAGAATGAAAAAAAAATTTTTTTCTTGCAAATTTTTTTGATACAAATTTTAAAAAAAAGAAAGAAAAAACTCTTATTGGATTTTTCAATAGAACATTAATATACTTGAATTTATTTAGCATTCTTTATCAAAATTTTATAAATTCTCTGTGATACTTTACCATCCCAGTTTTCAATTTCTTTTTTTTTAATTATTTTGTTTTTAAATATTTTTGTAAAAAATTGTTTATAATTTTTAAAGTTTATTTTAAAAATATTTTGTGAGTCTATAAGATCCTCCCTTTCTATAACATCTCTTAAAACCATACACTTTTTATTATGAAAAAAAGCTTCTTCATGTACACCTCCTGAGTCTGTAACAATCAATTTGGAATTTATTAATAATTTAGCAAAATCTGTATAAGTTAATGGATTTATTAATTTTACATTTTTATTTAATGTTTTTAATAAATTAAACTTTTTCAAATTTTTTTTTGTTCTTGAATGACATGAAAATATCAACGGTATATTTTCAGAAAGATTATTAATAAGTTTACATAGTTTTCTTAAATTAATTTTATAATTTATAATTTGATATCTATGAGAAGTTAATAAAATATAATTATCTTTTCGAACTAACAGTTTTTTTAGAATACTACTTTTTTGAATTTTTTTTTTTAAATTTAAAAAGTTGTCAAATATTATATTTCCTACTAAATAAGACTTCTCTCCTAAACCCTCTTTTTTTAAATTTTCTAAACTTTTTTGAGTTGGACAAAAATTAATATCTGCCAAATGATCTGTAACTCTCCTATTTATTTCTTCTTGCATTTTAAAATCATTAGATCTTAAGCCGGATTCAACATGGAAAATTTTAAAATTTCTTTTACTTGAAGCAATCGCTGCTGCCAATGTTGTATCAACATCCCCAAATAAAATTACTAAATCTGGCAAAAATTTTTCTAAAATATTTGATATTTCTCTTATAAAATAGGAAATCATATAAACATTATTTTTTGCATAATATTTATTTAATAAATAATCAGGTTTTTTAATTTCTAAATTTTTACATATATTTAGGTATAAAAATTTATCACTATGTTGATTAGTATGAAGTATCTTTATTTTAAATTTTTTTTTTTTTTGAATAAATCTATATAGAGGTGCTAATTTTACAAGATTAGGTCTAGCACCAGATATCATTAAAATTTTTTTCATAAAAGTTTTTTAAAATAAATATTGTACTACTATTATTTTATTATTAATAATATATAAATTATTTTCATGTGTGGTTTTACATTTATTTTAAAAAAAAAAATCCTTAAAAAGGAGTTTGATAGTAAAAATTTTCTCAAATATTTAAAAAAAAGAGGCAATGATAGCGATGGAAATTTTTTCAATGAAGAAATTTCTGTTTTTTTTCAAAGACTTTCTATTATAGATCATCAATTTGGCTCTCAGCCAATGCTTGATAATGAAAGAAACTACCTCATATGTTTTAGTGGTGAATTGTACAATTATTTAGAATTAAAAAACGAACTTTCTTTATTAGGAGTAAAATTTTTTACTAATTCAGATACAGAAGTAATGTTAGAGGGCTACAAAAAATATGGATCTAAATTTTTAAATAAAGTTAATGGGATGTTTTCAATGATAATTTGGAATTTCAAAGAAAAAAAAGCTTTTGTTGCTAGAGATAGATTGGGAAAAAAACCTCTATATTGGTATCAAGATGAAAATATTATATGTTTATCCACAAACATTGAAACATTTAAAAATTTTGATTTAATAAATTCTAATAATTTAAACATTAATTCTCTTATAAATTTTATAATTCATAATGGTGAAAATAATTTTTCTAACTTTTTTTTTAATAAATTGAAAAAATTTCCAAGAGCTAATTATTGCTATTTAGAAAAAAATAGAAATTTTGATTTCAAACTAAAAAAGTATTGGGAAATAAATTTTGAAAAAAAAAATAATAATTTAAATTACTTTATTGAAAAATTTGAATATCTTTTACAAGACTCAATAAAGATACGTCTAAGATCAGATACAAATAAAGCTTTAGCATTATCTGGAGGTATAGACTCCTCGACTATTGCATATATTGTTAAAGAAAAGCTAAAAAAAGAAATAAATTATATAAATATCGACAATGAAAAATATAGAAAAGACACATTAAATGATGACAATCCATCAGACATTGAAAAATTTCTTAAAATTAAAATAAATTATATTAAATTAAATAAAGAAGAGTATCTAAAAAGTTTTGAAACTGATTTTCAAGATAATGAACTCCCACATAATCAACCACAGAGCATATTGTTAGATAAAATGACAAAGAATATTGGCTCACACTCAAAAATATTGCTTACTGGAAACGGTGCTGATGAAAATTTTTTTGGTTATAATGGAGATGAAAGATTCAAGCTACTAAATTATCTAACAATGGCAACAAAAAGTATTAACTATTTAAATAAAGAAATTATTTTCAAATACCTTAAGATAAAAAACTCTAAAGTTGGAAGACAACTTCATTCAAATTACTCATCAGATATTTTTTTTGATCAAGTTGATAAAAATGATGAACTTAAAAATATTGATATATTGGATCTAAAATTTTACCTATCTATTTTTTATCGATCAGAATATTCAAATTATATACTTCCTGATGAAATTGGGCTTAAAAATAATGTCGAAATTAGAAGCCCGTTTCTTGATTATAGATTAATAGAATTCTCATCTAGTCTTCCACATAAATTTAAATTACCAAGCATTTCTGAAAATATTAATAATAAATTTATACTAAAAAAACTTGCTGAAAAATATTTTCCAAAAAAAATTATTTATAAAGAAAAAAGAGGATTTGGATGGAACTTAAATTTTAATAAATTATTTATTGAAAATTATAATTATAAAAAATCTATATCTAATTTATCATCTTTTGGATTTAATATAAAATTTTTAGAAAAAAATTTCATTTTTTTTAAAAACCAAACAAAAAAAAAGATGCATCCAAATATTATGAGTAGTAGAATTTTTTTTAATTCTCTATTTCTCTCACAATGGTTAAAAAAATTAACTAAATAATCCAGTTTTCATCTGCTAGCTTATTTCTCTTAAAAAAAAAATTAAATAATTTTCTTAAATAATAATTGATATATGTATTATCTTTTACATAAGTTGGTATTAATATTTCTTTTCCATCAAATCTTTGTTTAAAAAATTTTATACCTTTTTCTTTAGAACTATATGCAATAGGATTAAAGCCAGTAAGATCTAGGTATTTTATTTTTTTATTTGCTAAAATTTCAATCAAGTAATTTATTAAAAAAGAATGAATAGAGTTTTTTAACAACTTATTCCTACCAATCATCACTAATGATGCTAAGTTATTATATATTCTAACGCCAAAAACTCCTAAATATTCATTGTTTTTTTTTAATATAAAAAACTTATGATGCTTTTTATATAATTCCCAAGTTGCTTGTTTAAACATATTTTTTTGCTCTGGATAATCTTTATGCCCTTCAGACTTAAAAAATAATTTAAGATATAAATTAAAATT
>Ga0181564_10000981_pt1 | contig 25356 bp, 25 predicted proteins | sample 011ome_24_FD_134512 | JGI IMG/M metagenome (GOLD analysis project Ga0181564, IMG submission 134512) | Coastal salt marsh microbial communities from the Groves Creek Marsh, Skidaway Island, Georgia - 011513CT metaG (megahit assembly) | ecosystem: Environmental > Aquatic > Marine > Intertidal... | reverse complement strand
TTTGTCAATCTCTATGATTATATCACAATTCTTTAGTGTAACGTGTCGGTGAGCTATCATTATAATAGTAATATCATTTTTTAATTTATTTATATTATCAATTATCTTTAACTCAGTTTCTATATCTATAGCACTTGTGGCTTCGTCCATTACTAATATTGATGGTTCATTGTACAAGGATCTAGCTATACTTATTCTTTGCTTTTGACCTCCAGATAATTTGATACCTCTATCACCAATTATCGTATTATAATTATTTGGCAACTCATTATTAATGAAATCCTCTAAGCAGGCAATTTTACAAACTTCCTCTACTTTTTTTTTGTTAATTTCATTTGCATCAATACCAAATGCAACATTATGATAAATATTATCATCAATTAGAAAAGTATCTTGTGGTATGTATCCAAATTGCTTGTACCATCCATATTTATTTTTTTGATTAAGTTGAATTTCATCTATTAATACATGTCCTTTAATTGGTTCCAATAAGCCTATAATCACATCTATTAAAGTAGTCTTACCCCCGCCAGTGGGTCCGATTATTCCAACTTTTGATTTGCATGGAATTACTAAATTAATTTTATCTAAAATTAAATTATTTGACTCTTGATATTTAAAATCAACATTATTCAATTTAATTGATTTTTTAAAAACTATGTTTTCTCTAAAATTTTTATCAACTAACTTGACTTCATTTATCTTTTGAAACATTTGTTCCATGTGATCTACTATAACATTTGAATATCTAAGCTGACTTAATGCAATATAAATTTGCTGAAATGCTGGTAGCATTCGATATCCAGCAAAAGCAATTAGTGAAATAATTGGCAAAGTACCTAGGAAACTTTCTTCATCAATTTTAATTAAAATTAAAATTAACAATCCGCCAAAAGCAATTGCTTCAATTACAAATCTAGGGATCTGAGCAATAGCTTGTGCTGCAGAATTTGATTTAGCATAATCGTATGAATATAATGCAAAAAGTTTTGAAAAATATGTCTCTTGACTACTTATTTTTACTTGCTTGATGCCACTAAAAACTTCATCTAACAATTTGTATCTGTTTTTATTAGAATAAAATCTTTTTTGACCTTTTTTTTCTAAAATTTTTTTCAATAATGTATAAAAAATAAGGTATGAAATTGAAATTATTAAAAAGATTATCAATGTAGTTGATGGATCGGTATAAAATAAGACACTTAGTAATAGTATAATTAGTATACCATAAGCAACTATATTCAATAATGGCATAAATGATTTATCAATAAACTCTCCAACTTCTGATAAAATGTTCCTAGACAGATTAGAGGCCGATTGTTGTGTGAACCAAGAATATTTTTGATTTAGATAATAATTTAAGATACGTTTTGATAAACTATATTCTCTCATGTTAACAAATCGAATTTGAAGATAATTTGTTATAGATCTAAGAAATATTGAAATTATAAAAAAAATTAAGATACCATATCCAAATATTTTTTGGAAAGGAAAATAATTTGTAATCCCCAATTGATCAAACTTAATTGATAAAAAATTTAAAGTTGGATTTGTATTAATCAAATTTGGATCAGACAATATAGATATAAACGGAAAGATACTTGCAATACCAAGAGTGTCAACAAAGCCTGTAAGTAAAATAAGGATAAATAATATTAATGATCTTTGTTTTTCTTTTTTGTTTAAAAATCCTAAAATTTTAAGAACTGTGCTCATTTTTTTTATATTCTATATATGTTTCTTTTAAACCATCACTTAAATTGATTTTAGGTTTCCATCCCATTTTTTTTATAACATTAACATCTAAAAGTTTTCTTTTTGTACCGTCTGGTTTTTTTTTATCAAAAATTATTTCTCCAGAAAATCCAATTATTTTCTTAATTTTTTTTGCCAATTCTTTAATTGTCAAATCTTTTCCTGATCCAACATTTATATGCCCACACATTGAGCTTGTGTTTTTTACATAATCTCTCTTATTTATATTCATTATAAAATAAGCAGCTTTTGCTAAATCTATTACATTTAAAAATTCTCTTTTTACATTTCCACTTCCCCAAACTTCAACACTTGTTTTGTTGGTCATTTTTGCATAATGAAACTTTTTTATCAGGGCTGGGATAACATGGCTATTTAAGCCATGATAATTATCACCAGAACCATAAATATTGCACGGCATAATACTTCTGAAATCTAAGTTATGGGACTTACCATACTGTCTGTTATAACTTTCACACAATTTTATTCCTGCAATTTTTGCAACTGCATAAGGCTCATTAGTCTTTTCTAAATACCCTGACAATAAATATTTCTCTTTTATTGGTTGTTTTGAAAATTTTGGATAAATACAGCTAGAACCTATAAAAAGAACTTTTTTTATACCACATAAAAATGCTGAATGAATCAAATTAGACTCGATCATTAAATTTTCATAAATAAATTGTGCTGGATATTGATTATTTGCATAAATTCCACCAACTTTTGCTGCAGCAATATATATTTGATCAATAGGATTTTTTTTGAAAAAATTAATTACAGATTTTTGATTTAATAAATTTAACTTTGACTTTGGTCTAGTAATTATGTCGTAATTTTTTTCTTTTAATAAATTAAAAATAGCGCTTCCAACCATACCCCGGTGACCAGCGATAAAAATTTTTTTAATTTTTTTTTTCACCAATTTTTTTTAAAAGTAAATCTCTTTTTGCAATCTTTAAATCTTCAGAAACCATTTCTTTCACTAATTTTATAAAAGAAATTTTTGGATACCAACCTAATTTTTTTTTAGCCTTAGTAGAGTCACCTAATAAAGAGTTAACTTCAGTAGGTCTATAATATTTTGAGTCTACTTTTATAATCTCTTTACCTTTATATATTCCGACTTCATTTTTGCCTTGTCCCTGCCATTTTAAATTCATATTAAGCTCTTTAACCGTATAGTTAATGAAATCCTTAACAGAATATTGTTTACCAGTTGAAATAACGAAATCATCTGGTTTTTTTTGCTGCAACATAAGCCACTGCATCTCAGCATAATCTTTGGCATGACCCCAATCTCGTTTTGCACTCAAATTACCAATAAATAATTTTTCTTGCATATTAAGTTTAATTCTTGTGAGTGCTCTTGTTATTTTTCTTGTGATAAAAGTTTCACCTCTTACAGGTGACTCGTGATTAAATAAAATTCCATTACAAGCATAAATACCATAAGCCTCTCGATAATTTACAGTAATCCAATAAGCATATAATTTTGCAGCTGCATATGGACTTCTTGGATAAAATGGCGTTTTTTCGTTTTGCGGTGTTTGAAGCGAATTACCAAATAATTCAGAAGTAGAAGCCTGATAAAATTTTGTTTTTTTTGTCATTTTTAGTATTCTAATTGCTTCTAATATTCTTAAAGTGCCTAAAGCATCTGAATTTGCTGTATATTCTGGTTGCTCAAAAGATACAGCTACATGACTTTGTGCTGCTAAATTATAAATTTCGTCAGGTTGTATATCTTGAATAATTCTAATTAATGAAGTTGCATCCGATAAATCTCCATGATGAAGAAACATCCTTGGATTTTTTTCATGGGGATCTTGATAAAGATGGTCTATACGTGCAGTGTTTATCAGTGAAGAACGACGTTTAATCCCGTGAACCTCATAACCTTTTTTCAACAATAATTCAGCTAGATACGAGCCATCTTGTCCTGTGATACCTGTGATAAGAGCTTTTCTTAGTTTCATAATTCGTTATTAATGATTTATTTATAAATGTATACTTTAAATTGATTTAGTTTAATAAGTAAAAATTTAACAAACAATTTAAAATAAAATCTTTGTCAAAAGTTGTTAGCATCTTAGAAAAACCAAGAGATATTTATGAAATAAATTCTGTTGCAAGTAGGTATAAATCTAAGAAAGTGCTTATTTACATCTACGATCAAGCAAATTACAAATTTCAAAATCTTAAGAATTATATCTTAGAAAAAAAAATTCAAAATATTAATTATAAAATTATTAATTTAAAAAATATCAATCAATTAGAATATAAGTGGGAGAAAATTACTAATGATTATAATATTTTTGTTTTTCCTTATCAATCACATTTTTTTTTGTGTAAAAAGATCCGATATTTAAAAAAATTAGATAAAAAGGTTGTTCTATTATCAAATGGCACAGTCAATTGTTTAAAAATTTATGAACTAATCTTATCAAGTAATAGAGTAATAGATTTACTTAAAAATTTATTCAAATTTTTTTACTATAAGTTAGTATTTCCAGTAGACTTTTGTAGTTATGTTCTATTTCCACTTAAAGTTTCTCTTGCTAAAAAAACATATAAAGTCGATGACATAAAATTGAGTAATTCAAAATTTAAACAAATATTAATTAATAAAAGAATTGACACCTTATTTGTTGGCTCAGGAAAATATCCAGATAAAAAAACATTAGAGTATTATAAGATTAAAAATTATTGTTATACATCTAAATATTTAATAAAAAAAAAAATAGCATTAGTGAATGGATCTCCAATTAAATTAAAAAATTTAGTTATTTCTGAGGAAATTTTAAATTTAAAAAATATTAAAAATTGTATTGGCATATTATCTACTTCAACATTTTATGCATTATTAAAAAAAAAGAATGTTTCCATTGTAGATACTGAATTTTTAGAAGGTAACTTTTTTTATAAACTCTTTTTAAAATTAAAATTTAATCGTATAAAAAAAATTTAAAATAATTTAAATTTTGTAAGTGTAGTTAAATGAAAAAAATTTTAATTTATAGACACTGTAGTTTAGGTGATTTTATAGTTGCTATACCCGCGATTAGACTAATTAGAAAATTAAATCCAGGTGCTCAAATTTACTTAGCTAGTTTAAAAAAGAATGACAAAAGATTTGTAACCCCAAATTTAATACCTTTAGAAAATTGCTATATAAATAATTTTATTTTTTTTAATTATAATTTTTTTTCTATTTATAGTTTCTTGAAAAATATTAGAAAACATAATTTTGATGAATTATATTATCTCAATGAAGTGTCATCTATAATCAGATTAAAAAGAGATAAAATGATTTTTAGTTTACTAAATATTAAGAAAAAAATTGGATTTGATTTAATAAAATATGATTATGATTCTTTTAATGAAACTTATTATTTATGTAAAAGAGTTAAAAAAGATGTTAAAAAAAATTCAATTTCATTTTCAAAGATTTTCAAAAAAAAGAAAAAACAATATTCCTATATAACCTTAAGTATAGGTGGAAAAAATGAATCAAGAAAATGGAGTATTGAAAATTGGATAGAATTGATAAAAATGATACATCTCAAATTTCCAAAAATAAAAATATATATTATTGGCACTTTACATGACTTTAAAAAAGCAAATGAAATAACTAAATTAAATAAAAGAAAAATTTTTAACTTGTGTGGAAAAACTAATACTAAACAATTATTCAATAAAGTAAAATTCAGCGGTTACCATATATCACATGATGATGGAACTATGCATGTTGCCAGTTGCTTTGAAAAAAATGGAGTATCAATTTTCGGCCTTACAGACAAAAAAGGTAAATGGTTCCCCACTAACAATAACTTAAAAATATTTTATCCAAATAAAAATATTAATGAAATTAAAGCTAAAAATGTTTTTACAAGAGTAAACTTTGACTTAAAAAGGTTATTTAAAAAAAAAATATTATAATTTTTTTTTAAACGTTAAGATATTTTTTTATACCAGTACATAAGCAGGTCTTCTAAAGTTTTATCAATTGTAATTTTTGGTTTCCATCCAGTCAATTTTATTAGTTCACTAGAATCTCCATGTTGGTAATCAATATCAATTGGTCTGTAGAAAGGTTTGTGAATTTTTTGTGTGACATTTTTTAAGTTACTTATCTCAATTAATTTATCTGTAAAATATTGCATTTTTCTGGGTTCATCTCCACAAACATTAAAAATTTTTCCATAGCAATTTTTATTTTGCATTGCCAAATAATAAGCATTAACAGTATCTCTTACATCAATTACTACTCTTACTGTCTCTAGATTGCCTATCAACAATTCTTTATTCTGTAAATCTTTCATCATTCTTGCAATTTGATATGCATCAGATGATATAGAAAAGTTTTTACCCCTTCTAGGTCCAGTATGTGAGAAAGCTCTTGTAATAAAACCTTTAATAATTTTATTTTCAATTCTTTCTTGCATATACAGATCTGTTGCAGCTTTTGACGATGCATACGGATTAGAAGGTTTTAGCTCATCCTCTACATTAATCTTTCTTCCATCTTTGCCAGTATTTCCATATACTTCAGATGTAGAACAAAACATTAAGACACAATTTGGTTGAAAATCAGTTACACACTGTATTAAATTTGCTGAACCTAATACATTTGTTTCCATCGTGCCAATAGGGTCCAAAAAACTAGTTGGAGGATGAGATTGCGCTGCCAAATGAAATATGCCATCAAACTCAATTTCATTAAAAACTTTGGATAAACTTCTAAGATTTCTTAAATCTGCATACAGCCATTTTATAGAATTATATATTTCATCACTTAGAACATCTCTAATATCATTTTCTCTACCATTAGAGCACATAACTAACCCATAAACATTATGATTATTCTTTATTAATAGCTCTGCTAAATGTGGACCAGCAAATCCTGTTATTCCTGTTATCAAATAATTCATAAATAAATTTTAAAACTCACTTATAGAAATAATAATTATAATAACAATCAAATTTATTCTTTCTAATTAAGTTTAAAAAAATCATTAAAAATCGCTAATATTGAAGGGTATTTATTACCTACATTATAATATTTAATTTGCATATTTTTTGCAAATTTACGATCACAATAACTATTTCCAATCATTAATGAATTTTTAATTGAAATCTTATATTTTTTTTTTGCTAATAATCCAAATTTAATATTGGGTTTTCTACATTTACAATTATCTTTGGGGTGATGTATACAATTATATATTTTTTTTATAAAAATAGAATTTTCTTTTAATTTTTTAGTTAAATAAATGTCAATTTTTTTTAATTTATTTAATGAAATAAGATTTCTAGAAACCCCAGACTGGTTACTTACTATAATAATCATATAGTTTTTATCAGTAAATTTTTTTAATCCTTTTATATTATCTTTTAAAAATTTAATATCTTTGATCCTTTTTAGATAATTGACATCTTTTATTAAGGTTCCATCTCTATCTAAAAATAATGTTTTGGTCACAGCTTTTTTTGTAGCTTTGTGGTACTAAAATTTGTAATAAGCGGGGCTAAATAGACTTTTCCACCCCATTTTTTTATCAAATCACCTCCTATTACTTCGGAAATTTTATAATCCCTTCCTTTCACTATTATATGTGGTCTAATAAAATTAATTAGATGAAATGGCGTACTTTCATCAAATATGATAACCATGTCTACAACATTCATATTTAATAGTAAATTTGCTCTGTTAATCTCATCAATTATTGGTCTATTCTTACCCTTTAGTTTCTTAACACTTTTATCACTATTCAATCCAACAATTAAAAAGTCTCCTTTTTGTTTAGCAAATTTTAATAATGATAAATGACCTGGATGAAATAAATCAAAACATCCATTTGAAAAGACTACCTCGCCAATCACCTCGTTTAACTTTTTTTTAATATTAATTTTGTCAGTCTTAAAATAAAAAATTTCTTTCTTATTATTTTTTATTAAAGATACTGTTCCAGGTTTTTCAATTGCTTCCGAAGTTTTTAAATTCGCTAAATCTAAAGAATTTTTAACATTTTTATTAATCAAAAAATTTGACAAAAAAACACTTCCAAAAACATCTCCAGCACCAGATAAATTATAAAATTCAACCTTTTTTGCTTTTGAAAAATATTGATATTTATCATTTAAATATAGTGCTCCTTTTGACCCCATTGTTAAAATTATATTTTTTATTTGAAACTCTTTGATTAAAAGTTTTATTTGATTAATATCCTTTTTATTTTGAAGAAGATTAATTTTTTTTTTAATTAAACTCTCAATAAATGGTTTATTTGGTTTAATGAAATCAAAATTTCTATATATATTTAAATTATAATTTTTTGTATCAACAAATAACAAAGTGTTTTTTTTTTTCAGATTTCGAATTAATTTTAAAATATTTGTATCTATAAATCCTTTATTATAATCAGAAACATAAATTGCATCAAAATATATCTGGTTTAACTTTTTTTTAATAAAATCTAGCTTAAAAAATTTTTTATTCGTTTCTAAATTTTCATCATCAACCCTTAGAACATGACCATAATCTGTAACATATCTAAGTTTATTAATTGTTTTAAAACTAGATGATACAATTGGTAAAAATTTTACTTTATTTTCTAATAAGTTTTTAATTATTCTTCCATTTTTATCTTTACCAATTTTTCCTATTAAAAATACATTGTTGCCAAGTAGACTTAAATTAATTGCAGCATTTGCTGCACCACCTAAATAAAAGTTTTTTTTACTATTTGCCAATTCAAAAACAGGGCAATGATTCTCTGGAGAAATTTTATTTACAACCCCTGAAATATATGTGTCTAGAATTAGATCACCTATGACTAATATATTTTTCATTTTATTTCTTTATCTAAAACTTCACAAATTAAATGAATATAAAACATGTGAATCTCTTGTATTCTTGGAACGTCAGTTGATGGAGAATTTATAGAAAATAAATAATCTGAGTTATAATTCAACTTACTATTTCCTGTAAATAAAAATGTAAAAATTTTCTTTCTTTTAGCCATTTTGATTGCCTCAATTATATTTTTACTTTTACCTGAAGTTGAGAATGCTATGAGTACATCACCTGATTTTCCAAGTGCCTCTAACTGCCTCGAAAAAATAAACTTGAATTCAAAATCGTTTGCACATGCTGTTATAGTGCTAGTATCTGTAGTTAATGAGATAGCAGGAATTGGCTTTCTCACTTTTTTATACTTTACTTGCAACTCTGCAGATAAATGTTGCGACTGGGCAGCACTTCCCCCATTACCAATAATAAAAATATTTTTATTAAGGTTAATCTTTTTAATTAAAACTTTTGATATTTTTTCTATTTTTTTAAGTTCAAGAGTATTAATTTTTGAGATAGTTTTTGCAAAACTATTATGTTCATTTTTTAAAATCTCTAATATATTATTCATACTATTTTAACTTAATATTATTATTTTTTAATATGGAAATTAATTATAATATTTTCAATTTCCTCTATCTCTTTTGTGTTAAATTTAATTTTTTTTAAAGATAATGTATTTAAAATATCTTTTAAATCTCTCAGATAATTAACATCAAATTCCATTTTTAACAAAATTTTTTTTAATATGAACCTTATATTATTCGGAAACAACTGGAAGATATTTAACAAAAAAACATAAACAAAATTTTTTTTATATTTTTTCAAAAAATCATAATAATAATTTAAGTTTTCTATAATATTTATAGAATCTTTTTTATTTAACAATTTATTAAGATCTTGACAATAATTAGTCATTTCATAGATAAATTGTTTTTTATTTTTATTTTCAGTTCTCCACCAATCTTCAAAAACTATTTTTGTATTTAAACTACGATCAGTGTTTCTAATTCCATCGTTTTCAAATGATCTTAAAAACATTAATTTTGGTATTACTGATGTTTTGCCTGCAAAAGCAAATAATAACTCTAACTGCAGCTCATAAGATGATAAAAATTCATATTCTTTTGAAAAAACTAATCCCACAATTAATTTCCATATTTTTGTTCTTGAAACAGAATAAAAATGTTTGGGTACAAAATTTTTAAGGTGTTTGTTTGCTCTTTCATTTCCACTCTTTTTTAGCAGCTGGTTTTTAAAAAGGCTCTTAAATAGCAACTTGCTCTTAATTTTATTATTATCATAATTATAACCAATTGCCAGACCGCAACATGATATTAAATCTTTTCTCTCTTGTAGTTTTGTGATGCATGAGTTTAAGGTTGATTTAACATAAAAATCATCATCACAACCAAACATCACAAATTTAGTTTTTACCAGCAATGAAGCTTTTCTGATTCTTTTATAATAACTTGCGTGATAATGAATATAATTAATATTTTTACTAAGTTTTTTTAAAAAAGAATTCTCTAAACTTTTTTTACTGCCATCGATTATTATTAGTTTTACATTTTCATCCTGCCAAAACTTTATTAATCTTATCAGATAAGATTTTCTTTCATATGTGGGAACGACTATCGTTAAATCTTTTAAATTCAATTTATTTAATTTTTTTTAAAAATCCACTAGGAGATACTGTAATTAATAATTTATCTTCAATATTTTTATCTATTTTAAATTTATCATTATTATTGAGAAATTTTTTAACAGCAGTTTTTGGATTATTATTTCTTCCCCATGGTCTATCAGGATACGTGTTTTTTGGAAGATCCTCAATCACCGTATCATATACTATGCAATAACTATTAATGCTCACTAAAGAAGCGTATGCCAAAAGTTCTTGGTAAACATGTTCTTCTGAATGATTTGAATCTAAGAAAACCATTATTTTTTTGTATTTTTTAGAAATATCTTTAACTTTTTTTACAATATCTTTGTTTGTACTTGAACCCTCTAAAATTTGAATTCTTGAACTCATGGGATGATTTTTAATTTTTTTTTTGTTATCTAACCTTAAATCTATGTCTATTCCAATAACTTTTCTTTTGGAAATAAGAGGATTAAATTTTTTTTTTTTTTTAATAGCTTCTGAGATATCAATTAATGCTAACATCGAAGCATTAGAAATTAATGATCCACCTCTAGCAATTCCTGTCTCAATTATCAAGTCAGGTTTAATTTTCCAAATTAGTTCTTGTGCAACTACTATATCCTGTGGATATTGTATAATTGGCAGGCCTAAGCTATTAAAGTTATAGGAGTATTTTTCTTTAATAGAATTTTTAAGAAAGTTTTTAGCAGATTTAATAAACTTAGTTTTTTTTTTATAACTTTTTATACGGTAGAATTTTTCTTTATCGAATTTATTCATTTTAAATTAACTTTTTGTTTAATTATTTTTTTTACTGTTCTAATGATAGCCATTTGATCCTGGTTACTCATATCATGATATGAAGGTAAATTTATTGCTCTTTTATAAATATCATACGAGTTTTTATTTTTTATTTTTTTTTTAAACATTGGCATTTTACTCAAGGGCCAAAAAAATACCCTAGCATCTATTCCTTTTTTCTTTAAGGAATATAAAACTTTTTTTTTAGAAATATTACTTTTTTTTGAAAATACTATAGTTGGCATCCAAAAACCATTTTGTGTATTTTTTTTTTCAATATTTAATGACGTTAGTCCTTTTTTATATAAATGTTTTTTGTAAATTGAAAAAATGAGTCTTTTTCTTTTAATCAAAGAATTTATTCTCTCAATTTGGGCACAGCCTAAGGCCGCTTGAATATTAGACATTCTGTATTTGTATCCAACTTTACTCGACCAAAATTGTTTTTTTTCAATTTTGCTTCTTCCATGATTACTTAAAGTTAAAACTTTATTATATAAATTTTTGTTATTTGTAACGAACATTCCTCCTTCTCCAGTGGTAATAGTTTTTGAACCATGAAAAGAAAATACTCCAAAAAGACCTAGGGTTCCTGCTTTTATATCGCCATACTTTGAGCCAATTGCCTCCGCTGCGTCCTCTATAATTGGAATACTATATTTTTTTCCAATTGCTAAAAGTTTGTCCATCTCGCACAAATTTCCATATAGATGGGTTGCAATAATTGCTTTTGTTTTTTTATTTATTGATTTTTCTACCTCCTCAGGATTGAGACACCAGCTATCCTTTAAAATATCAACAAATACTGGTGTTGCACCCAATTTTATTATTGGAGAAACTGTAGCAATCCAATTTGTATCTGCAAGAATTACTTCATCTCCTCGATCTATTCCTAGAGCATCTAGGCCCATATTTAATGCTCCGGTACAACTTGATGTCGATATTGCATATTGTGAGCCAATATATTTACAAAACTTTTTTTCAAATAAATTAATGTAATTATAACATTTATCTCCCCATCCAGTTTTAATAGCATCTAAAACATATTTATGTTCAAGCCTTGTTATAGATGGTTTTGTATAAAAAAGTTTTTTTTTAGATGAAATCATGTCTAAATACTTTTTATTTTGATAGTATGTCCATTATTTTTGGTCAACTCAATAATTTCCAATTTATAAATTCTATTCATATTTACAACTAAATCATTTTTTTTTATCAATTTATAAAAATTTTTTGGTGAAAATATTTTTATATTTGTTGATGGTGTATAAAAATTTTGTTTTTTTTTATTTATATCAATACAGCCCATGACTTTTTTTTTATCAAAACACAAAAAATTAATTAAATAATGCAGATACATTACTCCTTTTGTAGAAGCGCCCCAAATCCATAATCTTTTTGATTTGAAAATTGTTTTGGATTTACTTTTAAAATTTTTAAAATAACTTGTAAGCTGATATTTTTTCCATTTTTTTTTTTTTTGAAATTCAAATATATCTTTATTAACCAAAGAATTTAATGAGGTTAAACAAAAAAAATAATGTCCTTTTAATACCTCCTTTGATGATGTTATTTCTGAAAATAAAGATAACAACGACTTTTGGGTAAAATAATTAATATATTCATGAGTAAAATATAATAAATAATTATTTTTTTTTATTAAATCTAAGTTTGTTATTTCAATATATATCAAAGCATTATTTGAAAAAATAGTTTTTAGCATCTTTAAAAATTTATAAGGGTTTTTAATAGTTTCTAAAGTATGTCTTAAAATTATTATATCTGCTTCAATGCGATCTTTACTATTTAAGTATCTTTTTTTAATTTTTTTATCATTACCTTCATAGGTTTTATCAAAACCTAGATATTCAAAATATTTTTTTTTTTTAACTAATTTTAAAAATAAACCTTTGCCACAACCAACTTCCACAAGTTTACTTTTTTTTGGAAAATTTTTTTTTAAAAATTTATGTAATTTATTTAAATGATCTTTTTGTAAAGATGAATTGCCTTGTTCATTTTGATAATTTTTATTAAATTTAAATAATTTTTTTTTATGCAAATAATTATGTAATAAGCCATATTTTTTATTTTCTATCAAGGAGAGTTGTGTAAAATCAGTTACTGCATCTTTTTTTTGAACTATATTTGGTGAAACTGGAACAATAATTTTATATATATTTTCTAGATTGTTCATAAATCCCTATATCTTTTTAATTGGAATTTTTAATAACTTTTCTTGTTAAAAGTTCGTAGAAATCAAGAAAAATGGCTACTCTTTTACCCGGGGTTGCAATGGGACTCCTCCTGTGTTGTAAATGATGAGTACCAACTATCATGGTGTTTTTAGGTAGAGTAAATTTTTTTTTCATTCTGCCTACATCTACATAAAGATCGTCTCTTTGATTTTTTTTTAAATTATAATGAGATTTTTTTTCTAAATTGTAATAGTTTATATCTTGCTCTGTAATTATTGGGGAACCTATGTCTTTTTCAAATTCACCCCAATATGATCCGAATGGAAAATATATAGCATTTAAAGTTGGTATAAATCGATCTACATGCCAATTAGCAGTAACTGGATTTTTATCGATGCCATTGATTGAATGGTCAATTCTTATTATAAAATTTATTTTATTAATTACGTCTGCCTCATTGCTTCTTATAAAATGTTCAATAACTCTATTTAATTTATATTTAATTTTTAATTTTATATTTAGTAAATCACTTGATAGAAGTTCTTGGTGGTAGCCACAAGAAGTGTCTTTTAAATTAATTTTTTTAATCTCATTAGATAATTGACTAATTTCTTTTTCATTTAAAACATCTTCAACTATAGAGTAACCAGTTTTAAATATATTTTTAACATCTGTAGATAATTGCTTATTATTAATTATTTCCTTGTTAATACTTTTTGAGAAAAAACCCTTAAATGGTGGATAGTTTGATGCAATTTTTTGCCAATAGGTTATTCTCTTTTTACGCAAAATTTGCTCTAATTTTAATAATTTGACAATATTCCCTTCTGGATAATAATTGGAAACGTATCCATCATAGTGGAACTTTAGTATATTTAATATTTTCAAAAACTTTAATATGATATTTTTCATAGTTTAATTAATTTTTTTTTCATTAATATTTGGAATATAAGTCATTAATCTACCCTTAAAATTTAACTTATTTTTAATTAAATCATATATTTCATTTAAAATATTCCATGTTGTAATGATTATTATATCAGGTTTGTCATATTTTAAAATATTAGGATTATTTATATATAAATGACTTCCGGGTAAATACTTGTCTTGTTTTGATTTTGATGAATCGCAAACATATTTAATTATATCGTTTTTAATACCAATATAATTAAAAAAAGTGTTAGCTTTTGCTGAAGCGCCAAAAGCAACAATAAACTGATTTTTTTTTTTTGCTTTAATCAAGTATTCTAAAAAATTAATTTTAACTTTATCAACTTTTTTTTGAAAGTTTTTATAAGTTTTATTTTTTTGAAGACCCATATTTCTTTCTTTTAATAAAATTTTTGCTACGACTCTACTTTTGTCAAAATTACTATTTTTATGAGAAGCATAAACTCTTAGACTGCCTCCATGAGTAGGCAACTCCTCTACATTCCAAATTTCTAATCCCACAGAATCAAAAATTTTTTTAACAGTATAAAGAGATAGATATGAGTAGTGTTCATGATAAACTGTGTCAAACTGAACATTTTTTATTAGATTTAGTAGATGCGGAAACTCTATCGTGCATACACCATTTTTTTTGAGTATTAGTTTAATTCCTTTTACAAAATCCTTTATGTTTGGCACATGAGCTAAAACATTATTAGCTATCACTAAATCTGATTTATAATTTTTCATAAAATTTTTTGCAAAATTCGCACTAAAAAAAGCATTAAATAGCCTGACTCCAATTTTTTTTGTAAATTTCGTTGTGTTAATAGCTGGCTCTATACCTATACAGGGAATTTTTTTTTTTTTAAAATTTTTTAACAAATAACCGTCATTACAAGCTATTTCTGTTACAAGACTTTTTGAATTTAATTTCAACTTTTTAATTATCATTGAAGAGTATTGATTTGCATGTGACAGCCATTTTTTAGATGTGCTTGATAAATATGCATAATCTTTTCTAAATATTTGATCTGGGCTTAACGATATATTTTGCGTTTGAACTAACCAACAATTTTTACAAACAAGTATTTTTAATGGGTAAGTTTTTTCATGTTTTTTTAAATCAGATTTTTTTAAATAATCATTAGAAATTGGTGTATGACCCAAATCTAAAAATACTTGATTTAATTTTTTCTTACAAAAACGACATCTCATGTTTAAATACCTTTAAATTTTTTATTTATTAATTTAAAGTTTTGATCTCTTGTAGACATATTCGATATTTTTAATGGCCACTTTATACCAAGAGCAGGATCAAGTACGTTCAAGCCATCTTCAAAATTTTTGTTATATTTTTTGCTGTGTAAATATATTAATTCACAATTTTTTGACAAAGTTTGAAACCCATGTGCAAATCCTTCGGGTATAAAAATTGCTTTATTGTGATCTTCAGAGAGTATTATTTTCTCATGTTTTAAAAAATCTTTTGAGTTTTTTTTTAAATTTACAATAATATCCATTATCTTACCTTTGGTACAAAAAACAATTTTACTTTCATTAAATTTAGATTTTTGAAAATGCAATCCACGAACAGTGCCTTTTCTCTTTGTAAAAGATCTATTAATTTGCATAATTCGATTAAAAGAGACTAAATTTTGAATTTTTTTTTCAATAAAAATATTTTGAAAAAAACCTCTATTATCTTCTTTTTTTTCAATACTAAAAAGGAAACTATTTTTAAATTTTAATTTTTTAATTTTCATTAAAATTTATTTTTTGTATAAATCTCAATTTGTTCTAATGAAAAATTAAGCATATCTTTTTTATCAATATATGACTCATACCATCTTATAGTATTGTCTAAAGCTTGTGTTAAACTCCAACGTGATTTCCATAGCAAATACTTACGGGCCTTTTCACTATTTATTTTTAAAACTAATGTTTCCTTAAATGATTTACTTTTTTTGACTTTAATTTTTTTATATATAAAGCTTTTCGATAAATATTTAGTTACAAAATTGACTGTTTCAAAGCTATTTTTATCTGGACCAAAATTCCATGCACTTGAATAAAATTGTTTATTTTTTTGACCTAATAATTTTTCTGATAACAAAATATAACCATGTAATGGCTCTAGTACATGTTGCCAAGGTCTAATAGCTTTTGGATTTCGAATTATAAAATTTTTTTTGCTATAAATTGCTTTAAAAAAATCAGGTACTAATCTATCTACTGACCAATCTCCGCCTCCTATAACATTTCCAGAACGTACAGTTGCAACACAAATTTTTTTATCTTTAAAGAAAGAATCGCGAAATGAACTTGTTAATATTTCAGAACATGATTTACTGCTGGAATAGGGGTCATGTCCACCTAGTAAGCTATTCTCTTTATAAAAAAAATTATTTTTTTTAATTTCATAACATTTATCTGAAGTCACATTTATAATTCCCTTCACTGTTTTTGATTTTCTAGCTATATCCAAAATATTAACAGTACCCAGAACATTAACATTATATGTTTCTATTGGATCTATGTAAGAGTTTCTTACTAATGGTTGTGCAGCTAGATGTATAATTATAGATGGTTTAGCAATATTTATCTCTTTTTTTAGTTGTGTATAATTAAGGATATTCCCAAAAGTTGATTTTTTAATTGCTTTTTCTAATTTAATAATTCTAAAAAAGCTTTTACTATTATTTTTTGGCCTAAGCGAATATCCATAAACATTTGCTCCCATTTTTGTCAGCCAAAGTGACAACCATCCCCCTTTAAAACCAGTATGTCCAGTAATAAAAACATTTCTTTTATTCCAAAAAGCTTCATTCATTCCAATTTTTCCATACTGCTAAATTTTTTTTCCAAAGTTCATTTAAAAAATTTTTATCTCTCAGAGTATCCATGCATTTCCAAAAACCTTTGTGTTTATAGGCATACAATTCTCCTTTTTTTGCCAGTAAGGGTAATTGATCTTTTTCCCAAATACTTTTACTATTTTTTATTAATTTAATGACTTTTGGATTTAAAATAAAAAATCCACCATTAACCCAATTTGATTTGTCAGTTGGTTTTTCTTCAAATTTTGAAACTATATTGTTTGATCCTATTTTTAGGATACCATAATTTGGTTTTGGTATTATAGCTGTTACAGTTGACAATTTATTATGCTTAAAATGAAAATCAGTTAACTTAAAGATATTTACATTTGAAACACCATCACCATAAGTAAAATAAAAGGCTTTTTCATTTTTTAGATATTTATAAACCTTTTTTAACCTACCTCCTGTCATAGTATTCAATCCTGTATCAACAAATGTGATCTTCCAATTTTCTGGGATTTTATTTTTCATATTTTTTGTTTTTGAAGAATTTTTTTTAAAATATTTTTTGATTTGATCTCCTTTGTATCCACAACATATTATGAAGTCATTAATTCCATAATGTGAATATATTTTCATAATATGCCAAAGTATTGGTTTTCCTCCAATTTCTACCATGGGTTTTGGTTTACTAATAGTCTCCTCTGAAATTCTTGTTCCATATCCTCCTGCTAAAATCACTACTTTGTTTATTTTTGATTTTATCATAACTTTTTTTGAATATTTAATTTTAATTAATTTACTCATAATTGAAAATATTGGTAATTCTTATTTATAAATTTTTTTTGTGAATAATTATTTTTTAAATCAATAAAAATTTTTTTATCTTGGTCTCTATATAATTTATCATAAAAGCCTAGACTTTTTTTAAATATTTTATGTGAAACTGCCAACATAATAACATCAAATGAATTTTTATTAATTTTACTGAAATCAGATATATCTAAATTATATTTTTTTTTTATTTCTTTTTTATTTACTATTGAGTCAAATATGAAAGTTTTTACGTTTTTCTTTTTTAATTCTCTAATTATATCTAAAATTTTTGTATTTCTATAATCTGGAATGTTTTCTTTAAAAGAAAATCCTAATATTGCAATTTTTGATTTAGCAAGATTCAAATTATTTTTTTTTAATAAATTAGTAGTAACTGATGATACATATTTTGCCATACTCTCATTAAAACTTCTTCCTGATAAAATTAGTTTAGTAAAATAATTTTCTTTTTTTGCTCTGAAAGCTAAATAATAAGGATCAACACTTATGCAATGACCTCCAACTAATCCTGGCTTATAATAATGAAAATTCCACTTTGTTGATGCTGCTTTTAAAACTTCATTAGTTGGTATATTCAATCTGTTAAACAATACACTCAATTCATTTACCAAAGCAATGTTAAGATCTCTTTGGGTATTTTCTATTACCTTAGCACTTTCAGCAATTTTGATACTGTTTACCTTATAAGTTGATTTACAAATTAAATTATACAACTTATTAACTTTTCTTAGTGTAGATTGACTATTGGCTCCAACTATTTTGGTAATATTTTTTAATGTATTTTTCTTATCTCCAGGATTTACTCTTTCAGGAGAGTAAGCTACATCAAAATCTTCTTCAAATTTAAGCCCTGATTTATTTTTTAAAATTGGAACACAAAATTCTTCTGTACACCCAGGATAAGTTGTCGATTCATATATAACTAATGAATTTTTAGTTATAAATTTTCCAACTAAAATACTTGCTTTTTTCAACATATTTAAATTTGGAGTTTTGTTTTTATTTATTGGTGTTGGAACAGTAACAATAAATAAGTTATTATTTTCTAGTATTTTTTCTTTATTTGAAAATATAATATTCTTTTTTAAAATTTGTTTTGTTTTAAACTGCTTATTGATATCAATGCCTTTTTTTAATTGATTAATTCTATCAGAATTAACATCGTAACAATAAACCTTATAAAATTTTGAAAATTCAATTGCGAGTGGTAAACCAACATATCCTGCACCTATAATACATAATTTCATAAATTTTTTATTAAACTTTATTTCTAAAAAATCCTATTTGTAAACTATACATAATCATTAAATAATTAGTAAAAAAACTACCATTTGTAGTAATTGGCCAAACAGTAATAAAAAGTCCTACGAAAAGACAGATCTGATAATTTGTCAAAGTGACTTGATTTTTGAATATCTTAATACAAAAATGTCGAATTAATGAAAAAATTGTAAAAAAAAAGGTTCCAATTAAAAATAAAAAGCCAGATATACCTGTCTCTGCCAACACTTGTAAATAAAAATTGTGAGGATGAGTTTGACAGGGCATTATACCTTTTGCGTATTCTGAATTTTGACATTCAAATCTAAATGTTTTTGGACCACTTCCCAAAATTGGGTTATCTAAAAAAATATTCCATGCAGTTAAAAATAAAGACTCATGCTCTGGTGAAAATAAGTTTATTTTTTTTTGATTTAAACCAATACTATCAATAGTTGAATTAATATAACGATCGTAGACTTTATCGTTACTGATAAAAATAAAACTTGATGAAATAACAAATAATACAAATAAAAATACTCTAATTTTTTTATATTTAGAAATTAATGTCAAAATTAAAAAAAAACTTAATAATAAAAATAATAAAGATGCTCTTTCACCTGCGAAAATTATTAGTATGAATATTAATATTAAAAAAATTGGAAAAAAATAAATTTCAATTAATTTTTTTTCTTTAATAAAAAAAAGAGCTAAAAATAATGGAAGCGTTCTCGATAAAAAAGAACCTAAAATTAGTTCGTCCCCAAAAAAAGAGGAGACTCTACTTTTGTGATATAACTCAATACCAATAATATTTTCTCCTTGAAAATATTGATAATATCCATCACATATCAAAATTGCATAAGTAAAAATAAAAGAGTAATAAAAATAATTAAGTATTTTTTTATTATTATCTATCAGATAAGAAATTAATAAAGCAAATACTCCAATCCTAATATAAAATAGTGAAGATTTTAAACTAAAATAAACATAATTAGACAATAGAGATGAAATAATAATAATTATACAAAATGTTACAAAAATAATGAAATAAATATTTTTAAATTTATCATAATAATTATTTCGAATACAAAAAATTAAAAAAAAAATACTTAAAATACTTAACATTAAGTCTGGCAAAAAAGGTCCACTTACTAACAAAGGGATTTGCAAAGCACAAAGGAAGCTTACGTGATTTATAAAAGGTAATTTTACAGTTGATGCCATTTAAAATTTAAAGTTTTTTAAAATTTTTTTTTTATTAATTCCAAAAAATATATTTCCATTAAATTGTTCATTTTTATTGTTATCTATATATTCAGTAGGTATGCAGCACATCATTTTTGTCCATACGCCAGGTTCATATTTGTCAAAATATTTTAAACTTAAATTTTATGGTTTATTTTTGGTTGAAACTAAAGATACCAAAGTATAATCAAGATCCTTAAAAAAGTCAAAAAGGCTATCAGAGTAATTTTCAATTAATATTGAAGGTCGATCTCTTACTATTAATTTTTTTGCTCCAATTAAAACATCAAGATCCCTTCCATCTATATCAATCTTAATAGCGGTAACATTAATAAGATTATTTTGTTTATAAAAATCATCTAATGTTATTAAAGGAAGTTTTTTCGCATGAGGATTTTCAATTTTACTTTGTTGATAAAAAGAATAACCATCTGAATTCTCCTGTTCGAATTCAAAACCACTTTTTTTACCAACAAAACAATTTCTAAATTCTAATTTATTTTCTTGTAATATTTTGCAACATTTTAAACTTGGTTCAAATCCTATACTTCTCTCAAATAAATCTTTGAAAGAAATTAAAAAATAACCAGAGTGACATCCAATATCAAAAAATATTTTTTTTTTTTCTTTCTGTTAAACTGTTTAAAAATAAATACTCATTTCCCCAATCTGTAAAATTTGATGTGACAAATACTTCAGTTGCAAATGGGTTCCATTTATAAATATAATATTTTTTTTTTTGTTTTAAACAAAAATTTTTCTTTAGTTAAATTCTTTTTAATTTTTATATAAATAACTCGTAAAATAAAGTTTATGATGCCTACTTGTTTGGCAAAGATATAATTTATCATTTAGCTTATATTTTATTTATTTTAATTTCATAAAATTTTTATAACATTTAAAAAAATTCCAATCAGAAATTAAAATTTGACTATTTTTTTTCATTCTTAATATTTTTTTTTTATTTTCAAATATTTTCTTTAATTTTTTAGCTAAATCTAATTTATCTCCATTTTTAAATTTATAACCGTTAAAATTATTTTTTACTAAATCAAAAGATGCTCCAACTAAATCAGAGGCAATGATAATATTACCAGCAGCCATAGCCTCATTAATTACCAGGCCCCATGGTTCATACAAAGATGGCATTACCAAAATATCATTATTGAAATATTCTTTTTTAATCTCTTTTTGATTTTTAAAGTCCTCAAAAAAAACATTTGTTAATTTATTTTTTTTTTTTAATCTTAATAATTTTTCTTTTTCGTAACCATTTCCAATAATTTTAAAATGCGTATTTTCCTTAAAATTTTCATAAGCATTACATATTGAAATTGATTTTAATAATAAATCAATGCCTTTTCTTTTAATAAATTTTGAGGCAACCAAAAATCGTATTTTTTTTGCAACTCTGATTTTTCTTTTAAAAAAAAAATTATTATCTACTACGTATGGGATAAAAATTAATTTATTTTTTGGTATTTTATTAAATAAGTAAAATTTCTTGTTTGCTTTTCCAATATATAAAAATCTATAAACAAAATAATTAATAATTTTAAAAAATATTTTGTTGAAAATTAAATTAATTTTTGATCTTGATTTACTATTATAATGTAATTCATCTCGTATTATTATTTTTTTTTGAAAGATTTTAGAAATAAATATAATTAATAAATTGTACCAATTTTTTAAACCATGAAGCCATATATACTCACAATTTTTTAACGCACTTACAAATTCAATAGTAATAGGGAAAATACTTGTAACTTTATTTGGTCCAATTTTTTTAAGAAAATAATATTTATATCCATCCAGTAAAGAGACATTCCATTTTATTTTTCTTTTAAAACCATAATCATAATATCTTCTATTCATCACAGAAATATTTGATCTATAAAAAACTTTTATCTCAATTTTTTTTTTGCTAAGAAATTTTATTAACGGTGCTTGATATTGTATTGGATGGCTCAAAATATAATTTATTTTCATGATGAGATTCTTAAATCGTTACTGTTTAAATTTATTTCATTATAGTTACTTTATTTTTAAAAACTAATTTAATTAACCTTGCAGATATTAAATATCTTTTTACGAACACGAACGGGTTAAAAATACATCTTACGAACCATCCTAAATATATATTATCAATTAGATTATTTATGGGAGCTTGTGTTCTCGTAATAAAAGAAAGCGCTGCCCCAGTACAAATGATATATGGCTTATAATTACACTTTTCTAGTAGATAGTTTCCTAACAATTCTTGAATACCTCCCCCAAGATTAATTAGAATAAACTTTGGTTTTAAACGAATAATTTTTTTAAGTAAAATTTTATCATCAATTTTTTTTTTTCTAGAATAAACTGGTGAAATATAATTGTTGATTACAAAAATTTTTTTTTTTTTAAAAAAATTTTCATTTATTAATGCTGAATTTTTATCACTTTCAATAATGAATATTTTTTGGCGTTTCATTTTTAAATATTTAATAAAAAATTTAATAAATTTATAACCAGAAAATTTTTTAACTTTAATTTTTTTCAAAAATTTTAATAAAAGTACGAAATAACCACTATCAAAAAAAACATAAGACGCGTTTTGAAGAGATTTTAAATATTCTTTATTTTTATCCAACATGGCTAAACCTGGAGCTGATGGAAATACATATAAACCAGGTTTAAAATTTGATATAAGTTCATTTTCCGATATATCAATAAATTTTATGCCAAAAAAATTTACAAACATGTCAATTATCTTTCTTATTAATTTTATTTTCTAGTAATTTGCAGTCGATTAAGAATCTATACCAAAAACCCTGAAGGAAGTGGTAAATAAATCCTTTTACTCCATCAAGGAAACCAAATCTAAATAAATATCTATAAATAAAATATGCTAGTGGCCCGATAAAAAAAGGTAAATTTAAATAAATTTTATTTTTTATTTTTCTTTTTGAAATATTTTTATCATCTAATTTAATTTTATTTTTATATTTTTTTTTTAAATTAATAATATCAATTACCTCATTATCTGCATATTTATTATGTTTTTGTATAAAATGACTTAAACCTTTTAAGTTATGGTCGACAAAGTAATTCGAAAAAATTTTTGATTTTCCTTTTTTTAATACAATATGTTCATCCATCCATTTTTTTTCTACAAGGGCAAAACCATTTCGCCAAATTCTGAGCATAAAAAGTGGATATCGACCTCCATATTTAATCCATTTATTTAAAAAAATATGTTTTCGTTTTAATATTACACCATTGATATCATTAGATAGATAAGGAATTTTTTTTTTTATTTCATCTATTAATTTTTTTTCTAGATACTCATCCGCATCTAATCTCATGATCCAAGGTGTTTTTAAATTCAATTTTTTTATGGACCAATTTAATTGATCAGAATGGTTTTTAAATTTTCTTTTTATAAACTTGATTTTATATTTCTTTGCAAGTTGATATGTTTTATCATCGGAAAAAGAGTCAACTATAAATATATTATCCGTTAATTTTTTTACATTTTCAATGCATCTTTTAATATGTACAGACTCATTAAAAGTTAAAATTATAACACTTAGATATTTATTTAATTTTTTTTTCACTAAATCACTTTAAATTAATTTGTTCTAAATAAAAAATCTCCATAAATTACTTTTCCATTTTTATCTCTATTAACATTAAATTGTGCAATTTTTTTAAAATTTTTTTTTTTTAAAAATAAAATGATTTTTTTAATTATTGGCTGCTCTTCATATAAATTTAAATCCGAACCCTCTAAGTAAATATATTTAATATTTTTATATTCCATTCCTTTTAAAACTTCCAGCTCATAGCCTTGTACATCTATTTTAACAAATGTTGGGAAATTGAGGAATTTTCTTACTGATCTCAATTTTATCATTTTGACTTTCTGCCTGCTAATAGTTTTGCTTGAAGGATAATAATCTAACTGAAGTCTACCTGGCTTTAATATAGAGGAAGAGTCACTTTTTTTTGAAATATTGAAGCTAGTAATAACATTAGAATTCCCAACTAAATAATTTTTAATTAAAATATTTTTTCTTTTTCTAAAAATTTTTTTTAAAATTTGATACTCAAATTTTAATGGCTCAAACAAAATTAATTTTTTTTTAGGAAAATGATGATTTATCAAAAGTGAAAATTGTCCTTTATTTGCACCAATATCTAGAACTATATCAATTTCCTTTATATATTTAAGAATTGATAAATGCTCATAAGAAAAAACAATTCTGTATTTTAGAAAAAGATAATAAACGTAATAATCAAAACTTAAGATAAGTCTGACTAATTTGAATAGTTTTTTGATCACGATTTTTTATTTAAAATTTCTGAATAATTATAATGTAAGTTTTTCAATACAGATACTGATGAAAAATTATCTCTAACATATTTTTTTGCTTTTTTTTTCATTTCAGCAGTGTCTTTTTTATTTTTAATCACTGATTTTATAGACTTATATAAAGAGCTTACTTCACATTTACAAAGTTTAGCAATTTTATGTTTTTTAAATAACGAGGATAAATCTAAATTATTTGAAATCACAACCGGAACTTCTTGGGACATAGCCTCAATAACTGTATTACCAAAATTTTCTGTGTAGGAGGGTAAAACAAAAATGGCTGCATCATTATAGGCTTTCAATATTTTTTCACCATAGATGGGGCCATGATATTCAACTTTTTTAATTATATTATGTTTTTTTATAAGTGGATTTATTTTTGATTGTAAATATCCTTCATTATTAGGTCCAATTAATAATAGTTTATAATTTTTATATTCTTCTGAAATTTTTTTGAAAGCTGGAATCAATATATCTAAACCTTTTTTGAAATTTATACGTCCTAAAAAAAGAATATGTTGATCTTTATCTATTTTTTTTTTTGTTTTTTTTTTTTGTTTTTTTTTAAAAAAAATATTTGAGTTTAAATTTGAAATTTTTAAAATTTTATTTTTTAAATTTAATTTTTTATTTTTTTTTTTTTT
>Ga0181564_10000975_pt1 | contig 25453 bp, 20 predicted proteins | sample 011ome_24_FD_134512 | JGI IMG/M metagenome (GOLD analysis project Ga0181564, IMG submission 134512) | Coastal salt marsh microbial communities from the Groves Creek Marsh, Skidaway Island, Georgia - 011513CT metaG (megahit assembly) | ecosystem: Environmental > Aquatic > Marine > Intertidal... | reverse complement strand
TAGTTTTTTTAAATTGCCATCGTGACTAGCAAGTAACTGCATCAATTCAGGACAGGTCGGAGGATGCTCCCGGATCGCAACCCTCTCGTATGACACCCGCTTTGCGTCAAGCCACTTGCGTGCATTAATACAAGTCGAGCACTTTTCGTATTCGTAAAATTTGAATTTCATTGGTTTAAGACTAGAAGATTTATAATCTGTTTACCTCATTCAATCAAGTCACCCTCTTTCTAGTCCTCATGAAGTCAATACTACAATGGTCACTGTGGCCTCTATCCGTCGTGCTTGTATTTGCATCATGTGGTCCCAACGATTCTCATAACCAAGAATTTCCCCAACCCAAACCATCTACAATGGAAGTTTTGCAAAAGACACTGGACAATGGATTAACCATTTATTTAAGCCCCAATTCCGAAGAACCTCGGTTTTATGCTGAAATTGTTACCCGAGCGGGGAGTAAGCATGACCCATCCTCCAACACCGGCCTGGCTCATTACCTCGAGCACTTGCTCTTCAAAGGGACCCGATCCTTTGGCACTCAGGACTTTGCCAAGGAAGAACCGATCCTGAATGAGATTACCTCTCTTTATGAGCAAAGAGGAGCTGAGCAAAATGAATCAAAACGTGCAGAAATCTATCGCAGAATTAACTCCTTGTCCGCCGAAGCATCCCAGTTTGCGATTCCCAATGAAATGGACCGGGCCTACAGCGATATGGGAGCCAAAGGCCTAAATGCCCATACCTGGCATGAGGAAACAGTCTACAAGGTCGACCTTCCGGCCAATCGTCTGGAACACTGGGCAAAAATCGAAAGCGAACGGTTTGCCCAGCCCGTCTTCCGCCTCTTCCACACGGAATTGGAAACGGTTTATGAAGAAAAGAACCGGGCCATCGACAACAAGCACCGGCTAATTTACCGGGCGGTAAACGACCTGCTTTTTAAGGTTCATCCTTATGGACAGCAATCTACCCTCGGCACAGTCGAACACCTCAAGAACCCATCCATTCTCGCCATCGAGGAATTTTATGCCAAGCACTATGTCCCTCAAAATATGGCCATCTGCCTTGCAGGTGATCTTGAACCGGAACCCACCTTTGCACTAATTGAAAAATATTTCTCATCCTGGCAAAACAAAGATGCCCTTAGACCCGAACCCCAGTGGGAAGAAGCCCCTCTAAAAGGGCGGGAATTCGTTGAGGTCGAATACCTGGGCGAGGAACAGGTGATTCTCGCCTTTCGCACGGCTCCGCGTCACCACGAAGATTATGCCGCTCTTCGCCTCGTAGATATGATCCTCGACAATTCAGTTGCAGGATTAATCAACCTTGACCTGGTGGAAAAACAAAGAGTTCGTGCCGCCGGTTGCCATCCTCAAAATTTAAATGATTATGGTGCCCACTTTCTTTACGGCATCCCCAAAGACGGCCAAACACTGGAGGAAGTCGAGTCTTTGCTGCTGGAACAAATTGATCGGGTAAAGCGGGGGGATTTTGAGCCGTGGATTTTGGATGCGGTGCTCAACGATTTTAAAAAACGCCAAAAAGAAAACTACGAAAAGAATGATAAGCGGGTCGAATTACTTCGCGACACATTCCTCGCCTTCGTCGATTGGCAGGTAACCCTTGACGAAATTTCAGACATGGGAAAAATATCTAGGGAGGAAATTATCCGGATAGCCCAGAAATATTACGGCTCGGATTATGTGGTCGGATTCCGGGTGGATGCCCAGCATGACCTGCCCTCCATTGAGAAGCCACCGATTGACCCACTTTCCATCGACCCCAATAAATCATCTTCATTCATGGATGCGGTGGAACAGCTTGACTATGAACCTCTTACCCCCAAGTTCCTTCAACCGAAGAAGGATTTCACGGTAAAGGAAATTTCTCCGGGCGTTCGCCTCATTCATGCATTCAATCCAATCAACGATCTGTTTCATTTGGAAGTTCGTTTGGAAATGGGCTTTGACCACCAACCCATGCTCTCCTTCGCCAAAAGAATGCTGGACCGTGCGGGTGCGGGTACAATGGACTCCGAGCAGCTCAAAATTGAATGGTACAAACTGGGTACTGACTTTGGCTTCGGTGTGCAGGAGCATTTTTCCAATTTCTCAATCAATGGACTGGACGAGTATTTCCTGCCATCTATTGAACTTGCCGGCAGGCACCTGCTCGCCCCCAAGACATCGGAGGATGCCTGGTCACTGACCAAGGGAATTATTCTTTCCGAGCGGGATGATGAACAGAAGGATCCTAATTCACTGTCTCATGCCCTCGCCCATTTTCACCGCTACGGTAAAAATTCCCGCTATCTCAAAAGAGCGTCGGATAACGACTTGAACGGAACGACAACCACTGGACTGACCGAGATCATCAGACAAGCTGTTCACTCTCCCCGCACCATCCTCTATTACGGCCCTCGCACGCCTGAGGAAATTGCACAGCTTATCGATGGGACTTTCTTAACCACTAAACCCACCCAACAGACCGCGAATGTAGCCCCTGACCGCTCCATCAATCCTCAACAAAATCAGGTTTTCTTCCTCGACAAAGAAATGGCTCAGGCACAGGTGAGGCTCGAATTCGCCTGTGGCTTACTGGATGAGTCCCTGACCCCTTCCATTCAGTTGTTCAATGAGTATTTCGGGGGAGGCATGGCAGGGCTCGTTTTCCAAGAGTTGCGCGAGGCTCGGGCCCTGGCCTATTCGGCATGGGCACGGTTTTTCACACCTGCCCGGCCCAATGAGGAAAATGTGCTGGTAGGATCGATCGGTTGCCAGGCTGATAAAACATTGGATGCAGTGGATGCCTTCATTGATTTACTCCGAAAAATGCCCCTCAGCGATACCCGTTGGAAGTCCGCCCACACCTCTATCCTCAGTAATTACCGAACCAACCCCATCCCTTCCCGCTCCATTCCGAGGTTCGTCTATGATGTTGATCGGCTAGGACTGCCGATAGATCCCAGGGCCCAACGGTTTGAAAAACTGCAAGGAGCAAAAATCGGTGATTTTGAAGATTTTTATCTCCAAAACATTCAGCCCCGACCGATTCTTTTTTCTATTGTCGGCGATTCCAACCGAATTGACCTCGCAGGTCTCGAAAAATACGGGGACATCACCAAGGTGTCACCCCAGGAATTGTTTAATCGCTAGTACCCGCGTCTTGAGCACCCCTGGTTCGGGCCGGCATTTCTTCCACTGGATGATCATCATTCACTGATTTCTCCCTGGGGGGCTTGAGTGGGGCAACCTCACGCGATGACTGGACCGCCTGTTCCAAAGGCAAAGGGGCAGATTGGATCGGCTGTTTTTCCTGATCTGGACTCGTAGTGGGCAAACCAAGAACCCGCCGGAAAAAATTAAACACTTTGAAGCTCTCCTCCTCTTTTTCTGCCTGATTTGTAAGCCTTAGGATCAGTTGTTGGGATTCTCCGCTCTTGAAATCAGTCATCGTACAACTGCAGCTACCCGAAGAATTCTTACTGGGAAATTCAATCACATCGATTCTGCCCATCGGAGTGAATTCATCCACTGCCTCGGCAACCTCCATGCGCAGGCTGACCCTGCGTTTTTCGAAGTTAAACATGCGAAGACTTCTAACCTCTACTGAACCCTTCTGCTCTAACATGGTGTCCATGCCTTGCCTAAGACTGTTGATAATTTCGACTGCGCGTTTCATGGGAAGAAGTTAATTTCTAGAATTCATGACCTAAAGCAACTGAATTTTACAGGGAAAGAATACTTGGTTTCTATCTATTTCCACTTCTGTATAGTTCATTGCCCTTCTCGCAAGGTGGTTCGATCGGGAGGTTGGCTGATATCGTAATTGACGCTAAATCTTGCTTGGTCTATTTTACTTGGCTTTGCTTGCGGGTCGGTAGCTCAATCGGTAGAGCAGTGGCCTTTTAAGCCATTGGTTCCGGGTTCGAGTCCCGGCCGGCCTACCAAGCGGATTCACTGATTCCCTCCGCAAGCACCCTGACCATCATCGGGGCTAGCTACAAGTTGCCGGATTTTCTCCCAATCTGTTTTGCCACTCGGCAACAGGGGTATCTTATCCACTGCGATGAAATGCCTGGGGATCCACAGGTTGGGAATTCCCTTTTCCATTAAGCCATTCCTCACCTTGGCCTGGTCGACAGACTGCGAGCACACCACGACCAATTTTTCACCCTTTTTCTCGTCCTGAACTGCCGAAACAACGAGCATGGGTTCATCGCTGGGGCACAATCCCAAAACACCGAGAATTTCCTCTTCCACCCTTCCATGAGGAACCATTTCTCCACCTATTTTTGAGAATCTCGATACCCTTCCTTCTATCCAAAGAAATCCGTCCGCATCCAACCGGCCAAGGTCTCCCGTCTTAAACCATCCATCCTCATCGAGCACTTCCTTGGTTTTCTCCACATCACCCCAATAACCTGAAAATATATTCGCTCCACGAAAACAAAGAATTCCACCCTTCTCACTGTCCGTCTCTGTGCCATTTCCCGGATCAATCGTACGGCACTCCACTCCCTGTAATAACCGCCCTACGGAACCGCACCTTTTTCCTTTCCCTGGCAGATTGAAGGACAATGCCGGAGATGTTTCGGTCAATCCATAGCCTTCCAGGTACTGACAATTTATTTTTTCTTCCCAGCGTTTGCGAAAGGGAACAGGGCTTTTTTCCGCCCCGGCAACGACATAGCGAATACTATCAAGCTCACCATGTTCGGCCTTTTTTAAATATCCACGCAGGAAGGTAGGGGTGCCCAATAAAATCTCCGCCCTCTGCTCGGAGATTGCCCGGATATTCAACCGATGGTCCAAGGGAGAGGGAGTGGTCACAACCGGCAAGCCACGCAGGGTGGAAAAAATCATCCCCACGGTCATCCCAAAACTGTGAAACAAGGGAAGGTTGACTAATACAATCGGCAGATCACGAAAAAGCTCCAGTTCCTGTAATTGCCGGCAATTTTCAAGTAAGTTTCGATGGGACAGGGGCACCCCCTTGGGCTTCCCCGAACTCCCGCTGGTGAAAAGAAGAGTGGCTACTTGTTCTCCACCCATCAAAGGAATCTGGAACTTCCTGGCCACTCGCTTTGGAAATATCCAGGCGAGCAGGCAAGTCTGGAATACCAACCAGCGTTTGCCTGCGATCTCCTTTATAAATTCCTCCACCCAAAAACAATTCTCAGGCCAGGGGAATTGAGGGAACTTTTTCTTCATCGCGAATGCAGACAGAACCGTTTCCACCCCCGAACTGTTCAGAATTTCACGATTTATTTCAGCACCCAGAGTGAAATTTAGGTTAACTGGCACACGACCGCACAAAAATAGTGCGAAGTTGGCCACAAAACCCGGCAGACCGGGCGGAAGCATCACGCCCACCCTTTGCCCCACCACTTGATTCGAAATCTGCCTACTCAGGAGCAGAGAAAGGGAAAGAACCACCCCTCTGGGTAAAAATTTCTTTTCAGGCAAGCCATAGTCGATAAGGAAGTTACTGAACGGCCTAGACCTAAGGGACTGAAAAATTTTCATCCCCAAGTTGCCATCAATTGCACTAGACATAATGGAAAGCATATACCCTTGGCTTTGCCGTTGCCAATCATTCCTGAAAGAACATTATAAAGAATTGTCTGAAATTACCTTTTCAGACCAAAATTCCACCCCCCCATTTTTATTGATCCTCTCTCTTCCTTTTAGATGGATAACCAAAGTATTTTGATTTACGACACAACCCTTAGGGACGGCTCTCAGGCGGAGGGTGTCTCCTTTACGGTTGCTTCCAAATTGCGGGTAGCAGAAAAACTTGACCAGTTTGGGGTTGATTACATCGAGGGCGGCTGGCCAGGGAGCAATCCTAGGGACATGGCTTTCTTTGAACAGGCGGTAAGGCTGAACTTAAAGCATGCAAAGATTGCTGCTTTTGGCTCGACCAGACGGGCAAATACCCCCGTGGAGGAGGATGCCCAAGTCAAACTCCTACTCGATGCCCAAACCCCAGTGGTGACCATTTTCGGAAAATCATGGCTCCTGCATGTCACTGATGTATTGCGGACCACCCCAGAAGAAAACCTCCAGATGATCGAGGATACGGTCCGGTATCTGAAGGAACAGGGTAAGGAAGTGGTCTACGATGCTGAACACTTTTTTGACGGATTTCTTGATGATGGGGAATATGCCCTGTCCACCCTCGAAGCCGCACAACGGGGAGGTGCCGACTTCCTCACCCTCTGCGAAACCAACGGTGGAAAACTGGTTACTCCATTTAATAAAATTACCGAGGCTGTGGTCGGCCATTTCCCCAACTCCAAGATCGGGGTGCACTGCCATAATGACGCCGGCGTCGGTGTGGCGGTCAGCCTGGCTGGTGTTGAAGCAGGGGCAGTTATGGTACAAGGAACCATGAATGGGTATGGTGAGCGCAATGGCAATGCCAACCTAACCACCATCATTCCCAATCTTGAATTAAAAATGGGATTTTCCACCCATTGCGGGCAAAACATTTCCAAATTAAGAGACCTTTCCCTCTTCATTGACGACTCGACCAATTTAAGACCCGATATACGAGCTCCCTATGTGGGGGCCGCTTCCTTCGCCCACAAGGGCGGTGTGCATGCGGATGCCGCATCGAAGTCAACCCGCAGTTACGAACACATTGACCCCGCAACCGTCGGCAACCGCACCCGCGTGCTCGTTTCCGATATGTCCGGGCGAAGCAGCATAATGCTCAAAGCAAAGGAGATGGGCATGGATGTGGATGGAAGATCCCCGGAGATGAAATCTTTCCTTGAGGAGTTGAAATCCTTGGAATTCAAGGGATACGAATTTGAATCTGCTGATGCTTCTTTTGACCTCCTGTTGCGCAGATTTCTCCGGGGAGAAGAGCCCGCCTTTGAGGTTCTCAGATTTCATGTGGGCGTGGAAGGATCGAGCCACGAGGACAGTGTTACCTCCGAGGCCACAGTGAAATTGAAAGTCAGGGACGAGGTGCGTCACATCGTGGCGGAAGGGAACGGACCAGTCTCTGCTTTGGATCATGCCCTGCGCAAGGCATTGGAAAAAGACTTTCCCTTCATTTCAGAGGTTACCCTGATCGACTTTAAAGTTCGTATTCTCGAGAGCAACCAAGGCACCAATGCGATTACCCGCGTCCATGTGGAATCCGCCGATGGTCACTCAACATGGGGTACAGTCGGTGTAAGTGATAATGTGATTACTGCAAGCTGGGAGGCACTGGTTGACTCCGTGACTTACAAGATCCTTTTGGAATCCGATAACCAGTCGTAAGTCTTGACCCGCGGGCCCACCGGATGCCAGACGGCAGAGGTTGTCCTCGTATACCAAATTTCCACAGGAATGCCGAGTCCGGCAGCAAGGTGGCCCGGCCCCGAATCGTTTCCGAGATACTGATCCGCCTGCAAGGACAGCTGATTTTTCAGTTCCTGGACAGTGACAGGTTCGATCAGTGAGACTTGAGGATGCTGGCAAAGTGCATGCTTCTTCAGAAAATTTCCCGCTTGCTCATCCGCTTCTCCCAACGAAAAAACGACTTTCCCTTCCCTCTTTGATGCAATCCATTGATTTGCCCGATCGATAAAATACTCCATCGGCAGGTTCTTTCCCACTGCCCCACTCCCCGGGTGTATCCATAAAGAACGCTGCCTGTCCCTCCATGCACCTCCAATTATTTGCTGAGACAATAAATCTTTGGGGGCCTCCCATCCAAGTACGCACAGGGCTTGAGCAACAAAATGGTCTCCCTCCACCGGGCGGGGGGGAATTGCAAACACAGAACTTGCCCCTGCACGAATCATTTCGTCGTGCCACCCTCGTTCCATCCAAAAACTTACCACAGTGGTACCCGCGACCATCGGAGGTGGGCGTCCGCTGAGTTCATCCAAATTCCCTACCTCCAACCATGCCCAGTTATCGTTTAAAAGCCCGGCATAGTGTGAATGTGTATAAAGGAGTACTTCTTCGTACCTTGACCTCGCAAGCTGAAGCAGGGGCAGGGTAAGAATAAAGTCACCCAGTCCCCCACCCCGCAAAAAAATGATCTTTTTCCCCATTGGACCGCGGATCCTCCCCTCAAGGAAATTCGTTCCTTACCTCAATTGGGTGATCCGTTTTTCGATAAAGGAACGGACCGCCAGAGAGTTCACTCCGACCTGGTATTTTTTGGGCGTTTTTTGGAGCAAAGCCTGCAGGGCCGGTGCGGTCGGACGGTCCAGCCCGGCATCCTCAAAAACCTGGGGAAATTTTGCCGGATGAGCGGTGGCCAGAATCACCGCGGGTTGATCAGCAGGAAGCTCCTTAAAGGCACAGGCGGTGTGGGGATCAGCTAAATAATGATGTTCTTCCCATACACAGCGTATAATTTCGGGAATTTCTTCATCAGTGGAAGAAGAACTCGAAAAGCCGGGCACAGAAAATTGTTCAAAGTCATACCTTCCATCCTCCCGGAATCTTTTCATGACCTCATTGACATGCCCGCTGTCACCATCGAGGAAGTAATACAATAGGCGCTCAAAGTTGGAAGCCACTTGAATGTCCATGGAGGGTGCCAAGCTGGGGGAAACCGCACCCAGTTCATATGCACCCGATCCGAACAGGCGGTGCAAAACATCGTTCTGATTGGTCGCCACCCGGAAACCACCGAAACGAATACCCATTTTGGTGAGCAACCATCCGGCAAACACATTGCCAAAATTTCCCGTAGGTACCACAAAGGTGGTTTGCTCTCTCAATTCTGGGTCCAACTTCAGCCAGGCATAAAGATAATAAACCGACTGGGCGAGAATCCTGGCCAAGTTGATCGAGTTAACCGCGGACAGCCCGATTGACTGGCGAAAAGAAAGGTCTCCAAAGAGTTCCTTTACCGTGCACTGGGCATCATCGAAAGTTCCTTGGATGGCCAGGGGATAGATATTGTCCGCCCCGGTGCAGGTCATTTGTCTCTCCTGCAAGGGGGAAACCCGGCCATCGGGGTAGAGTATAAAAACCGTCACTCCGGCTTTTCCCAGCAAGCCGGATATTGCAGCGGCTCCAGTGTCTCCGGAAGTGGCCCCGAGCACACAGAGAGGCTGCCCTGTCCGCTCAATCTGTAATTCATAAAGATTGCCCAGCAATTGAAGGGCAAAATCCTTGAAGGCAAGGGTCGGACCATGGAAAAGCTCCAATACCTGCCAGTGGTCATTGATCCGGACAAGGGGGGCAGTTTGCGGATGGGAAAAACTGGCGTAGGCCAAATCAATTGCCTTTTTCAAATCAGCCTCGGGCAAATCAGTGGCAAACTTCCTGAAAAAGGCATGGCAAAGGCCAGCGTAAGACAAGCCCTCCCAATGGCTAAGCTCCCCGCTTAAATCAGGAAAAGTTTCAGGCAGATAAAGTCCCCCGTCCGGGGCAAGGCCCTGAGCAACCGCTTCACAAAAAGAAACCGGCTGTGCCCATCCACGCGTACTGATGTAGAGCATGCCGGAGGATCCAATAGGTTACTTCCCCAGACCGAACGCCTGGTGGGCAACGCGAGTTGCCTCATCCCCGCTCTTTGGCTCAACTGCCACGGAGATCTTAATCTCGGAAGTGCTGATCATAAGCATGTTGATTCCGGCATTGGCGAGGGCATCAAAGAAAGTGGCCGCCACTCCCGAATGGGATCGCATGCCAACCCCTACCACAGAGACTTTTATAATGTTGGTGCTTTTGCCCAGCTTGCCCCCATTACCATCAGCAAAATGTTCCTTAAGTGCTTTTTCAGCACGGAAGGCATCTTCAGAAGGAACCGTAAAGGAAAGATTGGCCAGGCCATGACGGCCCACATTTTGAATGATCATGTCCACGATCACGCCCGCTTCCGCCATTACCTTAAAGACCGCCGCCGCTGCACCTGGACGGTCGGGCAGTTCGGTCACACTGATGCGTACTTGGTTCTTGTCTGTGGCTACGCCACTGACGAGCATATCCTCCAACGATTTTACTTTCTTTTTTACCATGGTTCCGGATTTTTTGGAAAAACTGGATCGTACTTCAAATGGAATGTCATGTTTCTGGGCAAATTCCACTGCCCTTGTCTGCATCACTTTGGATCCGCTGCTGGCGAGTTCGAGCATTTCCTCGTAATTGATCTCTGTGATCTTCCGGGCATCAGGAACAATGCGGGGATCAGCAGTGTAAACCCCTTCCACATCGGTGTAAATCTGGCAGGCCTTGGCCCGCAAGGAACCCGCCAGGGCAATGGCACTGAGGTCCGATCCACCCCGACCAAATGTGGTGACATCGCCCTTCTCATTGACTCCTTGAAACCCGGCCACCACCACCACATTTCCAGCACGGATCTGTTTGCGCAAGTCCCCACCCTGTACCTCCCGGATGCGCGACTTTGCATGCAATCCCTCGGTGACAATACCCACCTGCCAACCAGTCCTAGAAATGGCTGGTACATTGATGGCATGGAGAGCCATGCAGAGAAGAGCAATAGTTTCCTGCTCTCCACAGGTCATAAGCATGTCAAGTTCTCGCTCGGACGGATTTTTCTGAATGGCCTTGGCCCGTTCAATTAACTGGTTGGTGACCCCAGCCCGGGCAGAGACCACCACCAATACACCACTGCCTGCATCGATCGTGGATTTGACCCGACGGGCCACTTTCTTAATCCGGTCAACATCGGCGACTGAGGTGCCGCCATACTTTTGTACCACCACATTCATTTAGGACATTCCGTTTGGATCAAACATTCGAAAGAGCACGGGCTCATCCATAACACCGGGAAGATCTTTTAATTTACCCAATACCTGAGCAATGGAATGCTCATTGGTCTGGTGAGTCGTCAAAATTAAACTGGCCGGTTGATCGTTTTCATGGGGAGTCTGAGAGACTGTCGCCAGACTGATACCGCGATCGGCCATACATTCCGCTACCTTCGCCAACTGTCCAGGACGGTCATCAACCGATAGTCGCAGGTAAAAACGGCCCTCAATTTCTTGGGGCGATGCGGGCGAACATTCCTCAGGGGAAACATGACGAAGTTTGGGAGAGGAAGAGATTCCTTTCATCCCCTTGACAACATCAACGATGTCAGAAATTACTGAACTTGCAGTGGGGTCCTGTCCGGCACCACGCCCGGTAAGAACAACCGTGCCCACGACCGACCCACTGAGGCAGACCCCATTGTGCACCCCATCGGTGCGGGCAATTGTTTCTTCCAGAGGTATCAAAGCGGGATGCACAGCGACAGAGACATGATTATTAGTAAAGTCTCTCCGGATCACACCTATCAGTTTAATCCGACAGCCCAGGTTGTCGGCTGCCCTTAAATCCTCATTGGAAATCCTACGGATTCCTTCCACCGTCACCTCGTTTAAATTCACCCATATTCCATGGGCAAGGTAAGCGAGAATGACTGCTTTGTGGGCCGCGTCCACCCCATCGAGGTCAAGGGCTTCATCCGCTTCTACATACCCGAGCGAACGGGCGTCCCCGAGCACTTCGTCGAAACTGGCCCCTTCTTTTTCCATCCGGGTAAGAATGTAATTGGATGTCCCGTTAAGAATCCCATAGATCAGAGGAAATTCATTGGTGACCAAGCTTTCCCGAAGCACCTTAATGATGGGAATTCCCCCGGCCACACTCGCTTCAAAACCATAGCTAACCCCAGCTTTTTCAGCTGCCTGAAAAAGCTCTTCTCCATGCTCACAAATCAATGCCTTGTTTGCGGTTACCACGGATTTACCAAGGGAAAAAGCCCGCAAAGTCAGTGCCCTTGCTTCTTCCACTCCGCCGATTAATTCACAGATCAGATCAACTTCCGGATCCTCCACAATTGCCTGAGAATCAGTGGTCAACTGCTCGGGGGAAATGTCAACCGCACGCTCTTTGGAAAGCGACTTGACCGATGCCCAAACCGGGAGCAATTCAGACCCAAGAATCTTTGGCCAAAAAGCGGAATTCTCCAAGAGGTGCTTCCAGGTGCCCTGCCCCACGGTACCAAGACCAAGAATGCCTATGCGGATTGCCGGTGGAGAACTGGGGGTATCAAGGCTCATTTTCTTAGCGGTTACGGTTTTGCTTTTTTTCAAAACGGTTTTCCGTGCCCGCACGCAAGCGGGCAAGGTTGGAACGGTGCCTCCAAATTATCCAACCCATGACCACAAAGGTGAGAATAGTCTTTCCATACCCACCTTCCTCAGTGGTTGAAAATACGATCGAACAAACCGGCAGACTTAGCCCAAAGGCAATGGAGGCAACAGCGACATATTTGGTCAAATAGAAGGCCAGCCCCCAGACGAACAACCCGACGAGGAGGCAGGCAGGCATCAACCCAAGCAAACCACCCATCGCCGTGGCCACCCCTTTCCCTCCACGAAAACCAGTAAAAATAGGATAGGTGTGACCAAGAACGGCCGCTGGCAGACCCCAAAGCCCCAATGCAGCATCGCCGGAGAAAGAAAATAAAGGCAACTGGAACCACCAGACCGCGAGCACTCCTTTGAGAAAATCTAGGGCAAAAACAAGGTAGCCCATGGGCTTGCCCAGAGTCCTGAGGACATTGGTGGCCCCGGGGTTGCCACTGCCCGCCGAAAAAATATTAACCCCAGCACGCTTGGCAATGATCACAGCCCAAGGGATCGAACCGATTAAATACCCGATAATAAGAACAGCGATGGTTTCTACACTAAGCATAAACGAAAGGATGACAGGGGGACAGAAGAATGGAGCTATTTTTGGCGGGACACCCGGGCTTCCTGAATATCTGCGTGAGCGACCAGTTTTTCAATCGCTTCAACTGGGGGCTCGTCATCCAATTCAAGGATGGTCAGGGCCGTGTCCGAATCCTTGGAGCGACTAAGAGACATGTTGGCAATGTTCACTCCGTATTCCCCGAGGATCGTGCCCACCTTGCCAACAATCCCGGGTTTGTCGAGGTTGCGAACCACCAGCAAGGTGTCAACCGGACGGGCCTCAATGGCTTCCCCATCGACTTCGACAATGCGTGGATCAGCATTTTTTCCAATAATGGTTCCCAGGACCGATTGCTCTTTCCCACTCGCATCAATCGTGCGGACCTCAATTAATTCATTGTAGTCGACCGAAGATGAGGACTTGGTCGTCTCCACTTTAATACCCAATGCCTTAATCTTGTAGGGGGCATTTACATCGTTGACGCCCTCATCCCCGGCAATTCCCTTGAGCCAGCCTTTCTGCACTGCACGGGTGAGCGGAATGGTATCAAAGTCAATCACCCCCCCCCAGTAGGTGATGTGAAGGGACTGAACAGTTCCACGGGCTGCCTGTCGGGCAAAAGCACCTAAGCGCATGCACAGCTCGAGGTAAGGTGTGAGAGTCTGCAAATCACGCGGATCGATGGATGGCATATTGATGGCATTACGAATCCTGCCTCCCTGTAACACTTCAGCAATAGCCTCGGCAATTTCCACCCCAACACTTTCCTGGGCCTCCTCGGTGGATGCACCCAAGTGGGGAGTGAGGTTTAAATTCTCAAGGGTGCGAAACTCATGATCCCCCGGCAAGGGTTCCTGCTCGTATACATCCAGGCCTGCTGCAGCCACTTTTCCGCTCCTAAGGGCGGCGGCCAATGCAGATTCGTCAATAATTCCCCCGCGGGCACAATTGAACACACGCACTCCATCCTTCATTTTGGCAAAGGCCGCTTCGTTGACGATTCCCTTGGTATCAGGGGTCATGGGCATATGAACGGTAAGGTAGTCTGCACGAGAAAACGCCCCGTCGAGGTCAACCTTTTCAATCTCCAATTCCTTGGCACGCTCCTCGGTGAGATAGGGGTCATAGGCAATTACCTTCATTTCAAAAGCCTGGGCTCTTTTGGCCACTTCTGCCCCAATCCTACCAAGTCCTAAAACCGCCAGGGTTTTATTTCTCAACTCGGCACCTTTTAACTGTTTGCGCTCCCACTTTCCTTCTCGCATCCCCGTCGCTCCACGCACGATCGGGCGGGTGCCGCAAAGCATGTGAGTAAAAGTAAGTTCAGCGGTGGCGATGGTGTTACCGCCAGGCGTATTCATAACGATTACGCCTCTTTCCGTGGCCGCCTCAATGTCAATATTGTCCACTCCCACGCCGGCCCGTCCCACCGCCTTGAGCAAAGGAGCCGACTCCATCACTTCACGGGTAACCCGGGTGTCACTGCGCACGATGATGGCACTGGCATCTTTGGCATGCACAATGACCTCCTCAGGCGATGATCCATAGGCTTCAACAACTTCAAAGCCATCCTGCTTTTTTAAAAAATCCACTCCGAGTGGAGAGATGCGATCCGCGACAAGAATCTTCATAGGGTGATATGTGATAAAGAGAGAAAGAAAAATCCTAGGTTAATTAGCCGTTTTGGCAACGCGTAAAGCCAGTTGGAGGATTTCGGGCTTTCCCCTCCCCTTCTGCGGTGTCATGATAAGTTTATCTATGTTTGAAAATTTAACCGAGAAGCTAAGTGGGGTCCTGCGGTCCCTCGGAGGCAAAAGCAAACTTTCGGAAGACAATATTGCCGAAGCCTTAACCGAGGTGCGCAAGGCTCTACTTTCGGCGGATGTTCACTTTCGGGTGGCCCGCGAATTTGTGGATGAGATCAAAAGCTCCTGTCTCGGCCAGGAGGTGCTCAAATCCGTTTCTCCCGGTCAGCAGGTCGTCAAAATCATAAACGATGAATTAGTCAAACTTCTCGGGGAAGGAAACTCGGCACTCCGGGAGGAAAGCCCCCTGCGCGTCCTGATGGTCGGGTTGCATGGTGCAGGTAAAACCACCACCTCCGCCAAACTGGCCAGGCATCTCGCCAAGACAGGACGGAAGCCCATGCTGGTCGCCTGCGATGTTTACCGTCCTGCCGCCATTGACCAGCTGGAATTTCTTGCCAATCAGGAAAATTTTCCCTGTTACCTCGACCGGCAAAGCAAGGATGTGCCCGGCATCGCCCGTGCAGGCTGGGAAAAATCCAAGTCTGCGGGGGCTGATCTGGTTATTTTTGACACCGCTGGCCGTCTGCAAATCGATGATGAACTGGTCGACGAACTGGAGCGGGTAAAAAAGGAAATCGATCCACACGAAATCTTGCTGGTTGCGGACTCCGCTCTCGGTCAGGAGGCGGTCAATGTGGCCAAGACCTTTCACGAACGGCTTGGTCTCAGCGGTATTATCCTCACCAAAATTGACGGCGATGCCCGGGGAGGTGCCGCCCTCTCCATGAAAAAAGTAACTGGTACCCCCATTAAGTTTATGGGAACCGGTGAAAAAATTGATGAATTTGAACCCTTTCATCCCGATCGTTTGGCCTCCCGTATTCTTGGCATGGGGGATGTGGTGTCTCTGGTCGAAAAAGCCCAGGAGCACTTGGACGAGGAAGAATCCGCCCGTATGGCGGAAAAAATGCTCAAGGCGGAGTTCGATTTTGAGGACTTCCTTGCCCAAATGAGACAAATGAAAAAACTCGGGTCCATGGGCTCCATTGCCAAAATGTTGCCAGGGATGGGCAATGTTCAGGTTGGGGACAAGGAGGAAGCAGCCCTTGGGCGGCACGAGGCCATCATTCTTTCCATGACCAAGCAGGAGCGCCGGTTGCCGCGGATCATTGGAGGTTCCCGGCGTAAAAGAATCGCCGATGGGGCTGGGGTTCAGATCCGCGATGTCAATTTATTGATCAAGCAATTTTCCCAAATGCAAAAGATGATGAGAAAAATGAAGGGTGGGAAAATGAAACAATTAATGAGTGCTTTCGGAGGTGGAGGTGGAGGGTTGCCTGATCTTGAGGGCATGGACCCGAAGCAACTGGCCAAGCTGGCCAAGCAGTTCAAATAAATTCTGCTGTATTCTTTATTCCCGAAACTTGGCAAATACGCGGGCGACCAGGGAAGTACTCTTGATTCCCGGAGCACTCTCCACCCCACTGTTCAAATCAATTCCATCCGGATGGGTTGAGGCGATCGCCTCTTTAAGGTTCTCTGGATTCAACCCACCGGCCAGGTACCACTGGTGATCCGAATACTCCGCTTTTAACTGGATGAACTTCTGCCAATTGCCCACCTTGCCTGATCCTCCGTATACATCCTTGGAGTAAGCATCGAGAAGGACGATTTTAGAGAACTGCAAACAATCCTTCGGGCATTCTTCATCCGATTGCAAGCGGGGTGCCAGCCAGAGGTTATCCAGTCCCACACATTCACTCCACTCCCGGATACTCTCGGTAGGATAATCGCCAGGGAAGTGAAACTGAAATTTTTCAAACCCGGCAGCGATCAAATTCTGAACCATGGCAAGGTCTGGCGTTACCGAAACCGCCACTTTCAGGCAGTCATTAAAATCCACTTCCCTCAGTAAATTCTTACCTTGCTCAACGGAGAGGTGGCGGGGCGACGAAGGATAGAAAATAAAACCCAGGGCATCCGCCCCCTCCTCGATGCAAAACCTCGCATCCTGCGGACGGGTGATCCCGCATACCTTGACCAACCTGGGCCTCATGAAGAAGGCGTGAAATAATGGATCAAAGCATCGACCAATCCATCGATACTGGGGTGGGCAGACTGCACGGCAACCTCAAGGTCATTCTCTTGCAAAGTCTGGGTAGTCTGCGGCCCAAAACTGCAGAGGACAGGAACGCGTGCCTCTTTCTGAAGCACAATATCCTCCGACTGCTCGACATAGGACAAGGCAGTGGATGAACTGGTGAAAATAATTGCATCTGCACCCACCTCCTGGAATGAGGTAACATCAGGAGCGTCCAGCACATCGGTAAAATCCGTCTCATAAACAGGCAGGGCATCAACGATGGCCCGGCCGATATTTTCCAGAACATCGACCATAATTTCGCGGTTTCGGTTTCCGGTTACGACCAGTACATTGGCACTGTCAAGACTGTCTGTGGCCACCAGTTCCTTGGCCAACCCCTCTGCGGTTGCGTCCTTGGCAATCAGTTCGACATGCAATTGATAAGATTGCAGAACTTCGGCCGTGGCATTGCCCACACAGGCAATCCGCATTGGCCCAAAGCTACGGATGTCCGAAAAGGCACGGAAGAAAAATTTCATGAATTCCCTGGCACCATTTGCACTGGTAAAGACCACCCACTCATAGGTGGCAATCCCGGCAAATACTTCGGCAATCAATTTTCGGTCCTCGGACGCTTGGATACGGATGAGGGGAAGGTCAAGCACCTCTGCACCGAGGTTTTCCAGGGTAGAACGCATCCTGCTCGTTTGTCCGGCCGAACGGGTGAGTACAAACCTTCTTCCCATTAGGGGTTTGCGTTCAAACCAGGTAGATGTACGAGCCAATCCGATAGAGTTGCCCACAAAGATGATTGCTGGAGCCCCAAGTTTTTCCTGCTTGGCCCGCTCCACCAACTCACCCAATGGGGCGAGCACCTTTCTTTGCCCCGGCAAGGTGCCGCAGCAGACAACAGCAGCCGGCCTTTCACCAGAGAGGCCCCCAGTAAGGAGCTTACCAACAATTTCCTCCATCTTGCTCATGCCCATGTAGATACAGAGCGTTCCCCCAACCTCGGAGAATTTGGAAAAGTCTACCCGCAAGGATTCTTTGGCGACATCTTCGTGGCCAGTGAGGAAAGAAATGGACGACCCAAAGTCGCGGTGAGAAAGAGGAATACCCGCATAGGCTGCACAGGCCAGTGCCGCGGTCACTCCCGGCACGATCTCATAGCTTACCCCCGCATCATCTAGGGAAATCATCTCCTCCGCACAACGACCAAAAACAAATGGATCTCCCCCCTTTAACCGAACCACACGCAAACCACTTTGGGCTTTTTCAACAAGAATTTTTCCAATGTCTGACTGGTCCATGGTGTGCCGACCGGGGCTTTTCCCGACATCGATACGCTCGCAATCGGCGGGAGCCCAGTCGTGCAGTCTTTTGTTGGCGAGGTGATCGTAGACAAGAACATCGCAGGTTTCGATCAAAGACCTGGCTCTCAGTGTTAATAAACCTGGGTCTCCAGGTCCCGCCCCCACTAGGTAGACGATACCGTCGCTTAGCTCTTTGATGTCCATTCGATCAATTCGTTCTTCCAACCCAATTCCGTTTTTCCACTAAGAGACAACTTTTTAATCCCACACTTTTCATGGAAAAAACTCAGCTGGTCATCCATCTTGGAATAATGAGCCCCCAGGGCGACCTGGCAACCTCCGCCAAAGGCAGTAAGGATGGAACGCTCGATGCGAACAGCATCTGCGGTTGCCTGATCACTTATCTTTTGAAAAAGCGGACAGTCTTCGGATCTTGCCTGCACCGCAATGGCTCCCTGTCCTGGGGCTGGAACCATTTCATCAAAGGTTAGTGCACGAAATTCTAGGCCGGGAAATTGGATAATATTTAAGCGGCTCAACCCGGCAGCAGCGAGCAGGGTCGCCTCGGCTTCCCGGCCATCTGCGATTTTCTTGAGGCGCGTTTCCACATTTCCCCGCAATTCAATCCACTGAGCGTCCGGGAAGATCTTAGCCGCCTGGGCTCGTCGGCGTGGGCTGCCCGTGGCAATTATTTTTGGTCGATTCACCCCCTGTTTGGTTACCAAAATATCCGCCGGATCTTCCCGGGGTAAAAAGGCCACCAATTCTAATCCTAGTGGCATTTCCGTTGGCATATCCTTGGCACTATGCACGGCCAAATCTGCACGGCCATCCAGTAAAGCGTCCTCCAATTCTTTGGTAAAGAGGCCCTTCCCCCCCGATTTTTCAAGAGACCACTCCGTTTGCCTGTCGCCAGTGGTGACCAGAGTCAAAAGCTTCGCTTCCAAGCCAAGCTTTTCTCCTAAAGTGGCCGCCACCATCTCCGACTGACGCAGAGCCAGTGGGCTTCGCCTCGTGGCAAGAACAAGAGGTGCACTTACCGCCATATGCAGGAAACTGGAAGAAGTAAGTTAAAGCTAGGCATCACAGAGGCGCCCAGCGTCTGGAAAGCTGAATCAGGAATAGGAAGCCTGGGCACCTTTGATATTTTTCTTCGGTATCCAAGGCATCACTGCACGCAAGCTTCGACCTGTCACTTCGATTGGGTGGTTCTCTCCATCCTCGAGCAACTTATTATAGTTAGGCAAACCTGCTTGGTACTCCTTGATCCATTCCTTAGCAAATTTGCCACTTTGGATCTCCTTGAGAATCGATTTCATCGATTTCTTAACATTGGCATTAACCACGCGGGGACCGCGGGTGATGTCACCATACTTGGCGGTTTCAGAAACGGAAAATCTCATCCCGGCAATACCGGACTCAATCATGAGGTCGACAATGAGCTTCAGCTCATGCAAACACTCAAAGTAAGCCATTTCAGGAGCATACCCCGCTTCAACCAACGTCTCAAAACCAGCCTGCACCAAGGCAGAAGCTCCACCACAAAGAACGGCTTGCTCTCCGAAAAGATCGGTTTCGGTCTCTTCCTTAAAAGTGGTCTCCAAAATACCGGCACGAGCACCGCCCACTCCTGCGGCCCACGCCAGGGCAATTTTTTTCGAATCCTTGGCAGAACCCTTGAGTACGGCAAAAAGTGCGGGCACTCCCTTACCTTCCTTAAACTGGGAACGAACCAAATGACCAGGGCCCTTGGGGGCGACCATAATCACGCTGACCCCGCGGGGTGGTTTAATCAGACCAAAATGGATCGCAAACCCGTGGGTAAAGAGTAGGGTCTTGCCTTTGGAAAGGTTGGGCTTGATCTCGTTTTCATAGACCTCAGCCTGCTTCATATCAGGCACTCCGATCATGATAACATCGGCTTTTTGGACCGCTTCAGCGACCTCAAAAACCTCAAAACCCTGGCGCTTTGCCACCCGAATGGACTTGCTTCCATTGTAGAGACCAATGATCACATTTAATCCACTCTCTTTCAAATTAAGAGCATGGGCATGTCCTTGGGAGCCGTAACCGATAACGGCGAGCGTTTTCTTTTTCAAAGGAGTAATCTTGGCCTCCTTGTGCGTATATACTTTCGCAGGCATTGCTGGTATTTTTTGTATTTAGGTTGTTTAGTAAAGTGAAAGGGAATCAATCTCCGGCCATTCCCCGCCTCAAGGAGACCACTCCGGTGCGGGCAAGTTCTATAGCACCAAAGGAGTCTAAGAGACTGAGAAATGCCTTAATTTTATTTTCGTTGCCAGTTGCTTCAATAATAAGACTGGTTGGGGCGACATCGATAATTTTCCCGCGGAAGACATCGCAGATCTGAGTAATTTCGGGGCGGGTCTTGGAGTCTGCGTTTACTTTGATCAATACCAATTCCCTACCCACTGCTTCATCCCCATGGTAGTTCTCCACCTCGATCACATCAATAAGCTTGTCGAGCTGCTTGATACATTGATCCAAGGCTTTGTCATCCCCATTTAAGGTGGCGGTAATTCTTGACCTTCCCTCGGCATGAGTCGGGGCAACATTGAGGGTATCGATATTAAATCCACGCCCGCTGAACAGTCCGGCTATCCGGGCAAGGACGCCAAATTTGTTTTCAACGATAACCGAGATTACATGTCGCATAGTGATAGGTAGTGGTGGACGGCACAGGACTCGAACCTGTGACCTACTGGGTGTAAACCAGTTGCTCTAACCAACTGAGCTAGCCGTCCGTTTGGATAAAAGGAACGCTATCTTATAAACTGGCTAGAAGTTAGCAAGCGATAATCAATCCCCTGCTCCAACTTGAACCCTAATCTCTTTCGGACCAAATAAGGGCTTGGGGCCGGATTTGAAATTTTTCGCAGGCGGGGAGTCGACTTTGACATTCGGAAGCTCCCGACTCCGGGTCTCCATCTTCTTGGGACTCATCCAATATTTTTGCGCCGGGAGCGAAGAGGATCGGTTGACTTTTTCGGGAAGCCCGGAATCCACCATCTTGGTTTCACTGAGTGAAGAGTCGCCCATTCCTGCCCCAGCACGCTGCACAGGAAATCCTGGCTTTGATGGACGACCTTTGCGAAACTGATAGCGGTTGATATCCTGTAAGGACATATTATTCACCTTGGACATCCAATCATCCACCCTCTTATCCAACTGGGCATAATAGGCGTCTCTAAATTCGACAGACTGGGCCGCGGGTTGCCTGTTTTCAATCAACCGACCGTCCAGTTTCTTAAAATTTTCCCGGGTTCTTCTATCATTGAGCGGAGTCTCGACAGGCAAAACCTCAGCGTCGACTCTTTTAACCGACCATTCGTTAGTCTGCTGCCCCCTAAATCTTTTCCCTCCAAAGGAAGAATATTTTGAAGGCCACTCCCGGATAGTAAATCGTTTTTGGGAGAAAGAGTTCATTCTCTGAAGGGAAGAAGAGCGACTGTTTAGCGAACTCAATTTCCCATCGAATGCCTGTACCCGCTTGGTAAAGTCATTCGCTTTTTGCTGGGCGGACAGAGGTAAAAACAAAATAGACAATATTGTGCCCAAGCAAAAGGATAACCTCGACTTTCGGAAAGCACTCATTGATAAGAACAATAATGCCAGCACCATTTCTTTCAAGTATGAATAAGAACGGAAAATGAAAACCTACTTAACAATGCTCCGGCACATTACAGATCACGGTGTTTATCGTGATGATCGTACGGGCACCGGAACCTGGTCTGTCTTTGGCGAACAGGCAAGGTTTTCTCTGCATGATGGGTTCCCCCTCCTGACCACCAAAAAACTTCACCTTCGCTCCATCATTCATGAACTTCTTTGGTTTCTCAAAGGGGACACCAATGTCCGCTACCTTCAGGAAAACAAGGTTAGTATCTGGGATGAGTGGGCGGATGAAAACGGAGATCTCGGCCGGGTTTATGGGGCACAGTGGACTGACTGGAAAAAATCAGACGGACAGGGGGCAGTAAACCAGATCGAAGAGGTGATCCGATCAATCCGTGAGAACCCGGACAGCAGGAGGCATCTTGTCTGTGCATGGAATCCTGGCGAACTCCACCTGATGGCCCTTCCTCCATGTCACGCCCTTTTTCAATTTTATGTGGCGGACGGGAAACTAAGTTGCCAACTCTACCAACGCAGTGCCGATCTTTTCCTGGGTGTTCCCTTCAACATCGCCTCCTATGCTCTCCTCACGATGATGATTGCCAAAATATGCAATCTGCAAGCCCACGAATTTGTGCACACCTTTGGAGATCTGCACCTTTATGCCAATCATCGGGAGCAGGCCGAATTACAGCTTTCCCGAACGCCCCGCCCCAAACCAACCATGCTCATTCACGGCAACCAGAAAGAAATTACTGACTTTCAATTTGAGGACTTTGAGTTGATTGAATATAATCCATTTCCCGCCATTAAAGCTCCCATCGCGGTTTGAATTCTTTCCCCTATAAGGCCATTGTTGCCGTATCTGAGGATGGCGTCATTGGTCGCAGAGGCGACCTTCCGTGGCGTCTACCCGGCGATCTGAAATGGTTCAAAAAAATCACCCTTGGGCACATCGTGCTCATGGGCAGGAAAACTTGGGAGTCCTTACCCCGTGCCCTTCCCGGCAGACAAAACTGGGTACTTAGCCGGACGGTAAAAAATGAGGAGGGAATGCAGGTTTTTCGCAGCCTCGACGAGGTCGGTGCACAAATTGAGCCCAAGGACACCCTCTTTATCATTGGTGGTGGCGAAATCTATTCCCTTGCCCTTCCCTTCTGCCAGGAAATCTATTTGACCGAAGTTCGGCAAAAAATTCCCGATGGGGATGCTTTTTTCCCCCCATACCGAGATTGTTTCGAGGCCGTAGAAGTTCTGGAGGAAAACGAGGATTTCCTGCTCCGAAGATGGGAGCGGAAAGAAATTTAGACGACTAAATTTTTAAGTCAAAGGGAAGGAAGCTTTCCTCCTGATCATCGCCCACTTTTACTTGTGCCCACAAGCGGTATTGCCCTGCAGACGGCGATTTAAAGCTAAAGGTCAGTGGACCGACCCATGCATCTTCTATGGATTGGGGAGGCTCAAATTCTAAGGGGTGCAAATGGGCAAATCCATCCTTGCCTGAGTCAAAGGCGACCATATGAGCAAAGGCCCCCATCACAGGTTTGAGAGAGAGATCCTCGCCATTTTCATCCTTCGCGGAAAATTTGAAAAATATTTCTGAACCCTCTTTTTCCTGAGGCATGGTTTCCAGGCGATAGGTCCGGCTCCCTACCCGAACCACTGACCCATCGGTTCGGGACAAGGGAACAGTCTTTTCTCCCGGAACGGCAAAGGATGCTCCCAGTAGCACACGGCGCGGACTTCGCAGTGGTATTAAATCAAGATAAACCTGATATTTCCCTGCTTTTTTCGGAGTGAGGGTAAATCTCCAAATTCCATCGAACAAGGGATCGGACTCGGGGTGCAGGTGTTGGTAATCCTCCAAACTTGGGTCGATGGCTAGCAAGTGAATCTTGCGGGTGTGACTGAGGGCGACATCCTTGCCTGCCAGAGGGGAACCATCCGCCTGCTTGATATTCATTTCAAAACGGCAGGGCTTTCCAATCTCCAAGCGGTCAAGAGGTCTGAAGTCCAGGATCATCGGCCACCGGCGCAGCGAAAGATCGATAAAGCCAGCATCTCCAGGTCCGCAGTAATCCAATTCACCCTCTAAGTTGTAGGTCTCTTCGTGGAGAAAATCGCAGGGTTCCACCGGAAGGGCCCGAAAGAGAAAATAGAGTACTATAAAGGGAAGCCCAAGGTATAATGCAGAAAGTTTGGATTTAAGTACGGGAAGCATAGGGTTATCCCTCCACTCCTTCGGGCAAACGGCTCAGGAAGTCTTTGACTGCCCAATGACTGCCTGGAAACTGATAGATGATCTGTCTTTTCGAATTGATAATCATAGTGCGCATGGTGTGATCAAGTGGAAGGTCCTCCACATTCTTGCGAAAAATTCCGAACTGTCGGGTTAGGTCATCAATTACATTTTTGTTAGCGGTTCCCAGCCTGAAATTTTCCTCATCTAATTCGTAGGCTTCGGCGTAGGACTTAAGAATGCCTGGAGTATCGAATTGAGGATCGAGGGTGATGGAAAGAAACCTTACATGGGGTACTTGGGTCTGTTTTGCAAGCTGTTGTAATTTTTTCATCCTGAGGGTGGAAGCTGGACACATTTCAGCGATGGAGCAGCGGGTGAAGATAAAATTAAGCACCGTGACCGAACCGTCAAAATAATCGGTGGTCAGTACCTGGCCATCTTGGTCGTAAAGTGCAAACGGCGGCAGACTGTCCCCCACCGAGCGAATTAAGTCATCTCCGAGGCTGAGGGTATCCCGCCTTAATAGCCTGTTAATATTATTAGCTCGAATACGCTCCGCTCGGTCATCTGGCCAAACTTCGCTCAGAAAATGGGTGTTCGTCCCTTCCTTGGTTTGATTACTGTTCACCCGGGCAAGGAAGGTTTTTTGCGAAGACAGCAATTGAAGATCGCCTGGTTGTACAGAAAAAGTAGCCTCAAACCCTGAGAATTGGCCCATGTCCCTGTGTATAAGCTTTCCACAAGCGAGAACTTCGACATGTACAGAACTGGTATTGGCATCGACATGGATTACCGTGGCCCGAACCTGATTTTCCTGCAGAGTAGAGCTTCCCCATGCCGCATGATCACTATCCGAACGACAAGAGGCGAAGGAGCATAAAAGGAGGGTTATTAGAGTTGGGGTGAATTTCACATTGCCGTCTTATTGCGGAAACCTATTTCACGCAATTTCAATCCCCTTTAATCGGATGGATTTAGAGGTTATGATTTTAATTTCTTTGTGGCAAACAATGTTAGCCAAAAGCACTAGTTAAACTAAACTGCACCTAATTATTAGCTGAGCTTTCAATCCTTAATAATAACCCTATCACCTTGATTGCTTTTGTTTGCCTAATCATGATTAAGTAATTAGAAAATCTTCTGACGTGAGTCTAGGAAAACCCATACCAGCCAAACCTCACCCCGGCTCGCTTTCCAGTACGCCGGGCTTATCCTTGCATGGAATGTATGAACTTACCAAGCCACGCCTGAGTCTACTTTCGGTCTTCACCGCATCTCTTGGCTACCTTGTCCGCGAGCCCTTGCAGTCCGACTTTTCCATCTTCATCTCCTTGACCATTGGCACCGCCCTCGCTGCCGGGGGAGCGGCTGCCCTCAATCAATGGATGGAACGCCAGGAAGACGCCTTAATGGCTCGTACCGCTTCCCGCCCACTCCCTGCCGGCTTGGTCACCCCTGAGTTCGCATTCTTCTTTGGCATCGCTCTTTCCTCCCTAGGTATTTTTATACTTTGGTCAGGTACCAATCCATGGGCGGCCATCCTTACCCTCGCCACTTTGGCGGTTTACCTCCTTCTTTACACCCCGCTGAAAAAGCGTAGTCCATACGCCACGGAAATCGGTGCAGTCTCGGGTGCCCTGCCTCCCCTTATCGGCTGGGTAGCGGCAGAAGGTGCCCCTACCACCTACGGTTGGATTCTCTTCGGCATTCTTTTTACCTGGCAACTGCCGCACTTCATGGCCATTGCATGGAATTTTCGG
>Ga0181564_10000973_pt1 | contig 25470 bp, 19 predicted proteins | sample 011ome_24_FD_134512 | JGI IMG/M metagenome (GOLD analysis project Ga0181564, IMG submission 134512) | Coastal salt marsh microbial communities from the Groves Creek Marsh, Skidaway Island, Georgia - 011513CT metaG (megahit assembly) | ecosystem: Environmental > Aquatic > Marine > Intertidal... | reverse complement strand
TTAGCTCCGCCGGATGTTACTTCGATCGGGGTGAACTTACTCGCATATTAGGTAGTAAACCCGGCTTTCTTCGAGCTACGACGAATAAAATACTGGGGATACCTGATCCTTTGTCAAAAGTCGACCAAAGATCCTCCAGTATCGAAATCGAACAGAATATTGTTAACAAAAAAAGAGAGCTTTCTAATTACAGACTAGGGAGTCCAGAATACGACAAAGCCTACCAGGAATATAAAAATCTCCTGAATAGAAAAGACGCACTTTCCTGATTCAACCTTCTTAAGGAAATGCCCCTACTTTCCAAGATTCTGGAAAGAATTTCTTTACTTTATTTTATTATAGCAGACCTTGACGACGAGGTCGTAGATTCCCGTGAAATAACGGCAATACAAAAACTTTTCAAGGAATGGGCAGATGCACAGGCCATCCCTTCCAGAAAAGATTCACTAATTCAGGGAAGGGTATTGTTAAAAGATATTCGTCGTTTTAAACATCCCGATTTTATATTCAAAGAGGCATTAGATTTCCTCAGCCTTCATTTGACTAAGTCAAATATGCTAGCCCTCAGCAAAGACTTAAAAACTTTAGCAGAGATTGACAATTATTATTCAAGTAAAGAAGAAAAATTTATTGAAACTTTAGCTTCTGAGTGGGAATTGGACTCAGAAAGGATTGTTGCTTCGAAAGAATTAATTAGCGGTCATTTTTGTCAGGCTATTCGTTTAAAACGGGAAGTTGCTGTTACGGATTTATTAAGAAAAACATTTCAAATCGATTCACTTTTACCTTTGGTAAAACTGCATGAAAGAGAAATCACTGAAGAATTTGATCTTCATTCCAGAAGAATGGGTGTTCAAGGTAACGAGAAATTATTTCCGAAGATCAAACGCATAACCGATTCGGTGTGTGAATCTTTAAAAGTGGACAATATCTTTCATGTTCTTGTTGATAATGATTTCGAAAAAAATGCATCCATCTTAACAGTACTTAGCTCCTATGGTAGAAATTTTATTGTCCTTACTTCAGAGTTAATAAATTCGCTTACCGATGAGGAGTTGAAATTTGTAATCGGTCATGAAATCGGACATTGGATGTTTAATAATTCAGATCTGGATCGAATCCAACACTTCGCTTATTCAAATGTTGAAAATAGACCTAGTTTAGCCTTACAGAATTTACTTTCTACATGGGAAAAATTAGCAGAATTTTCATCAGATCGAATTGGTTTACTTGCCTGCGGATCCTTATCATCAGCAATCAGTGCTTTATACAAGATATGCATAGGGATTGATCCTGAAAAGAATGATTTCGATCCTGAAAAATACTTGTCTTCGATAAAGCAAAATATGCCTGGAACCAAAGAATTAGAAGTATTTAGGGATCAAAGTCATCCTCCTTTTTCTTTGCGACTTCTTGCACTGGTAACCTTCTCTAATTCCGATTTATTAGGGTCCTGGAAAAAAGATGGAAAGTTACTCCTCGAAGATCCTAAGCTTACCGATTCGATGAATGAAATCGTTGATCTTCTTGATTTTACCACAACAAGTTCTTTAGAGAGCAAGAGGTTACAAGCGATTGCTTTAGGTGGAGTGGTATTGTCTGAAATTGATGAATTCACATCGGAGCAGGAATTAAACAAAATTAGGGATATTCTTCATCATTTTGTCCTCAATCCCGATCCAATCCTTAAGTATGTGGAAGGTGTTTTCCATGAAGGTTTACGAAATCCTTTTGAGATCTTAGACCAAGTGTTGACTGAATTGATCCATATGGATGAAAATGAAAAGTTTCCTCTTTTTACAAATTTTGTTCAAATTGCTCTGAGTGATGGTGACTTAAAACCAAGTGAAACCACCCTCTTGTACCAAATTGGTGAATTACTTCAAATTCCACCTGATGAAGTTTTTATTCGCATTACTAGAATCTTAGGTGTTGGGGTAAGCATTGAACGAAAAATCCCCAAGGAAATGGAAAATTTGCTTCGTCGTAAGGAACCTTTCCACTTTGGTTCACTGAATGAAAAGATTGCTCTTGCAAAAGATGAAAATACAGAGATTCCTGTATTGGAGTCTTTAGGAAGGGATATCGAACCCGATGTTCGGTTGGCGGTACTTTTTAACGATTCTGCACCCGATGACCTAAAAATGGATATTTTGGATTCGCGGGTTGTTGGTGCCCTTGCGCGCGAAAATTTTTTCGAAACAAGTCTGGATGATAGTTCTGCTTGAAGAATTTTAAAACCCAACAATCCATTAAGGGTAAATCAGGTGGATGACAAAATTTATATTTACTCTTCAGGTGAAAGGCTTGGTCCATTCTGCTTAGAAGAAATAATCGGTTATACTGAAAGCGGAAAGTTTAAACTCGACACCCTAGCTTATTGTGTTGATTTGTCTCAAACTTGGCTAACTCTGCAAAAAGTATTCGAGGCATTTGAAGTTAGTATCGAATGGGAATATGAGGATGAATGTGAGAGGGAAGGTGAGGATGTTTCTATTTCCTTTGGTCTCGAAGAAGAATTCGAAGAATGTGAGGATTTTGTTGCTTACGATTTGGAAGATCTAACAGAGAACAATGTGAATACATCACCCATTGGATCAAGACCAGAAGGGGTGCAATCCCTAGATTCCATGCTGGCCCATTCCAAAGAATTTAAGGAGCTTTCTGAGAGTTTATCGGTTTTCAACCTTTGGAAAGTATTGAATATTCGAAACCATGAGGTCTATCATGAAAAGGCGTTGAAATGGATGTTCGATCAAAAAGGTACTCACGGACTCGGAAGTGCCTTTCTTCGAAACTGGATGATCGATGTGTTGGAGTATAATCAAAATTCAAGGGATGTTGTTGATACCAATTCCTTAGGCCCGATCAATTTAGATTATGCGGTGTTCAAAAGCGTTGTGGAGAGTCAACTACCCATTCAAGTGGATGGTCAGTCAAAAAGACTTGACCTCTTTTTTGTCATTGAAACTATCAAACAGGGAAAATGGGCGATCATGGTGGAATTAAAAGTGAAGCATGTGGTTTCTGATGCCCAACTTAGCTCCTATCGAAATTGGATGGAAGAAAAATTTCCAGATCATCAGAGAGTGCTCATCCTTCTCTATGATGAATTTCAAGATGGAAATGAACCGGGAAATTGGCCAGAACAGCAAGAAAGAGAATTTTGGATTCCGGCGACTTTTTCAAAATTGAAAAATTCCATTCGGGAAACCTTGTCCTGTAATCATTCTAGAATTCCGAAGAGGGAAACTTCATTTATTGAGCAATACTTGGAAAATCTTCCCCCTTTGGCTTCAAATATTAATTTGGAAAGGGCTGAAACTCTCACTCATCACATCTTTGGTAGATATAACACCGGTATCCAGTATGCGATTACTGCAAAAGATACGGACAAGAATGATCGAAACCATTGGCAAAACCAAGTATTTCGATTTATGGCTAACTATCCTAGCGAATTTCGCTTATTAAGTGAATATACGGAGTGGAAATTTTTGGAACTTGAAGTTACCTACAGGCTTAAGCAAGCGGACTGGTTCCCTATACTTAATGATTACCGGATCCTTTTAAATGAAGGTGTGGATTGCTGTATTCTTTTTCAGGATCTGGATGACTGGCCAAACCCGACTCTGGATCATTTGATAGTGCGAATACAATTGTACTATGGTACCAAAGATAACCTTCCTTGTTTTCGCCTAAGAATTCGGGCGGAAAACACCCTAGGTTTTTCAGAACAAAGAGAGGATCTAATACAGGATTTTTTTGCCCAACTTCACCCTTTTCCCTCAAATTATGGAGGACGGGATATGGTGAAAAGAGAAACTGGTTTGATTTATAATCAAGCTTTGCAATATCCGATTCATTCCAATCTCTTTGAGCGTGTTGATGGAATTCTTTCTTCCCTTCACTCGATTTGGACCAGTGAGAATTTTTCAGCGGCACAGAAGGCACTTCTTCGGCATATTGGCGGTTGAAATTCATAAAGAAGTTAAAACAGTTAATATTTTTAGGATCCGATTAACACCAAATTTGTTTCAGTCTTCAGCGGTAAGGGTGGAGTTGGCAAGAGCCTGTTCACAATTCTTTTAGCTGACTACCTCAGCTCAGCCAAAGTAAAGATGATGGATCAAGAGAAAAGAAACTTTAGAATCTTGCTTGTCGACATGGATGACCAATGCTCAATAGCATCACACTTGTTGGGCGAAGAAATGGTTAATTTAATGGATCAAGCTTTCCATGCCCAATGTGGTTTCCAGACTACCTAAATTCAAAAGTTTGGAGGAATGGCTTCCTCCCATTATCAAAAGACGAGAAGTGATTCATTCTGGTTCAAAGATGAAGAAACTTGGTTAAGTCGATGTAATTCACTCTTCTAATCATACTAGCTTGATCCATTTTTTAACCAGCTCAAGTCCTGTGGAATCTCTTTTAATCGCTCAAAATTTAAAAAGTTTCCTGTGTAGAAAATATGATTTTTTATTCATAGATCTACCAAGTTCCAATATCCCTAATCATTACTCACTCATCGGCTTACTTTTGGCAGAACATTTTATTATCCCTACATGCTGTTCCGCTTTGGAGGTTTTTTCTTTTCCAAGAACTTTTCAGCTTCTTGAAGATGTAAGAAAGCAAAAAGGGAATGATTTCCATCATGAAATTCATGGACTGGTTTTAAAAATGGTAGATAAACGAAGTAAAACCTGGAAAACTCGAAGAGATGAGATTGAATCAATTGCACATTCTTATAACCTGAACAAGTCTTACTCGACCCACTTAAATTTTAATAATTCCCTCATGAATGCCAGCCTTTATGGAGGAGAACGTTTAAAGAAAAAATTTACTACCGTAGCCGTGAAAACCAGATTACTTGCCGTACAAATACCTCACGACCTTGGATTTAAGTTGCAGTGAGCAAATTTCCAATACTCTGTAAGCTCAAATGTTGAATCTTGCCCCTATGCAATTACCTTGGATTTTTCGAGCTTCCGGTTCTTGCCGAATTTAGATAATTTAAAAACAACTTTGCTTGGGTAAAAAATTTATAATTGGATTTACTTACTTCAGGATATTTGAACTCCTAGTCCAAGCGGACGAATGGGCCGAAGTCGAGATATTGTTGGGTGCTATCGTCGGGAGTAAGAACCCAGAGGAGTTTACATGGAGGTTTTACGGTGGGCTTGGCAAACCAGCCATCAGTAAGGAAGAGACAGCCGTCTATTAGTCCCTTTTTTCGGTATTCCCAAAGGTATTCAAAGGCAGGATCGCAATCATTTCCTCCTCCTCCCTCCACAAATTGCGGGGTCACACCCTGATAATCATAAACACGGTGCACGATGGTATCGCATTCTACAATGTGAACCTGAGCACCGCCTTTCCAAATTCCGTGAATTTCAGCGAATAGGGCAGAGACCACTTCATTACTTACCATGGAACCCGAGGTGTCTATGATGGCGACGATCTTTTGAAATTTTTTGATGCGAATACCGGGATTGGGAGCACCAAAGCGCTTGCTGAACCTCTTCATGGTTCCTTTTATTTTGGTACGGCTGGAATTGTTGGCGAATATCCGCAGGGTTCGTCTCCAATCCACCTTTGGTTTTCGACGTGCTTCGATTTCATCAATATGATCTTTGAGCCAGCCTGGTGCATCCTTCCAGTCCTCAGGACGCATCCTTTCCTTGGACTTGTTCACCATATTATCAATTTGTTGACGGGTAATTTCATCCAATGGATTGTCTGACCATTTGGAGTGATCATCGGTCCAGATACCGGTATCTTCCTGTCCATCCAGAATGTCCTTGGTGCGTTGCCATTCCTCAATTTCCTGCTTCAACCGTTCCTGAGAATTATTGTCTTCCACTTGCCCTTCACCATCTCTTTCTTCCTCATTATCTCCCATTTGCCGGCTTAAGTCTTCGATTTTTCCGTCGGCTGCCTCCTTGGCTTCAATGAGTTTTTCATAGTAATACTCAACTGTTTTCCAGGGTTCCAATTGCAATTGTGGAAAGGTATCCAGCAGAACCACTCCTTCGGGTAGCGGCCAGGGATCGACATATTGGTTCACCACAAGGTCGGCGGCGAGGTTGTTGATCAAGGCATTGTTGGCAGTTTTTTCTCCGATAAAGCGGTAGAGATGATAAAATACGAGGTGTAAAACTTCGTGTTTTAGAATGGCGATTCGTTCCTCAATGGATTTCAGAGAGTTGAGGAAAAAGTTGGGATTCACAAAGAGGCAAAGGGTATCATTACGAATTCCTACCGCAGCAGTCGGCACCTCATCGGTAATGATCCTAGAGACCTGCCCGAGAAAATGAGCATAAAAGGGTTCTTCAAGCATCAGCTTGATGATGGCCCTTGAAAGTTCTTCTTCCGCTTGTTGAGCGGACATCTTCCTACATGCTGTCGAGAAGCATCTCGGCGACTTGGTGATCATTCCTGATCATCTCCCTCACCTCCTCAGAAGCTTCCTTGCTGATATCCATGGCGAGGCCAGCAACCAAGTCCTTGGGTATTTTATCCGATTTCAAAAACGAGCAAAGATTTTCTTGATCCGTGCTACCCGGTTTATATCCATCCCGGCTAAGATAAATAAATAAGCGGGTGCAAACCGTGGAAAGTCGGTCAATTCTTTTTTGTCCTTTTTGATCGGTACCGATTTCTTTAAGCCTTTGGTCAATGATTGTAAAATCATCGGCTCCGAGGATTTCTTCGGGATCAATAAGTTGAGTTAAATCGTCCTTAATGAAATTAATAAAGTCCCCGACTGTGACATCGTCCAAGGTTCCCATACCCAGAATTTGAATAAGATCGAGTTCTTTCTCCAGGTCCTTGATATTCTCAATTTGACGAAAGAACTGCTCCAGAGTCCGGGGTGTGGTTCTTTTGAAAGTCACGGTTTCGGGGCGGTTGAGAATGAATGAGATTCCTCGCTTGTCGATCCCTGCGGAATCTGCCCATGTTGCCCATTCCTTGGCATCAAAAGTAAGAGTAACATGGATCATGCGGGTGAGCATGGCATCATCCAGAGGAGTTACCGAATAATCGCCACCCTCTGGGTTTGCAGTACAGACGATTTGCCACTTGGAGGGTAATTTCCAGGAGGTTAGCTCAAAGTTTTGCAGAAGTTGCATGATGCCACGAAGAATGCGGTCATCGGCACGATTAAAATCGTCCAGTAGAATCAGGCCAGGTCCCTCCTCTTTGGGCACCCATTCCGGGGGATAAAAATAGGTATATTCATCCCCACTATTCGGTTCATCCTTGGTTGGATCAACTCTTTCCGGCATACCGTGAAGATCTCCCATTTCTTCAAATTGAGCCACGGGAATGTCACGAAATTGCCACCCTCGATCTTTTGCGAATGCTTTAGCAATATGAGTTTTACCCAGCCCATGAGAGCCCCATACGCAAATGGGAGTACCGGGCCCATCATGTTTGTCATTTTCGGTAAAGACATGTTCCAAGAAAACCTTGAGTTTATCTGAAGTAAGTTTGGTTCCGTAAGTAGACATAGCAAAATGTTATGTTTTGATTAGTGAGGGGTAAGGCTGTTAGTTGAAACAACAGACTGTTTGTTATTGAATTAAGAATTCATTAGTGAAGTCAATCGATTTCGTTTTTTACCTAACTTAGTTCGAGCAATCGATTTTCAAGACTTTGAGAATATTCAGTGGACTTACCAACAGTTTCCAGGAAAATTTGTTCCGAGCCGTGAATGCCAACTCTTTTCTTTGCTCTACTGCAAGCGACATAAAGTAAATGCCTGGATAAGATTTCGGAGTTTACGACCGGTAATGCGATCATCACTTCTTCGTATTCCGAGCCTTGGCTCCGGTGGATAGTCATGGCATAAGCCAAGTCAAATGGAGGAAGTCGTGCCGGGGAAAATTGCCGATAGGAACCATTCCCATCTGCGAACCATACCGATAATTCATATTCGTCTTCTTGAGATGAAAGAAAAATTCCAATATCCCCGTTAAACAAACCAGAGCCGTAATCATTTTGTTTGATGATGATGGGTAGACCGGTGAAATATCCTGCTTCCTGATTTGCGAGGATTTTACGACATCTTTCATTCATCGCAATGACTCCACGTTCTCCCCGATGGGTAGGGCAGAGAATTTGAAACCGTAAGAAGGCTTGGTGGGCATCCTCGGGGGTCTTGGCACCAGCAAGTTCAGAATATCCATTGAGAATGATCTGATCGATTTTTTTAAAATCCCATTGGGCAGAAAATTCAAAGTCTGGGTTTTCTTTTTCCTTGATTAGAATTTCCACTGCATCTGAGTCACCCGAAGATATGGCATTACAAAGTCGATGAATCGAACTGTCGGCACCGAACCTTCGATTGGTTGATAACTTGGCGACGAGTTGGGGTTGATCCGGCAATAAGAAATGTCGAACAATCGAGGCAAAGGGAGCCCCGGCTTCCACGGGTGCGAGCTGGTCGACGTCGCCGATTAAAATCAGGCTACAATGATTCGGAATTGCATCGAGCAATTTTGCCATCAAAGGAAGATCAATCATCGATGCTTCGTCGACAATCAGGAAATCTGCTTCCAGTGGATTTTTTTGATTCTTTCGGAAGTGGATGGATGGGGGTAGGGGTTGAAGGAGACGGTGAATGGTGGAAGCCTCTTGGGGAAATCTTTTCTTTTCTTCTTCTCCAAGATTTAGGTTATGAAGGTTAAGCAGAATGGACTCGGTCATTCTTTGGGCCGCTTTCCCAGTGGGGGCAGCCAAGGAAATCTTCAGGCTCGGATCCGTTTCTAAGAGCGCATGAAGAATGGAAACCAGCAAAAAAGTTTTACCGGTTCCGGGACCACCCGTAATTACGGAAAATTTACTTTCGATGGCTAATTTTGCCGCCCTTAATTGATCGGGATCATTGGAAAGCAAATTTTCAAGAAGTGAGAAATCTGAAATTTGGTGATGCTGCGTTGCGAGAGCCCATTCTCTCAGTTTTTTGGCAATTGAAAGCTCGTATTCAAAATATCTTTTGAAATAAAGATCACCACTTGGGGTCCATACCATAGGCCTGCTCTCTTCGGGGCCACCAAGAAGCTCATTTTCCACAAGGGTTTGAATTTCCTTGGTGGAATGTTCAAGGAGAAGCGAAGAATGACCTTCGAGTAACCTGGTATGGAGCGACTCAATCATGGGCAGAACCCCATCCAATTCAGCATCGGGTTTGTACCTCTTGAAGAAATCCAAAATCTGGTTGGGAAGCTTCGATTTGGTTATGGTTGAGTCCTTCATTTTCAAAGAGCAAGAAAGTGATCCATTGCTTGAATGATTGATTTTGAAGGGCGATCGAAGAAGATACCATCATCAGGATTGTTTCCTTGGCACATCCCTCGGATGAATAGGTAATATACTCCACCAAAGCAATGATCATAGTCATAATCCCAATTATTTGATTGGGAAAGAAAGCGGTGGAGAGCCAAGGTGTAGAGATGATACTGGAGCAGATAGTCTGCTTCTTTCATTTCATGAAAAAGCTTGGGGGAGGAGAAAGCATCTTGGTTGCCTTCGAGCAAGTTAGATTTCCAGTCCAGTATAAAAAACTTCTGGTTGTACTTGAAAGTAAGATCGATAAAACCCTTGAAGTATTGCAGTTCACTTGTCTTTTCGGACTGTACCTTTTTTTCCATGAGGTATTTCGCGAAGGAATTTCCCGGTTCCACCTCAAGCAAGCGATGACCCAGTTCTTGAAAATCAAAATCCGATGATAGAAGATGAAATTCCATCTCTTCGATTCGGTCTTTATGGGTCAGATCACAAAGCTGGAGGCTTTCCCCTTGATGCTTATCAAGGTTTGCCTGCAGGGTAGAGGTGACAATTTCTTCTGCAGTCTCCTGATTGCTTTCATGTAATCCATGGACGGGGAGCAGGCGGGAGATGATTTCCTTAACATTATCTGCTGAGAAATTGATGTTCTCAAAAACCTCATGAAAGAAATTACCTGCCTTGGTACCCGCAGGAAAAGAGTGGGGCCCAGTTCGGTCTTTGATGGGGATTACTTTTCTTTGTGGGAGATTTTCGTCAAAATCCTTCTCCTTTTCAACCCCCCTGACTTTATTGGAAAAGGAACTGCTGATTTTTCCAGACGGAATCACCCCGTTGAAATTCAGAGGTGAAAGGGGAGTGTTATGGGCAGGTTTGCTATAAGAAGTCTCAAGAGAGGGATCCAAAACCTCCGTTACATCAAAATACTGAGACTTGGATTTCGCCACTTCCAGGGAGGGAAGCGGATCAAGCGATAAACACCTGCGAAGTGCACAATTTCCAAATTGTTTATTTGGTTCGCGTAAGTAGAGATAGACCCTGGAGGAAGCACGAGTTAGGGCAACATACAAGAGACGCATATTCTCCTGTTGGCTTTCTTTTTCTTTGTCTTGTCTGTGAGTTTTCCAAGAAAAGGGAATGAATGTGATTGGGAATTCCAGACCTTTTGACTTATGGACAGTCAAAATCTTCACGGCTTCCTCATCGGATTCAAGCCGGGCATGAGATTCTTCTTCATTTAAACTTGATTCCATTTGTTGAACGAACCAGAGATACAAGTTTCTCGGGAAAGAGGAAATATTCTGTTCCGCCAAGTATAAAACTTCGCCTAAATGCAAATAATTGGTCAACCTTCTTTCCCCACCTATTTCGCAGAGGATTTTTTCGGGAATCGGTCCCCCTTGTTTCTCTTGTGATTTGATATCCTCTTTCAGAATGCTTTGAAGGGCAAAGCTGAACCCTCTCTTTTTCCATAATTCTGACCATTCAAAGAACATATTTGCCCAATAATCCCACAACTTTGGCTCTTTCATCAGTTGATTCACTTCCTTGGCATCCAAACCAAAAAGTGGAAGCACTAGAACTTTTTTGATATTCCTGACTTCAAATGGATTGATCAACGCTTCCATCAAATACTTAAAGTGTTTCGCCTCCACGGTTTTGAAAATGGAACGGGTTGCAAGCAAAACACTTGGAATTTGATGATCCGAAAACTTTTTTTGAATCAAATCAGCTTCCTTGTTATCACGGCAAAGTATGGCAATGTCAGACCCCTTAATTCGCTCAGTCCCAATCAAGGTCTTTTTCTCAAAGTCGAGTAAGGATAGAACTTCCTTGGTAATATCTTTTAGTATCCTTTTTTCGAATTCCTTCTGGTTTTCTTTTTCATGAATTTTTGGAAGGTAGCGAAGGTTAAAAGGGGCGGGTGACAGATCACCGGTCGTACGATCAAATTTTTTTCCTTTTTCCTTCAGTTCATTCCCTTCGGATTTAATAAAGAAAATCCGCTTATCAAAAAATAAATGATTTTCGTCACTTTCACCGCATTCTTCCTGCAGGTTCAAGGTTAGAAATTCATTCGTCGCTTGAACAAGCTTGGGATGTGTTCGATAGTTGGTGGTCAAAGAGCGGATATTTTCTGAGCTCAAGTCAGCTTTGATTTTTAAATAATTATTTAGATCCGCCCCTCTGAACTTATAAATCGATTGTTTGGGGTCACCAATATAAAATATTCTTTTTGGTTCCTTATCATCCTGCGGAGAAAATAACTTGCGTAAAATATCAAATTGCAATGGATCGGTATCCTGAAATTCATCAACGAGTGCAGCGTCATATTGAGAAAAGACTTTATTAGCCAAGGCATTGCCCTGTTCACTATCCAATCCCTCAGCGACGAGTTGCTGGAGGTCGTCGAACGTTCTGAGGTTTAAGCGGGATTTTAGTTTTATGAGTTCAATCTCAGTAAACTTCTCAAAAAGGAAAAGAATCATTTTTTCCAGTAAGTCGCACTGAGAGCAGAAGTGTAAAGCCGAGTCGAAAAAACTTGGACGTTGGACCGGAGCCCCTTCTTTGGGCTCAATTTCTTCCTTCAATACCCGTCGAATTAATTTAATCAGTTTAAATTCCGGAATACGGCTGGAGATTTTATTGTCCTTTCCCAATTCACCTTCATTGCTTCTTCCAAAACATAAAGGTTCTTGTTCCTGCTTGAATAGCCGGTCCAGTTGATCGAAAGCATTTCTTGCCTTATATCCATTTTTAGCCCCGTCATTGAGAAATTCTTGAATCGCTTTTCTTTCAAGGTGCCAGGAATCCACTAGGGCAAAATAAAGTTCCAGGTTTTTCTCCGCACTGGTCTCTGGATTTGCATCTTGATCCTTCTCCTCAGGGTCTGAATCCCGTTCCTTATCCTCGAAGTATTTTTCAAGTTCTGTTTCCGTAAGTTTTCCAGTCATCGAAAGTGCGGCGATGAAAGGGGAAGCCTCGGAAAAATAAGATCGCCGAAAATCTTGTACCACTTGCTTAAGCATTTGGCTTTGATCTGTAATTAATTCCGAATCTGGTCGTACTCCACATTCAAATGAGAACTCGGAAAGGAGTCGTTTGCAAAAAGCATGAAGGGTGTAGAGTCGGGCATCGTCAAAATTACCCAATGCCCGATTGAGGAGGGCTTTTTCCTTGGTTTGCCCTGGCTGTAATTTACTTTTTGTTTCCTGGAGGTTTTTTCGAATCCGATCCTTTAGTTCTTGGGCGGCAGCATTGGTAAAGGTGACCGCAAGAATCCGCTCAATGGGAATGCCGTGATCCATGATCAGCCTTTCCACGATTTTGCATAAGGTGTAGGTCTTACCTGTACCTGCATTTGCCTCGATCAAAGTTTCACCGACTGTAAGCACGGTACGATCAGCTTCAAATATCTCAGGCTTCTTCACAAGACGAATTCTCCCAATTCGTGTATGAAATCCATGACCTTTTCATTTAATTCAATGGTCCCGGGCAGTTCCCATGGATCCTTGGAATAGATCAATTCAGTGGCAAATTCATTCCCTTCACCTCCCAGGTTATTCTCCCATTCCTTCCGGGCACAATCAATGGGCTCAGATGCATTTTTTCTTTTCTTTGTCGTCTCATGCTTAATGGTTTGTTCAAGCCATGCCAGTGCAGCGTTTGGAAAGAATGGGAGTGGCTCGGCAAGGCCCTTGAAGTAAAATTCCAGTAACTGAGCCAAAATCTCCTCTCCACGGTTTAGTGAAACCGGAGCGAAGGAAATACTTTTATCAATCCCAGCAACCACGGTCTTGGATTTCCCGGGAGCGGGTCCGTATAAATTGTGGAAAAGGTGAAGAATGAAGCCCTCCATGCAATTCTTTCCTTTCAGCTTGGAACTTTGAAACGAAAAATAGGTATCTTCAAAAAAGGGTCCAATTTCTCCCTTGATTTCAATTCCCTGAAGGAATCCTACCATGGAAAATTTTGGTATTCTTTGTTTGAAATTTGGATAGGTCCGCCGAAACATGGTGGAGAGTTCCGCAATCATTGAGGTATGCAACGCTCTGCCAATTTGGCCGGTTGGTAAAAGATTCTCCCTTCGTAATTCCTCGTAAGAATCTGCTAAATCCTTCTCATCCAGAAATTGTTCGATCAAACTTCTTTTGATCGAACTATCTTGCCATGGACAATCACTCAAGCGTTCGTTTTCCGGAAGCAGGGAACTTACTTCCTGAGTGGAAACCTGTAGGCTATGTTCCAGAAAAAAGGCGCTCGGATTTCTCCAAAAGTAGGCGATATCAAGCAGGCGAATTTTTGAATGATCCTGTTTTTCCTCCACGATCGGTTCAGGGCAAAATGGCTTCCCTCTTTTTTGTTCTTCGGCCAGAGCAATCGCACCTTTACAGGAGGTAATGGAAAAGCTTCGGGAACCATCTGGCGAGAAAAAGTGGTTTTGATTTTCTTCTTCTCCAAAAACTTTGAAAAGATGTTTACTGAAGGCTTGGAGTGGATGCTGGGTCAAGAAGGCATCCTTTGCATTTTTGATATGATTTTCTAAGCTAAAATCAAGTAAGTCATCCAGTTGCTCGATGATTTCTTCCACGACAACTGATGGGGGAATGCTGTCATTATTTGTATTGGACTGACCTTGGAAGCTGAGGTAGAAGCATTTTCGGGTGCAAAGGATTGCCTCCATCACCAGTAATCGGTCCTCTTCAGTTTGATTTCGGTCGGTATACTTTGGTCTAGTCTTGCAAAGATCAAAGCTCGGAGCGGTCTGCGAGACCGGGAACTCTCCGCCATTCATTCCCAGTAAGCAGATTACTTTGGCTGGGATTCCACGAGCCGATCTAAGGCTGGCAAAGGTTACGCCATATGTGAGATGCCTGGAAAACAAGGATTTTTCGCTCAGGGTTCTTTCCAGGTGTAGGCGAATGACCGCAAGTGGTTCAGCATCATCGTTACCCTCGGTTTCGTTGGTCAAAAAGCTTAGAGATTTTCGGATCTCCACCAGATCCCGATGTGATTTGTCGTCTTCCTTGAAAAAAGGCTTGATACAAAATTCCTCTAATATTTTCTGCCATGCATTTGGCGTTCGTTTTTGGGTACATTTCTGATGTAAGAGATTAAGAAAATCTACGATTTCGATGAATTTTGAGAGGATTTCCACTTTTTCCCCTTCGATCTCGTCGAAGGGAGATAATTTTTCAAAACCCTGTATCGCGAATTTCCCGGCCAAAAATCCCAGGAGCATACGATCGATTCCATTTTGCCAGGTGTTCTCCTCAAATGCAGGAAGAGAAAGGAAGTCTTTATGTTCGAGGTCAAAACCCCAAGCAATTTGATTCTGTTCAATCCACCACCTGATAATTTCAAGATCCTCGGCTTCCAAATCAAACTTTTCCCGGATGGCAGGTCTACTGATTAGGGTAAAGAAATCCCGTGCGGTAGCCCTGCTTTCCGCAAATTCTAAAAGGTGATAAAATGTATCGATGACCCGGCTTTCACTCCGCCATTGCCGGTCACACAATCCGTAGGGGATTCTTTTGGTTTTTTCCTCTGGATTATCGAAGATCGCTTCCACCAGAGCCGAGTACTTTTGGAGGTTCGGGCACAAAACCAAAATTTGATTGGGTTTTAAATCCGGATCCTGATTAAATTGATCAAGGATAAAATCGTACAGAATTTGAATTTCCCGAAGTGGTCCATGCGTGGAATGGACCTGAATACTGGAATCACAAGATTGATACTTTATCCTTTCCAGATCTTTTGGTTCTGGCATATCGAGAAGAAGTTTTTGCAAGGAGACCAAAGCATTTGTTTGCGAACTTTTATCGATTTTCGAATGAAAGTTAGGGTCATAGCTATCCAAGTTTTCGAACTGAAAAATCAGCTTTTGCCAGCTTTTTCCAAGTGAGCCGAGCAGGGGGGGGCCCAGCTCCAAATACATATCTTCGTCCGATTGGTTTTCACTTTGCCTGGTAAGTTGCTCTTTTTTGGATAAGACTTGCTGCCAATATTGATCCGTAGGTTGAAGCAAATAAGCGTGTAAGGTCTTTCGGGAAGAAAAGGCTGCAAATGCCTGAAAATGAACGGTGGATAAGGGAGAAAGGTAAAAAAGAAATAACTGGGAGGGTGCAGTTTGTGCAAAACTTTCTTCCTTAATCAGGTTGTAGAGAGAAGGACAGGGCATCAAACAGTTTATTCTCCTCCATAGCGGAGCTTGCCAGACCTCATCGGGGCAATTTAGCTGGTCTTGTCCATTTTCCCATTTTTCCAGAAGTTCGGGTCGATAATGAAGGTATTCGTCAAAAACCGTGGCAATTTCCCAACAGAGTTGAATTTTTTTAATGGGATCCTCATCGGTAATAAAAGGGGTGAGCATCTTGAAGGTTTCTGGATTTTGCTGATGAATTTCGGGCAATACCTGCCTGATTTTCCAGGCAAGCCTTTCCTTGGAGAATGGGTTGCGTCCTGAGATTAAGTTTTCTGTTTCGGGCAAATTGGCAAATGACCAAACCGCCCGCTCCGGTGATAGAAAGCAAAGGTTCGCGGAAATCCCATTCTTTGAAGCGATTGCCTGTTTCATCCATGTCCTCATACCTTTCCCGCTAGTTACCACCCATTTTTTTTCAAATGGATCCAGGCTGGAGATATCTTCCAGAAATGCATCCAGCAATGTTTCGGTCTTGGTAGCCGTAGCAAGATTAAATGCCATCTCTTTTAAAGTTACTTGCTGAAGTCGTCTTCAGACCATGGTTCTTCACGAAGTGGTTTACCGTTGAAGGTGTATGAAAAATCATCAAACTCTACTTTCAAGTCACCCTCCTCAAGAGCCTCTTTTACTTGTTGGCTTATTTTGGGCCAGTAAATCGTTTCGGGATCCATGTCTAACACATAATAAAGTAAGGATAGAATGTTGTCATTGAGGAAATCCTGAAAGGGGTAGTCTCCGTCGGTGAATTTCTTCCAATTATTATTGCAAAGGTGTCGTACCGTTTGAAGTAGACAGTATAATCGCACCCAAGCCCCCTTTTGTTCAGCTTTTTTAATTTCTTTTTCTAAAAGCCATACCGAAGCGAGAAAATCTTTTTCATCTTGGGTGGTAATTAAAGGTTTTCTTTCTTTGCCATCCGGCTGGTTTCCATAGGTAATTTCCTGACAGGAAACCGGCTGATTTTTTCCAGGTTTCAACCAATTTGCAAAAAGACCTCCCATGATGAATGACCACCAACTCCCACCACTGACAGAGTCAAGTGTGACTGAATCTTCGATCTCAGTCTCAGGTTCAGATTGGCAATAATAATCTTCTTCTTTATTCATGGCATTATGTTTTTATGATGTAATGATACAATTCGGAAAGAACAAATAATGTCCTTTGCTTAAATTATCCATAATTTACTAAGGTGACTTCTAGTTCATTTATTACTTCATCGATTAAAAATTTAGGTCCAAGCACTTTTGCGTGCTTTCCCCAATTCATGATCCAACCCTTGATTTCAGTGAGATCATTCACAGTAATGGAAAATTCTAAACTGCCATCCTTGAAGTTCTTGATCTTTTGAGAAGTATTCCACTTCCTCTCACGGATGTAGGGAGCTGCGAAAGCATCAAAGCGAACTCTAATTTTGTGTGATTTTTGCCCTGTAAAAATACCGAAGTTATACTCCATGAACTTATCAATAGAGAATTTTATCTCTGAAAAAGTAATTACATGAGTCTTCAAATTCGACATTCGAGCCACGGAGTAAATTTTATGCTTTCGGTCTATCTCTAAGTTAGCAACTACCAGATACCATGCATTGTCGTGGTTGACGAGATGTAAGGGTTTTTGGTTCTTTCTCCTTTGCTTTCCGGTCCATTCTCTATCATAGTCAAAGGAAATTTCCTTACGATCCAAACAGGCCTTCGACAACTTATCCAATATTTGATAATTTCCCTTACTCCATCCTGCTGATCGAAAGGAAACGCATTCTTTTACCCTCTCAAATTGTCGAGTTCTTTTAAGAGGTAGTTGTGAGATGATCTTATCGTAAAATTGAGATAAGGGTTCATGCATGTGAGTGCCCTTGTACCTTTCGATTGAATTTCTAGCTATAAGAAAAGCAAAGGCTTCGTTCTCGGAGTACTTCAATCCTGGGAATTCCTCAACCCATTCGGTGTATCGATACCCTCCTTCCGATTTACAGTATTCGATTGGCAGATGCCAATCCTTACGCATGAAATTTATATCCCGCTGAATCGTTTTAGTAGATAGCTTCTCTTTTGCTCCATCTTTCTTAAATTCATCTACGAGTGATTTGGAAGTAATCATCATGAATTCTTTTCCCTCGTACTGATCCATAAGTTTTTGATGGATCTTGTTCATCCGCCAAAGTGCCGTGTAAGTGGATGGATAGACCGAATTTTTTGGAGAATTTTTAAACATAGTACCCAAATATTTTTCTAACTATTGATCGAAGTCAAGCGATCAGGAAATGAGTAGTGGAATTATCATTAAGAAAATAAAAAAACACAAAACATTTGTCCATGATAGTGCGTAAAATAGTTTCATGCCCTCTGATTCAAGCTTTTCTCCTAATGGACTAAAATAAGATTTTGGTCAGGACATTATATGTGCCTGTCAGGCAATATAATCATTTTATTCGTTTATGAAATACATCATCGGTAAACTTTTCAAATTTGGATTAAACACTTCGCTCTGTTTGCTTGGTATCTTTCTGCTTTGGATAAACCAGCCTAAAGCGATGATCGGAAAATATAAATCGCAGGCACGAGAAATGATGGACCCAAGCCGAAAAGATGAAGGAATGTACTCGCAGGTAAGTCTTCTCAAAGAGCCTGAGGTCACCGATTCTGCCAAGCTTGAATCTACGAATGGCCGCCTGGCACTTCGGACAAGAATTGGCAAAGAAACTAATAAAAGTGAGGTTTATCGACAGCTTATTCTACGTGGTGGTAAATTTGTATTCCAGGATGTCAATGGATCCTATTATCTACTTGAAGGCGAAAAAGTAATCCTACTATCCAAAGCGTTGCAAATAAATCCAGACTTACGCGACTATGCTTATCATCGCCCCCGTAAAATTGCATCGAAAGAATTCGCGTATCTACCCGTAAAAATCGATTTGAAAAAGGAGCTTTTTTTGGTGATGCCCAACCATTTTGAGGAAGTTATTTTCACCCAGCTTGAATCTTCTTTGCAAAATTCGCTTTCGCATTACAAACATGCGGAAATCTCAATCCATTTATCAAGGGCAAATCATCTTGAATTTACCCTTGAAAGTGCAATCTCAAGAGAGGGGCGAAAAGAAATTGTCGGCGAAACCTACCGGGGACTCTAGAAGATGAAATCGCTAAGCTTTTTCTTTTTAACATGGATTTTGGTCTGCCTGTTGCGAACTCCTGAGATCGGAAGATTTTCGCAGGACGCTGACTTTGTAAAAATGGGCAGGCAGGCAGGTGAGAAGTTTATGGATGATTGTACTTGGCTTTGTGAAGGAGCCAGGAATTACATAAAATCCTGGATCGACAAACCGGAATCACCGGAACATACATGTTATTTTTCACAACCTACTTCCCGGCACCTTTCCCTTAAGGAACATTTACTATTGGACGGTCTCGAGCTTTTGTATCAGATCGAGAAACGAATTGATTATTGTGAGAATCAATGGCTTCAAACCAAATGGCAGGATGAAAAGCTCGAAAGGCTTGAGGAATCGCTTCAACTTGCGAGAGTACGAAATCAAAATGGCAATTGGTTGGCCCGAGAATTTTCCGAATCGGCCCACCTTCGTTTCTCCCAGAGCCAACAAAATCTCCGTGACGCCCAGTTTGCCACGAACCGGGATGACTCCTTACTCATTAGACTGATCCGGGAGTGCAGGCAGGGGATTCGTAAGCGTAAGACTCTAATCCGCCAAGAGCTGGACCAGGAGGCAATCGATTATTTTGAGCCATACTATGGCAAACCCGGTGAAATTCTTTGAACTGTAAAATCAACCCAACCAAAACATGAAACTCCAAAAAATAATGAAAAATCAAGTGAACAGGCGAGTGAGCCTCCCGAGAACTCTCCCTGTTTCTCCCACAGAAAATGAAAATAACCAACCAATGAAACTCGGATTTCCCTATTTTCATTTGTTTATCGTATGCACAATTCTTGGAACTGCCGCCCTTTTCTGGGCTGCGGGAATGTTTTCTGCTTCTTCCAAAGATACAGATGCAAACCTAAGACCTTCACACACTCAAAATCCATTCTCATCCCATCAAATTAAAAATCAGCATTCGATGGAGGATAATTCTAAAGACCAAGAGAATGTGCTTGTTTCGCAACCCGTGGATTCGAAATTACCGGAGGTGGAACCTGAAAGGATTGCTTCCCTGGAAGATGATCCTGCCACCATGATGTTTAGAGTGGTAAGCCGAATTCGTGAATCCCGAGAAAATCAATAATCCAAAACCGAAAAAAATATGAAAAGATCAGGAAAAATAAATTCTATATCCCTTCTGGTGCTAAAGCTATGTTTGCTTTCTTCCATGAAGGTAAACGCTTCTTCCATGTCCCAGGGAAAGCATGAAATCGTGCTGGATAAGGCCGAAAGCATCAAGAAAAACTTGTCTGAGGTTAAAAAGGCCACCGAGGAATCCACCCAAAAAGTAGACCAACTTACGGTCCAAGAGAAAGAGGCGTTCAACAAGAGCTTGGACGAGAAAGCAACCCGAAAGCAGAGACTTAGACACCTATCAAATTCCCTCAATCACCGGACTGACATCTATTTGGAAATCAAAAATTTGGTGGATTCAAATGGAAAGCGTTTGGTTCAGGTGGAAAGAGACTTGGATGAAATTGATCGTTCCCTGGCAAATTCCCCATATCTTATGAATGATCCGAAAACCATTGATGCAGTCGAGCAGGTTAGAAAAAATCTGACCAATTCAATTAAACTGGATCAAAAGCTCTCGATCCTAGCAGAAAAGGCCTCTTTGGACGGTAAGCTTTCGCCCAAGGTTCAAAGAGCCTATCAAATGAGTCAGGCCCAACTGGCTTCCGCAATTCAAGTAACTTCTTCTCCAAAGGGGAAAAATCGAGGCGAAAGGTTCCGTGAACAAGTCGATCAATTACGGAGTTCGGTGCGGGCAAGGCGTACCCGTATGGCGATGATCGGAAAAGTTACCGATCGAAGTTTACGGGAAATCGAAGTCTTTGCGGCTACCCAAGCAACTAAAGTAATCTTTGATGAAGTCGATCAGAGTCTTCGGGGGATCACCTCGGATACGGACCCACTTGGATTGGAAATCCTGCAACCTGAAACGAATGACCGGTATTGGAATTGGGGCGCCGAAGATCAAAGACAGTTTCAGCAAGGTTCCCAAGCCTATCCGATTCAAGCTTTTGTACCGATCGGAGAAAGAATCAATCCAAACCAATTATAACGATCTACCTAAAAAAAATATGAAAAAATTAGTATTCTTACCCTTGCTTTGCCTGCTTATACCCAGTGTTTCACTTTTTGGGGATTCTTCCCTGATGATCGAAAACGCCAAACTTTACCGAAGCAAAATCGATCAGGTAATCCTGGATTTTATTAAGGCTGGAAAAACCCCTGATATTGATCAAGCCTTAGAGATTCAAGCCTGTGAAAACGATATGCTTGCATTGGCTCGACTGGATCCGTCGTTGGCCCGCTCGATGCCTGCCCTTTTGATGGCGAACAAGGTAAAACTCATGGATTTACGCCATCTACCCGGTGAATTAATTGTGGCACGTGCGGAAGTTGCCGGAATTGGAGTTCTCGATCCCAAAGTGAGCGACCAAGTTTTCCGTTACAAAAAGGGAAGAATTTTTGCCCGTGAAAAGGAATTCAGAGGCCAAGGATCATCCGAAAAATTCCCGGTACAGGGAGATTGGATTGCCCACCATGCCTATGCCCGCAATTGTTTGGAAGTTGGAGAATATGAACAGGCTGCCGAACATTTTTATCAAGCCGCGATTGTATGGGAGTCGAAAGACGGAACCATTCGCAAGATCTGGGAATTTGAGAACTTGGTATCCTCTGCCTGGGCTCACTTGTTAAACGGTTCGCTCAATAAATCCCGTGAGGTATTGGAAATGTCAAAATCCTTTCAGGTTCAAGCCCCACCTTCGCAAAGGGCACGATACTTGGATGCAGTGGTCAATCATCAAGTCCATCCGTCGCTCAACCTTGCTCTTAAAAACAGCCTCGCTTTGCGTTAATCGGAAAGAATCACCCTTGATGATGAAAACGATATTATCCTGCTTCTCCCGATCATCCCGTTCCAACTTTTTGTTTTCCGCTTATCTGCTCGCGTCCTTTGCCCTGCTTTATGGAATTCAGGAGTTTCTTTTCCAAAGTCATGGCATCGTCCTGATCGAAGAAGTGGTTGGCTTGGTGAAACCGATGTTTCAAGCCCTCTATGAGATGGCAGGTTGGACCTTGATAGGATTTATTCCGATGGGATTGGTGCTTTTTTTCTGTACCGTCCGAAAACTAACCTCAACTTTTTTGGAAAGCCATCAATCCCTGTGTGCATGGATTAATGAGCTCGCGGTGGCCCTTGGTTTGATTGGAACCATTCATGGCTTCATCGTAGTGGCTTCGAATGGTGAGTTGCAAAGTGGTTCGATTTCAGCGGTCCATACGCTTTCCGCGATTCTTGTGGGAATGGGTTCGACCTTTGTTGGTATCATTCTCGCCCTCTGGGCCATTCTGCTCCAATCCCCAAATTCTCGATGAAGGCTGGAAGCATTAAACGCAGAGGTACAGTCTTTGCGGCCATGACCGATTTATTCATGAACTTTGCCCTTGCTCTGGTATGGGTACTTTTTGCGGTTCCACTTTCCGGAACCAATTCAATCAGTGAACAAATTGAAGCCAGGGAGGAGACCCCGGGTTCCAAGCCAGCGGCCGGAAAATTGGTTGCGAAAGCAAAGATCGATGGTCGTACCGGTGTGATTCGAATCCATTGCAAGGGCGAGGAATTCGATCTGGATTCCTTTGAGAAAAAGATGCTTCCCGGTGATTTCCCGGACCATTTCGTATTTCAATTCGAACACCTTCCGGACTTGGATAAGTTGGGGAATTGGGCGATCGAGAGAGATTCTTCGGTTTCCATCAAAATGAAAAACCGTAAGTAATATAAATTGTCATCTTACCATCATGCGATTTAGAATTGTTTGAAGAAATTTTAATGGAGAATAAAAGATGATTTCAAAGAATAGTATGCCTGTGGGTAGTGAGGAATTGGTGGAAACCAGTGTTCAGACATATTTCGGCCTACGTGAGATTCGTTTCCACTGGGGAGACTTGGGCGAAGTCGTGAAGCCTGATTCGGTTGTGATTATCAGCTCCAATCGATTTCGTAAACAAACGGGAGAAATCGGTGGAAAAGCCTGGGATTCACTCTGTAAAAAAAATCCCCATTTAGAAAACCAAAGGGATGATTTCAAGGAAGTAATTGTTTCTGGAAAGGAATCCCATCATTGGGAATTGGATCCCTGGGAACTTGAAGAGGTCATGAAATATGAAGATTTTCCCAAACCTTCAATTCTGGTAAAGAGACCGGACCAGCAGGATCAATTCCAAAGGATTTTCGCTGTCCGGCATTCCTACGACACCCCAGGTCCGGAAAACAAGTCTTACCTGAAGGACCGATACGATAAGGTACTAAAGGCATGTTTCCCGGCAATCAAGTCGGTTGAAGCCGAAGTTATTGCGAGTGAAATCAGGCAACCCAGTCTTTTTGGAAACATCGTTCTGTCCTCTTTGATTAATCCGGTTAGATTCAAAGAGGAAAAGAAAACCATCTTTAATTCCCTCTATAACGCAGGTAAAACTTGGTTGAAAGCTTCTCCCATGTGGAAGAGCGTGGACATTGTGTGCTTCTGGAAGGGACTTAGTTATGAAGAAGCTAAAACGGAAATTGAAAATTTACTGGGTAGAGAAAAAATAAATCGGGAAAGCCAAAACCTGCAAAGCCTCTTTCAAGTAAACTTTGATATTTTGGGGGAAGCGATAAGGAAATTGAGCTTACGTACTTCTTCGAACGAGATGGACAGTCAAATCTTGGAAGAGATGGAAAATCTAAAAATTCAGCTTGGCCCAATAATGGACAAGAAAACTTTGAATGATTTTGGGAACCCAACCAGGAAATTTACTGAAGCCCTTTTGATGTGGTTTATCCGCGAGTTTTTTGGAAAAGGGGTTGCAATTAGGCAAAATAATGGAAGACCAAAGTCGATGGAAGATCTCAAGAATATTTTGAAAGATAAGAACATGCCGGACTCCAAAGGGTATGCATCCGATTGGTTCATGGCATATGTGGAGGCGATTCAAAATATTTCAAACAAAGCAAGTCATACTAAAGATGCGGGGGAACATAGGTTTCCCGAGTCTATTCAGGAAGAGGATTTACTTGTTTTGCTTTCCTGTTTGAAGAGAGTGCTTGATTTTCAGGTTTGTTATCTTGACAGAGAAAATAGGGGTTCCAAGCGGCAAATACTTTGATCGCCCTTAATCGGCGGCGGTAGCCGGTCTACCTGCATTTTTGGAACGGCGCATACGCCCGAATGGGCGGTGCTTGGAACCTTCTCCGTAGTCTCCACAATCAATGGCTTGAATCAATCGAAAACGAAGCAAACTTTTCCTGGGCTTCCTGAAAAGCACTTCGGTAGTTATCCTTGTATTTCCAAGCCCAGGCATGGGCGGATTCAATCCGCAGGGGGCCTTGCATCTTCTTTCCCGATCGTCTGAAAATGCCCCCAAGGATGACCCGGATTTGTTTGTCCAAGTCCTGAAAGGGAGACAAATCATCGGCAATACTATAATAGGGCACCTGCATGCCGGAGGCACCACTCAATTCACGGTTTACTTCCCATACCATTTCCTCAAGCAGGCGATCCTTTTCTCTATTTCCACTGGTCTCCTTAATTGCCCTGGCAAACCTGCGGGCGATTCCCTGATAGGTTCGCCCCCACTTAAAGGACTTGCTTTCCATCACCCTTACCTGATCCTTCTCGAAGGAAAAGCCCAGAAATTCAAAGCCTTCTCCAAAGCTTTTTTTCCGGGTCTTTGCTTTGGACAGGGCGAGCCCCCGCACTGCCAGTTCTTTTTCAAGTTTGCGATGTACCAGCTCCAGCTGATCCAGTTTTTCCGCAAGAATCAGGATGTCGTCCACGTAACGGATCAGCTTGATATTTTTCAGTTTCAGGGAGCTCTCCAGATCCAGCAGATAACATTCACCCAGTACGGTACTCAAAGAGGTCCCGGTGGGAGTCCCAAGAGTATTTTTCTGATCGGCACCTTTGCCAAGCCGGGTATCTCGGAGGGGTACGGTCAGTGCTCTCTGAGTCAGTCGGATCACCCGGGGATCCACCTGAAAATCAGCCAAGGTTTTAAGCATTAAAGGGTGAGGAATCGAAGGGTAGTACTTATTTACATCAGCTCGAAGAACCTGTAACTTTCCACTTTCCCGGCCATGGATTACCTGCTTCACCGCATTACGCGGAGAAGTCTTAAGAAAATCCGGATATGATTTGCTCACAACCCGGGTGATTTCGTCACTGATTGCCCGCAGGACGACCTGGTCCCGGATTCGGGGGATATGAATCTGACGTAATTTTCCCGGTTCTCGGGAAATGGTTTTGCTACGAAAGGGTGCAAACCGATACGCGGGAAAATCGGGATCATTTGAATCCGCCCGGCTGAGCAACCTCTGAATCTCTGCTATGTTTTGCCTGAGCTGTGCATCAAATTTCTCTGCGGTCACTCCATCCAGGCCAACCGATGGATTCCTTCGCCCGTCTTTTCCCCGACTATTCTTGATTCGATCCCAGGTTTTCCGGAGAGCACTCGAAGAATACCGAGGCATCCGAGAAGGAAAAAAAGGTTAGATCCAATCCTCTAGTTTCCCCCATGAACTTGCACCCTCCACGCAGGTCAGGGTCGATGGAATGATTTCATTCCTTTGATTCATCTGCTTCAACTGGTCCAAAGTAAATGGGCCCTCATTTTTCCCATCCCGATGGATCCAGATCCTCGACGGATTCAAACCTTCCGTGTTCATTCCAAGTAAGCCCTCAAGAATTTTCAGGATATGCCTTTCTTCTTTTTCATTAAGGTGCCATTTTTTCTCTTCGATCCATAAAGCACTCCTCCCATCATTGTACCAAGC
>Ga0181564_10000968_pt1 | contig 25583 bp, 23 predicted proteins | sample 011ome_24_FD_134512 | JGI IMG/M metagenome (GOLD analysis project Ga0181564, IMG submission 134512) | Coastal salt marsh microbial communities from the Groves Creek Marsh, Skidaway Island, Georgia - 011513CT metaG (megahit assembly) | ecosystem: Environmental > Aquatic > Marine > Intertidal... | reverse complement strand
GGTCAGGTCGGAGCATGAACCGGTCCCCGACCGTGAGCGGAACACCGTCGACGGCAACGCGACGCCCGCCAAGGTCGACGATTCGGCTACCGAGCGCGAGTCCGAGCTCGTCTGCAGTGACCGACGTGATCGCCGTTTCGAACACCGGTAGGGCGACAACCCGACAATCCTCACCTTCGGTGGCCTCGAACAGGTCCGGCTCCGGAACACCTTCGGGACATTCCTCACCCTCGAGACGAGTCTCCGGCTCGCGCTCGGTCGGAAGCGATCCCTCGACGAGGGTCAGGTGATCGTCGACATCGCTCTGCTGGCGGAACCGGAACGTTGGCGGGTAGCGCGCCGAAACCTCGTCCGGGTAGGTCGATACGAGGAACTGCGGTGTGTCGAAGATCCACTGCTCATCGGAGACGAGCTCCAGGACCGATGGCGGAATGTACTCGTCGCGGAGCTGTCCGCCCGTCCACTCGATGTTGCTGAACGGCATACGCGGAGCGCCGGCACCGATCTCGCGTCGATCAGCGAAACGGATGTTTCGCTCATCAGGGCTGGCCTCGGAGAGCGTGTTGCGCACATCGTCGACCGCTGCGACCTCCAACACTGCGGGGCCTGCAGCAACGAACACGCCACCGATCAACACGACGCTTGCGATGACGACACCAACTCGACGGGCATCGGCAAGTTGGCGCAGCCAAACGTGCACACCGAGCCGTCCCGGCAGCGTGAACATCACCGCTCGGCTCCCGGCCGGTGGGCCTTCACCGAACGTCCCTGCATCAGGAATCCCAGTGCCGCTCCGACTGCGATGAGCGCCGCCGAACCGACACCAGTTGCAAGAACAGCCACCTGGGGCCAGGGAGTCACCATCACGACATCCGGATACATCGATCCTCCGTCTTGGGCGAGCGACGTCACGGGGAGGACGAGTTGCGCAAGCCCCAGGCCGATTCCGATGCCGGCAACCACACCGAAGAGCACGATGCACGTCTGTTCGGACAGGAGCCATCGCCTTCGCTTCGCTCGGCTCAACCCGAGCGCCTCGAGCACCGCGATGTTCGCCGCACGCTCCCGCACCGACACGATGGCGGCGAGGACCAGTGCGGTCACCGCAAGCACGACCGACGCAAGAAAGCCGGCACCGAGAACGCCGAGCGAACCGAGCGCCGGTGGGTTGGCGATCAGTTCGCTCCGTCGATCGTCCAACACGGTGACGTCGACGGCCTCCACCGGTGGACGCAAGAACGACTCAGCGCCAAGATCGGTGGTCCTCTCGGTTCCCAACCAGTACTGCGAGGCGTCGCGACTCGCACGGCCGGGTGTGCGTTCGTGCCACTGCAGGCTCGGCAAATCAACGAGCACAGCCGGCGTTGCGGCCGGATCGACTCCCGGCACTGCATCGACCAGACCTACGACTTCGACCCGGACGTCGTCGATCCGATCGGTACGAATGTCGACCACGTCACCGACCGAGACGCCGACGCCAGTAGCCCAGCGCCGATCGGCCAGGCCCGCAACAGGAGCGCGTCCGGGCAACAGGGGATCGGCCACGGTATGAATCACCCGAACTGCCGACAACGACGAGCCGGTGGCTGCTGCGATTCGCAGCGATCCGCTGTCGGACGTCGTCACGGTGGCTGACGCCGGGCTGGCCAAGAAACCGTACCGCTCAGTGTCGAGTGCAAACACCAGATCGGAAAACCCGATCGTCGTGACGGAGCCGTCAACATCGACCACATCGACGGGTCCGAGCGAGACATCGACAAAGCGACCGATCGCACCCTGGGTGACGGTTTCGAGTTGGACGTCGACGATCCGGATCGGCGGTCGGGGAAGGGCGGTCGAACCGACGTGGGAAGTCGCCAACGGAATCGAACGCTGCGCATCGTCGACTGCCAACGCCCCGGCGGACAGCACGTGGAACATGCCGTCACCGTCCTGCACCGTGACCGCCAACGCCCCGGCCAATGGCGAAACCGATGCCGCATCGACGCTCGGGATCACCGGCTGTCCGAAGCGGTCGACCTCGGTGACCGAGACGGGAATCACCAGCTCGACCGGGGTACCGGGCAACTCCACCGCGCGGATCTCGGGCCGATGGGCCCGCAGTTCGGCAATGGCTGCGACAACGGCCGGATCGATACCGGCGTTGAGCGCGGCGATTGCATCGACCTCGAGCGCCATCAGTCGGCCGTCCGGCTCGTCCCCTGGCAACGAACTCGGGAGCTCGACCACCGCCATGACCGTCTCGACCCCGGTGACCGACGACAGCACAGACGTGAGCTGGAGCGGGCCGACAGCATCACCAATGCGCCGATTCGGCTCGACCCGGATATCCGTTGCCACCTCATGTTCGGCGCGGGCTCGCTGAGACGCTGTCCACGTCGACCCGTACACGGCGGTGAAGGACCCGATCGCCACAGCCATCGTGACGAGCAACGTCGTACGCATGAAGCGGTCGGGACGACGTGCGAGTTGCCACACCGTCAGCGCACCGACCAGCCCCCGTCGTGCGCCGACAGCGCGCTCGGCCAATCGTGCCAGGACGGGAAGGAACCGCAGCACCAGCAACGCACCTGCGATGATGCCGAACATCGGAGCAAGGGCCACCAACGGATCGACCCCGAGACGACCACGAAGGTCGTCGATCTGGTCGTCGCCCAAGACCCTCAGTTGCCAGTAGGCAAACGTCGCCGCCGCAAGAATCGCAAGGTCGAGACCCGAACGTTGCACCGGTCCGACCATCCGTGGGCGAGACACAGCGCCCTCTGCAGCGGCGACGAACGCAGCGCGTGCCACCGGAGCGACGAGCAACCCGATGGTGACCGCTGCCGCACCAGCAGTCGTCCACCACGCTGCTGCAACAGGACGGGGCTTCAGTTCGAGGTCGATCGATGCAAGCGGACCGAACTCGTCGAACCATCCAACGATCTCGGTCGCCAGGAGTGGAGCGATGAGTGCGAGAGGAACGACGATGACGACGGCGTCGATCACAGCCTCCCGCGTGAGTTGACCAGGGCTCGCCCCGCGTGCCCGAAGCATCACCGACCGGGAGCGTCGACCGTCGACGCCGAGCCCTGCCACAAGGGTCAACGTGAACGCTGCGAGCGCGGCAAGTTGTGCGACCGTTGCGAAGATCACCGCACGGGACACAGCGAGCGTGCGGTCCTCGCCGACAAGCAGGTCGGGGAGGCTCGTCTCGACGCTGATCACCGGTGACACGCTGACGTCTGGATCGAACAGCCCACCATTGATCCGGCTCTCCAGGTCCATGACACGACGTCGGAGCGGAGCGACCTCGTCGAGTTCGATGTCACCGAGTTTCGGAACGACCAGCCAACTGACGTCGGGCCGGACTGCGAGCTCACCGACCATCGCATCCCGGGAAGTCAGCAGATTCGCAGTTCGAAACGCTGAGGTGACCGTTACCGGCTCGAGCAGGCGCTCCCGCCCGTGCCAGAAGTCCGAGAATCGATCGTGGGGACGGATGAGGCCGACGATCAGGACGCGGAGATTCTCCACCATCGGCGTTCGAGGCATCAGCGGCACCGTCGCACCCAACTCGAGTCCCAACAGCTCAGCCGCTGTTGCGTCCACCGCCACCTCGATCGTCCCTGCGGGAGAGAGGTCCGACGGCAACCGCCCATCGGTGACGGCGACATGCTCCTCGATTTCCTCGACCCAGCCGACTCGCACGAGGTCGGTGCGGTTCACGCTGGGTTGATCGGGAAGGGCGTAGCTTGCCGAGACGTGCACGGACTGCACCACCTCAGCGTCGACCTCGGCGAAGGCCGCCGCAACCGCCCGTCGGACCAGTGCGTCGGCATCCTCGACCTCGTCGAGCCAGAGTCGACCATCGATGACGATCCCCGTTTCGGCCGTTCCGGCATCGGCCAACGATCGCCGCAGCGAACTCGTCGAGACGGCGTCGGCAACGATCGGCCCAGAAGCGAGCAGAACCAGGGCGAACGCAACAGCAAGGGCGATCGCCGACGTGATCGGAGCCTCGGCCCGGAGTCGCCGCACCGCACTCGAGCTCACCATCGCCGGAGACTAGTTGGAACTCGACCGGACCTCGTCGGGATGGATCAGCCCCTGGCGACCACCAACTGGAATTCGATGATGCCGGTGTCGTCGACCGACACGACGATCGGGGCACTCGGTGGCGTCACGCCGAACTCGTCGAACACGATGTCCGTCGACCCGGTGATGACGCCGTACCCGTCGTCGCGCACCACTGCGTCGATCACAAGTTTCGTGGGGTTGGTCACCCCGTTGACCGTGAGTTGTCCCGAGATCTCGACGCGGATGACCTCGCCGTTGGCGAGTCCGTCCGGCAGATCGACCGGGTCGTCGAGCACGAAGCTCGCAGTCGGGTTGGTCGACGCACCGACAGCCCGGCGGATCGCACCCTCGCGGCGGCTGTCGTTCGACACGATCGCGTTCATGTCGACGATGACTTCGGTGGCGACCAGCTGGCCGGCCTCGATCGTCAGCGATCCAGTCACGCCACCGGAGCGGCCGACTGCGACGACCGACCCCACCGTCAGCTCCTCATCGACCCGAAAGCCGGCGAAACTGCCGCTCGCCGTCTCGAAGTCGAACTCTCCGATCTCGTCGTCGATGATCCATACACCGTCGACCTCACCGTCGAACGGTGCTGCGCCGATGACGTCGGTGGCGCCGAGCACTTCGTCGAGTTGCGCGTCGGCGGCAGCAACATCCACGGCATCGGGGGTGTCACCGCCGAACACGACGAACCACGCAGCGACGACGGCCGCCACCACCACACCGCACCCAACGATCAGCATCCGGTTCTTGGACATCTCGTCGCTCAGAGGGTTGCGGCCACTTCGGCGACCGCCTCGATCGTGGCATCGATCTCGGTCGGACCGTGCGCAAGGGACGGGAAGATGGCCTCATAGGCACCGGGAGCGAGCGCGATGCCCCGGTCGAGCATCCCGTGGAAGAATCGCGGGTACATGCCGTTGTCGGCCGCAGCCTTGGCAGAGTCGAAGTCGTGTGGCTCGGTGTCGGTGAAGAAGAGCCCCAGCAGCGGTCCGACTCTCGGCACCACTGCGCTGACTCCGGCCGTCGCAAACGCATCGAGCATCCCCTGCTGGAGCCGAGTGGCGATCTCGGTGAGCTGCTCGTAGGCCTCGATGGTGAGGTGACTCAGTGCCGCGAGCCCGGCGGCGGTCGCCAGCGGGTTCCCCGACAGTGTTCCGGCCTGGTACACGCCGCCGAGCGGAGCCAGGTTGCTCATGACCGTTCGGCTGGCACCGAATGCGCCCATCGGTAGTCCGCCCCCGATGACCTTGCCGAAACACCAGACGTCGGGCTGGACACCGAACCACTCGGCCGAGCCACCCCGGCAGAGTCGAAAACCGGTGATGACCTCGTCGAACAACAGCAGCGCACCGACACGGTCGCATGCAGCACGAAGACCCTCGAGAAACCCAGCTGCCGGCGCGACCAGACCCATGTTGGCTGCCACCGGTTCGACACAGACAACAGCGATCGACTCGTCGAGTTCAGGTATCACGTTGTACGGCGCCACGATGGTGTCGGCGATCGCGCCGGACGTGACACCCTCTGAGCCCTTGAGACCCTGTTGCGCCACACCGGAGCCGCCAGCGACCAGCAGTGAGTCGGTGTGACCGTGATAGTTGCCAGCGAACTTCACGATCTTGTCGCGACCGGTCGCACCCCGCGCAAGGCGGATGGCACTCATCGCCGCCTCGGTGCCGCTCGACACCAGCCGCACCATCTCCATCCCGGCCACGCGGTCGCACATCTCTTCGGCGATTCGAACCTCGTTCTCGGTCGGAGCGCCGTAGCTGGTGCCGCGCGAGGCGGCGTCGTTGATGGCGGCCAGGATCGCCGGGTGGGCATGACCGAGGATGCTCGGGCCGTAGCTCTGGACGTAGTCGATGTAACGCCTGCCCTCGACATCGAAGACGAAGGGCCCCTCGGCGCGCTCCACGAAGTACGGCGTGCCGCCGACGGAGCCGAAGGCTCGAACCGGTGAGTTGACACCACCAGGGATGACGGCCTGACCCCGTTCGAAGAGTGACTCGTTGCTGCTCACTGGAGCCCTTGGGCGATCAGCCGAGAGAAATAGGTCAGGACGAGGTCGGCACCGGCCCGTTTGATGGCACCGACGTGCTCGAACGCAACAGCTTCGAGTTCGAGCCAGCCGTTCTGTGCCGCAGCATGCACCATCGCGTACTCACCACTCACGTGGTAGGCGGCGATCGGCACGTCGAGTTCCTGTCGAGCCCGGGCGATGAGGTCGAGGTACGGCATCGCCGGCTTGATCATGACCATGTCGGCGCCTTCGCCGATGTCTTCTCGGATCTCTTCCATCGCCTCGCGGGTATTTGCGACGTCTTGTTGGTAGCCCTTGCGGTTCCCACCGCCTTCGATGGTGACATCGACGGCGTCGCGAAAGGGGCCGTAGAGCGCCGTGGCGAACTTGGCGGCATAGGCCAAGATCGCGACCTGATCGAATCCCGCATCATCGAGGGCTTCGCGAATGGCGAACACCTGACCGTCCATCATCCCGCTCGGCGCACAGATGTCGGCCCCCGCAGTCGCCTGGGCGACCGCGATCTGCTCGTAGAGCTCGAGGGTGGCATCGTTGTCGGGTTGGCCGTAGGCGTCGAGCACGCCACAGTGCCCGTGGCTGGTGTACTCGTCGACACACAGATCGGCGATCACGACCAGCTCGTCACCGTGGTCGTCCTTCAGGTCCTGAATGGCGAGCTGGACGATGCCGTCGGGGTTCCACGCCTCAGAGCCTTCAGGATCCTTGTGCTTGGGCACACCGAACAGGACGACAGCGGGGACACCGAGGTCTTTGATCTCGCGAACCTCTTGGCGAAGCGAGTCGCGGGTGTGTTGGAACTGGCCGGGGAGTGACGCGATCGGGACCGGCGCATCGGCGCCCTCCTTCACGAAGAGCGGCGCGATCAGGTCATCGGGGTGCAGCCGACTCTCGCGGACCATGCGACGAAGGGCCTCGGTTCGACGGAGCCGACGAAGCCGGCGCTGCGGAAAGGTCACGTCGTGAGGCTACCCACCGACGAAGTGCGAGGCCCACGGCGGCCCCGCAATCCGTGGGATCGCTCGTTCACAACGAGGTGAGATAGGCCTCGACGGCGTCGGCGAAAACGCGGCAGCCGAGGACGATGTCGTCGTCATGGGAGTCCTCGGCGAAATCATGACTCACTCCGCCGATGCTGGGGATGAACAGCATGCCGGTGGGGAGATGGGGGGCGAACGTGTTGGCGTCGTGGCCCGCACCGCTCGGCATTTCGACCCAGGCCCCAGGCACACGTCGTTCGGCAGCCGAGCCGAGAACGGCGACGATCGCCGGGTCCATCGTCACCGGGACCATCCCGCGGTCGCCGGTCTCGACCGTGACTCGGCATGGGCCCTCGTCGTCGAGTTCAGCGACGAGCGCCGTCAGGGTGTCGGCGAACCGATCCATCACCTGCACCGACGCGTCGCGATACTGCACCCGACACCATGCCTCCCCCGCCACGATGCTGTCTGCCCCCGGGTGCACCCCGAGGTTGCCGATCGTCCAGACCGAGGCAGGGCCGGCAACGGTTGCGAAGCGCGACCGGAAGCGCACGCCGAACTCGAACAGCGATGCTGCGGCATCCTTTCGCATCGACATCGGGGTCGTGCCCGCATGGTTCTGTTCACCGCGAAACCGCACCGTCGCGCCGGAGATCCCAACGATGCCGGTGACCACTCCGATGCGGTTGCCCGACGCCTCGAGATGCGGACCCTGCTCGATATGGGCTTCGAGGTAGGCGACATGGCGATCGGGTTCGAGACAGATCGGATCGACCCCGGCGAGACCGACCCGGTTCAACGCACTGGCCACGCTCTCGCCGTCGGCATTGGTTGCCGCCAGAGAGGCGTCGGTCAACTCACCGACGAAGGAGTGACTTCCGAGTGCCGACGCATACGTGCCCTCTTCGTCGGCCCAGGCTGCGACGTCGACGGCCAGATGCGCGGTTGCCGGATCGGCGAGCAGTGACCGGGCGACCTCGATGCCGTACATGACACCCATGGCGCCGTCGAGCCAACCGCCCTCGGGTTGGGTGTCGGAGTGCGACCCGAGCACCACCGCAGGGCCCGGGTTGGGTGAGCGGCCGATCACGTTTCCGATGCCGTCGATGCTGGCCTCGAGACCGGCCTCGGACATCTGTGCGACGAGCCAGCGACGGGCCGTCATGTCGACGTCGGAGAAGGTGGGCCGAACCACACCCGAGCCGGTGGCTCCGAAGGTGCGAAGCTCCCGAAGGGACCGCAGCAGGCGAGGGCCGTCGATCTCGACCATCAGCGGGGCGCCTCGAGTCCGAAGTCGGCGTAGGGGAAGTCGATCAGCGAGTCGAGCACCATGTCGGCCTCTCTGGGGATGTCGTGCCTCGTGATGCTGTTGGGGACGACGATGCATGTCATCCCCGCCGCTTTCGCAGCGATCGCACCGTTCTTGGAGTCCTCGATCACAATGACCTCGCCCGGGTCGACGTCGAGCTTGGCGGCAGCCAGGAGGAAGAGATCGGGAGCCGGCTTGCCCCGATCGACCTGATCGCGGGTGCTGAGCGCATCGAAGTGCTCGAGCAGACCCAGGCGCTCCAGATGCCCCTCGACCCATCCGATCGGTGAGCTGCTTGCGATGGAAAGGGCCCGCGCCGCAGCCTTGACTGCGCCGATCACGTCACACACCCCGGGGAGAACAGGCACCCGTTCTCGAGCCTCGGCATGGAGGCTCTTCGCCTGTTCGATCGCCTCGGGGTCAGGGTCGCGCCCGAGCTCACGCTTCAAACGGTCCTCGAGCGTCGGGTTGTCGGCCGCCCCGACGATCTTCACCCACTCCTCCACCGGGAGTGCCAACCCATGGTGGTGATGGGCGATCCGGGCGGCCTCGTACACGGGCCACTCGGTATCGGCAATGGTCCCGTCGAAGTCGAAGATGACGGCCGCTGGTTGCATGTCGAGATTCTCGCGTCAGTCGAGGCGGAGCGTGAACCGGCGCTGCGGATCATGCTGGTCGTCGAAGGCTGACTCGTCGACGAACCCAGCCGACCGCAGGAAGGAGACCGCCTCGGTGAAGGTCGGATCGGCGTCGACTCGAACCCATCGACACTCGAGTCGACGCGCCTCGACGATCAGGTGCTCGAGCAGCGCTCGACCGATTCCACGACGGCGAACATCGGTCGACACCCACAGGTGCTCGATGGCGGCCGTGTCGGGCGCCGTTCGGTCGAGGCCGCCACAGCCAACCGCTCGTCCATCCAGCCGGGCGACGAGAAACCGACGGTTCGGGGGCATCACACCGTCAGCATCGGAGATCGGGAGGGCCTCGAGATCGACTGCGCCGTCGAGGCGCCCCGCGACCTCGGCGACGTAGTGCTGCAGACACCGCTGGGCATCGATGCTTGCGGGGTCCTCGGCGTGGACGTAGGGCCGGTTGGCGTAATGAGCCCGCATCGCGTCGACGAGACCCGGGATGGAGTGTTCGGCTGCGACGACGTCGACGCCGACCCCGAGATTTGTGGCGACCTCGGCGGTGGCCGGTCCGATCGTGAACACGGTCGGTGGGAGACCCTCGAGCCCCACTGCGGTGACGAGGCTCTCCACCGTCGAGCCGGACGTGAAGATGACTGCGTCGGCCGAGCGACACGCCGACTTTGCGTCCTCGTCGATGTCGACGGGCACCGTCCGATAGGCGACGACGTCATCGACATTCCATCCCATGAACGTCAGTTGGAGCGGCAGGGTCTCGCGAGCGACCTCGGCGCGGGCGAGCAGCACCCGGCCACCGGTCGACGGACGGGCAGGGAAGCGGGCAGCCAACCCCTCGGCGATCGCCTCGTCGGGCACGAGATCGACGGTGAGTCCCTCGGCCTCCGCTCGTGCCTTGGTGCCCGAACCGATCACCGCCACGTTGACGCCGGCGGCCAGGGGGGTCTCGGCCACGATCCGACCAACCCTGGTTGCGCCGTTCGGGCTCGTGATCACAACCCAATCGTCGGCGCCGAGCGCTCGAAGTCCGGCCCGCAGCGCCAGTCCACCATCGGGCGGGTCGTCGATCCGGATCGTCGGCACCAGTACGACGTCGGCGCCGAGCGTCTCGAGCGCGCTGACGAGTGGCGCAGCCTGCTCGCGGGGACGAGTCACGACGACCCGCAGCCGGTCGAGTCGACCTTCGGTCACGGGGTGTTCTCCAACAGGCTGCGCCCCCCGAGGTCGTCGAGAAGGTAGCGGGCGATGCTCCGGCCGAGGCGCTCGGGATCGTCGCCGACGCGCGCTTCGCGAAGAAGTCTGCGTCCGTCGAGCGACGAGAGCACACCGACCATCGCCAAGTCACCGTCGGCGGTGCGGTAGGCGTTTGCGCCCGCCGGCAGTTCGCAGTCACCACCAAGTTCGGAAAGGAATGCCCGCTCGGCGTCGACCACACGACGGGCGGCGGCATCCTCGACCGCAACCAGCGTTGCGATGGTGTCGACATCGTCGGAGCGGCACTCGATCGCCAGTGCGCCCTGTGCGACCTGCGGCACGATGACCGACGGCTCGAGCCGGTCGACCGTGCTCGTGATCACGAGCTCGAGCCGATCGATGGCGGCGGCAGCCATCACGATGGCATCGAACCCTTCGGACTCGAGCTTGCCGAGCCGCGTCTGGATGTTGCCGCGGAGTTCTGAGAACACGAGGTCCGGCCGATGCCACGCCATCTGGGCGCGTCGTCTCACCGAGCCGGTGGCGACGTGAGCTCCGAGCGGAAGGTCGGCCCAGGATGACCCGACGAGCGCATCGCGAGCATCGGCGCGAGTGGGCACGGCAACGAGAACGAGGCCGTCGGGCGTCACGGCCGGAAGGTCCTTCGCCGAGTGGACGGCGAAGTCGGCGCGGCCGTCGAGCACGGCAGCCTGGACTTCCTTGACGAACACTCCCTTGCCGCCCATCGAGTGAATCGGCACGTCGGTGTTGCGATCGCCGACGGTCGACACCACGACTTCCTCGACACCACGCCCGAGTAACGCAGCCACGTGGCGGGTCTGCCACAGCGCCAGCGGGCTGCCCCGGGTGGCGGCTCGCAGATCAGGCACCGGCGTCAGAGATCGAAGAGGTCGCGCAGCGACTCGGCCAGACGATCACCGCGGGCGCGCCCGGCGGCATCCTTGAGCCGAACGGTCGGCTCGTGCAGCAGCTTGTTGACGATGCCTCGCGCCAACGCCTCGACCGCCTCACGTTCGGCATCCTCCAGATCGGCGAACTTGGCGGCGAATCGGCTCAGTTCGGCGTCTGCGATCTCCGAGCCTCGGCTTCGCAGTTGCGACACCAGAGGAGCAACCTCGCGAGCTGAGGTGACGGCCTGGAAGCGCGCAACCTCCTCGTCGACGATCGTCTCGACATTGCCGATGACCCGGGTGCGAGTGACCATCTGCTGATCGACGAACGCGCCGATGTCGTCCATGTCGAGCAGGGTGACACCGTCGAGATCGGCAGCGGCCGGATCGACATCACGAGGAACGGCGACGTCGACGATGACGAGCTCACGCCCAGCTCGGCGGCCGATCACGTCAGCGATGTCGACGTGATTGAGAATGATGTCCTGCGCACCCGTGGTGGTGACGAGCATCTCGACCGCCACCAGTGCGTCGGGGACGTGATCGAGACCGACGGCGGTTCCACCGCACACCTCGGCGAGCCGTACAGCATTCTCCCAGGTGCGGTTGGCCACGAAGATGTCCGACGTGCCGGCTGCGGCGAGCGACTTGACCGTGCCTTCCGCCATCTCGCCGGCGCCGAGCACGAGCACGGGTCGACCACCGAGCCCGTCGAGATGGGCCGACGCGAGGGCGACTGCAGCCTGAGAGACCGAGGCGATACCCCGACCGATTGCGGTGTCGGTTCGGGCCCGCTTCCCGGTCTCGAGTGCATGACGAAACAGCGGCCCCAGAACCGAGCCGATGGTGCCGTGTTCGGAGGACTGCTCCCAGGCGGTGCGAACTTGGCCGAGGATCTCATGCTCACCGACAACCGCCGAGTCGAGTCCGGCCGTGACCGAGAAGAGGTGACGTACTGCCTCGGCGTCGTGCAATGCGTAGAGGTGGTCGGCGATGTCTTCTGGAGCAAGGCCGGCATAGCGGCCGATGAACTCTCGGATGTCTTGGTATCCGCCATGGAACCGCTCGGCATTGGCGTAAATCTCGACACGGTTGCAGGTCGAGAGCACAACGACTTCGGACAAATTGTCGGCCGCCCCAAGATCGGAAAGTGCCTTCGGGATGTCGTCGGCCGCGATCGTCATCCGCTCGAGCACGGCGAGCGGAGTCGACCGGTGGTTGCAACCGATGGCGACGATCGACACGAGCGGGGAACCTCAGGTGGTGAGCAGGACGCTGGACGGACAGAAGATGGCCGCAGCCACCCCTGAACGGTATCGGCTGACGCCGGTCAAACGTGAGTCGGGGACGACCGTCACACCGGTCCTTCCCCGACCAACAGATCTCGCTCTCGGTCCCCGGAGACGTCGGCACTGCCGACGAGCCGGGAGCGGTGCAGATGGAAGCCAAGGATCTGGAGCTCGGTCGCAAGGTCGACGGCTCGAAGGTCGACGCTGTCGGGAACGGTGAGGACGATGGGAGCAAAGCTCATGATCGACGTGATCCCGGCGTCGACGAGCCGGTCGGCTGTTCCCTGTGCCGCCTCGGGTGGGGTTGCGATGATGCCCACTGCAACGTCGTGCTTCGCAACGACCGAGGCCAACGCAGAGGGCCCATACACCGCAATACCGTCGATCTCGACGCCGATCTTGTCGGGGTCGGTGTCGATGGCGGCTACGACAGGGAAGCCTCGCTCGGCGAAGCCGCTGTGGTTGGCGAGGGCCCGACCGAGGTTGCCCATTCCGCAGACCACAATGGGCCACGTGTTGGCAACACCCAACGCACGGCTGATCTCGAACCGCAAGAAGTCGGCGTCGTAGCCGACCCCACGGGTCCCGTAGGTACCGAGGTAGGAGAGATCCTTGCGAACCTTTGCCGCGTTCACACCTGCAAGCGCGGCCAACTCCTCGGAAGAAACGGTCGCTGCACCACCGACCGGGAACGCATCGAGACCCCGCAGGTACAGCGGAAGCCTGGCCACGGTGGCGTCGGGGATGCGACCGATGGAGTTCATGGGCAAACGGTACGAACTTGTGCACCCATTCACAAGGTAAATCACAATTTCACAAGCCTCTCCTTCACGAGCGTCAACCTCGGCCCAGTCAGACGCCGGCAGTCAGTTCGGCGATACCGATACCGGACTCACCGGCCACGGCGTACAACAGGAACATCCGTCCCTCCTCTTCGAACACGCACGGATCACGCAGCTGATTCGCTGCCACTGTGATCGCACCCCGTCGTGAGGGTGTCAGGGGTTCGTGTACGCCCTCCCACGGCCGCTCGGGTCTGAGGACCTCGACCGACTCGGATGCCGACCACGTCTGCCAGTCCCGGCCGAGCTCGATCGTGCTGCGCAGGATGCGCTCCGGCGCATCGCCAACCCGCGTCCAGAAGACCTCGAGTACATCGCCGATCAACCGAACCGCCGAGTGACGCATCGATGGACAAAACAGGGTTGGCCCTGACTCGAAAGCAGTACGGCCGTCGCGCGATCGAAGGAACCTGCCAGGCATTGCGAGGCAGTACCACCATCCATCGTGGCGAAAACAGCGAAAATAGGAGGGCCCAAGCACGTCTGGCTGCGCTGCGAAGTGCAACCCGTCCACTGATGTCGCTCGGCGGGTGACCTGATGGCCGACGGCTTCCAATCCGTGGAAGTACATGGCGATCTCTCGTCGCTCGTCGTCGACATGAACATCGGGTGACGCAATGTGGGCGACGACGAGATCCTCCCTCAGTTCGTTCGGCATCTGATCGCCGAGCTGCGTCTCGACCGCCGAGCGGAACGTCTCGTACATCTCGTCGTCCACCTCGAGGTCTTCGCTCGGGAAGCAGGATTCGGGCAGATGGAGGGTCCCGGGCCGGTGGACCGTCCACGGCCCATGGAGGGCATCTGCGTAGGCAAGGCGGATGAACGATCCCTTGTGATCGGCGAAGTACAGGTAGTAACGGCCCAACGGGTTCGCAACCCAGTCCGGGACCCGGATCAGTGACGGGCCCTGGATGTTGTGACCGATCGACCGATCTGTCGACGCGTCGATGATCGGCGCATCGATGAGACGCTCGACCGCGTACATCAACCGTCGAGCAGTTGCCTGCGTTGGATCTTGCCGCCCAGCCCCCGCGGGATCTCGTCGATGAGATCGATCTTCGTCGGGCACTTGTAGCGGGCCAACTCGGCCGCACACCAGCTGATCAGATCGTCCTCCTCCACCTCCTGACCCTCTTCGGCGACGACGAACGCCTTGACGGTTTCACCCGTGTGCGGATGAGGGACGCCGACCACCCCTGCATCGGCGACACCACTGTGTGCGGCGAGGACCTCTTCGATCTCGGCCGGGTACACATTGAAGCCCGACACGATGATCAGGTCCTTCGAACGGTCGACGATGTAGATGTAGCCATCGTCGTCAACCACGGCGATATCGCCGGTACGAAGCCAACCATCGGCATCGAGCACCCTGGCCGTCGATTCGGGGTCGTCGAGATAGCCGGCGAAGACATTGGCGCCACGCACAATGATCTCCCCGGCATCCCCGACGAAAACGTCACGCCCCGTATCGTCGACGATCCGAATCTCGACACCGACGAGAGGTCGACCGATCGAGCCGACGGGCGTGTCGTCCTCGAGTGCGATGATCACGCCGGGGCCAGCCTCGGTCAGACCGTAGCCCTCGAGCACACGGACGCCGAAGCGCCCGGCGATGTCCTCGACCACCCGGTCGGGAATCATGGCGGCGCGCGACATTGCGATTCGGATGGTCGACAGTGCGTCCCCGGGAACGAGATCAACCTGGCTCAGCGCCACCCACAGGGTGGGCGGGCCGATGAGAACCGTGACCTGTTCGTCTCGAACGGTGTCGAACACCGTCATGGGATCGAAGCGCTCCTGCAGGATGAGCGTGGCCCCGATGAACAACGAGTAGTTCAGCAGTGAGTTCAGACCAAGGATGTGGAACAGGGGCACAACACAGAGAACGACATCGTCGGGACGCATCTGTCGCCCGCCGGTCGAGGCGGTCTGGTTCAGGTTCGCAGCGAGATTGCCGTGGCTGAGCATGGCTGCCTTCGGCGCTCCCGCTGTGCCGCTGGTGAACATCAGCGCCGCGAGGTCGGTGTCGCTGCGTTCAACGATTCCTACCGGCTCGACCTCAGAACGCATGGCGTCCAAATCGATCGAATCGGGAAGTGCCACAGCGGAGGGACGAAGCACGTGACGGAGCGCGGGGACCATGGCCCGATCGATCGCCTCGAGCACTGCGATCCCGGCCGGACCTGCGATGACCGCTTTTGCGCCCACCGAAGCAAGCTCTCGTTCGATCTCGGGAGCCGGGCTCTGGGGATTGAGAGGGACGGCAACCATGCCTGCACCAGTGATGCCGAACCACGCTCGAACGAAGCGAAAGTTGGTGGCGCACAGAATGGCGACCCGGTCGCCGGGCTCGAGGCCGAGCGATGTCAGAACGCCGCGGGTTTTGGCAACTTCGGTCTCGAGCTGTCCGTACGTGATCCGGTCGGCTCCGGCCACAATGGCGGTACGGTCCTTCGGATGTTCGGCGAAAAGTGTCGCAATGTTCACAGAGCAGAAGTCTGGCACGGACTGGCTAAAGGAACCGGTGTTCGCGACCGAATGGAGATGGTGACGTTTCGAGCCGCCTCCCCCACCCCGGCCCGCCCACGGAGGCGGACCGTCGCCATCGTCGTGATGGCGCTCACGTTGTTCGGCGCGCTCATGGTTCGCGACGCGCCGCAGGCGGCAGCCACCGCCAGTGACGAGGCAGCTTTTGTCTCGAGGATCAACAATCTGCGAGCCAACGCCGGGCTGCCAACGCTCACGGTCGACGTCCAATTGGCGAACCTGGCGCGTGCCCATACCCAGGAGATGGCCGATGCCGGCTACATCTTCCACGCATCACCCCTCGCCGCCGGTTACAACGGCCCCTGGCTGAGGATGGGTGAGAACGTAGGGTTCGGACCGAGCGTGTCGAACCTCATGAACGCCTTTGTGGCAAGCCCCAGCCACTACAGCAACCTCACCGATCCGGGCTTCACCCACGTCGGCGTGGGTGTCGTGTGGAAGGGCGGAACGCTCTACACGACCCACCGCTTCCTCGAGGCACCACCGACCACGACCACCACAACGACCACGACAACGACCACGACAACGACACAACCGCCGACGACCACGAAGGCGCCGACGACCACGACTGCGCCACCCTCAGGGCCGACAACGACTGCGCCACCTTCACAGCCCACGACGACCACGACCGTCCCAGACCTTGCATCTCCAACTGCGCTTGCCCCGGCCGACGTCGATGCCGGTCGCATCGTCGCCCTGCTCCAACTCCTCGAGCAGATCGGCACCTGACTCGAGTTGTGACCGACCTGGCGATCAGGACCCGCGGCCTCTCTCGCACGTTCGGCGACCGAGTTGCGCTCGACGAACTCGATCTCGGCGTGCTGCGAGGTGAGGTGTTGGCATTGCTCGGCCCCAATGGAGCCGGCAAGACGACCACGGTTCGACTCCTCAACGGCATCCTTCGACCAGACAGCGGCACCGCTGAGGTGCTCGGGCTCGACCCGGCGACCGAGGGCAACGCGATTCGCCGACGGACTGGAGTGCTCACGGAGAACGCCGGGCTCGACGACCGCCTGACTGCGCGCGAGAACCTCGAGTTCGCAGCGCGCATCCGCGGGTTCGATCGAGCAACTGCTCGTCGACGCATCGACGAGCAGCTCGAACGGTTTGCCATGGCCGACTATGCCGACGAGACAACCGTCGGCTTCTCGACCGGGCAGCGCAAGCGGCTTGCGCTGGCCCGTGCTCTGGTCCACGACCCCGAGCTGTTGTTCCTCGATGAGCCGACCAGTGGGCTCGATCCGGCCGCCACCCGAGACGTCACCGATCTGATCGGATCTCTCGCCCGAGAACACGGTCGTACCGTCGTCCTCGCCACACACTTTCTCGGTGAGGCAGGCCGAGTCGCCGACCGTATGGCTGTGCTCGACCATGGTCGTCTGATGGCGATCGGTCGCCCTGATGAACTCGCAGCCACCCTGTGGGACGGGATGCCGATCGACATCGACCTTGGGCGTCCGGCCACCGGTTCCGAGGTCGACCTCATGATCGCCACCGCTGGTGTGACGCACTGCCAGGCGACCGACTCCGGCATGACGGCTGGTGTGCGCGAGCGAAACGTCGTACCAACGATCCTCGCTTCGCTTCACGAGGAACGGGTTGCGGTGTTCGGTGCACATCTCCGACCGGCGTCGATGGAGGACGTGTACTTCGCGCTCGAGCAGACCTTCGCTACGGATCCGGCGTCATGAGGGGGATCCAGTGGCCGGCGGTCGGCGCGCTCGTGCGCAAGGACCTTACGGCGATCCGCCGCAGCAAGGCGGTCGTCATCCCGATGCTGCTGGTTCCGATCCTGCTCATGGTCGTTCTTCCGCTCACGATCGGCTACGCAGCGCGATCGACACCGTCCGGGCTCGGAGCCGAGGCATTCCTCGACTCGCTTCCCCGCAGACTCGCCGAACCGATCGAAGCACTCCCACCCGAGGCGCAACTCCTCACGCTCGTGCTCGGCTTTCTGCTCGCCCCACTGTTCATGATCGTGCCGTTGATGGTGAGCGCAGTGATCGCCGCCGATGCCTTCGCAGGCGAAAAGGAGCGGCGCACGATGGAGACACTGCTGCATCTGCCGATCTCCGAGCGTGACCTCTTCATTGCGAAGCTCCTGACCGGAATGCTCCCCGCCATCGCCGTCTCCTGGGGAGGCTTTCTGGCCTTCTGCATGGTTGCGAACACTGTGTCGTGGGGGCGAGTCGAGGGACTCCTCGTCCCCAACCAACTCTGGCTCGTGATGATCTTCTGGGTCGCACCCGCAGTGGCGCTGCTCGGACTCGGTGTGATGGTGCGTGTCTCTGCCCGGGCCAGAACGAGCCAGGAAGCAAACCAACTCGGTGGGGCCGTCATCCTCCCGCTCATCTTCCTCGCAGTTGGCCAATCGACCGGCGTGTTGTTGGTGAGTTTGCGGCTGGCGTTGGCAATCGGCGCGGTGATCTGGCTGATTGCCGTTGCGCTCGTGTGGCGCGGCGCAACCCGATTCAGCCGCGATCGGATCGCAGCGACCACCTAGGTCAGCAGGACGAACTGGAGAGCTGCAGCTCCAAGGATGACAAGGAGCAACAGGCCGACAACGAGGGTGGTCCCAGCTCTCATGCGAGGTCTCCTTGCCGATCGTCGGGCCGATTCCCGAGCTGAACCGGCGTGACGACACCGTTGGGCCGGTCACTGTCGGGCAGCGGTCGCAGGCGAATCTCGATGCCCGCACCGAGTTCGAGTTCGTCTGCCGCAGAGCTGCGCGCCACCGCCAACGAGAGCAAACCACTCGAATCGACCACGAGCCCGACACGGCCGGTGGGAATCTGGTCGTATGCATCCACAGGCAGACCGATGCGGTCGTCGCCGTTGATCGAGACGATCACCTCGCCACCGAACGCGAGCATCTCCATGGGGTCGACGTTGAGTTGACAATTGCCGAACTGATCAACCCAAAGGACCTCACACACGAGCTCATCACCGTCGATGCCGGGCTCGAACCGGCTGATGGGCAACACCCCTGGCAGAAGGCTGGCCGGGTCGATCTCAGGCCCCAGATCGGTCATCGGCACCCCAAGACAGAGATGCGCAGCCGCCGGCGCGAACACGTCGCGACCATCGAAGGTCGACCCGCCAGCCCGAGGGAGACACACGTCGGGGTTCCGTATCTCGACGGCACGCGTTGCGCCACCAACCATCCCGACCGCCGGGGCGAGTACACCGTTGTCCGGACCGACGAGCACCGACATGCCGTCACCGACTTCGACGGCGACCGGGCGCCGCTGGGTGCCGACGCCCGGATCGACGACCGCAACCACTACCCCCGGGCACAGATAGTTGGCGGCACGAGCGAGCGCCAGCCCGCCGGCCCGGGTATCGAATTTCGGAATGCCATGACTGACGTCGACCACGGTGACGGCAGGGGCGATCGATCGAATCACCGAATGTACGACACCGACGAACTCGTCGGCAGTGCCGAAATCGGAGAGAAACGAAATCGTGTCGTAGCGAAGAGCGGACCCATCCACGAGATCGACGCTACCCGCCGAGCTCGCGTGATCTGTCAGCGGCCGCTGCGACCACCCGGTCGATCAGTTCCACGAAGCCGTGGTCTGCGAACACCTCGAGACCGGCCTGCGTCGTGCCGTTCGGCGAGGTGACATTGACACGGAGCTTGGCGGGGTCTTCTCCAGATTCACTGAGAAGAGCCGCAGCACCGAGCAACGTCTGCCGGGTCAGCGTGTCGGCGACCGCTGGCGTGAGTCCCTGGGCGACACCGGCTGCGATGAGTGCTTCCGCCAAGTGGAAGACATAGGCGGGCCCGGATCCGGACACTCCCGTGACGGCGTCGAGGTCGGATTCGGCGACGACGACCACCCGGCCGACAGCCGTCAGTATCGATGTGGCCCAGTCCAGATCGGCCTCGCTCGCATGCGCACCGGCCGCGATCGCTGCCATTCCCTGTCCGACGAGAGCCGGTGTGTTCGGCATCGACCGCACCACGGCGACACCCTCGATGAGCGCTGCTTCCATGGTGGCAGTGGTGATACCAGCCGCAATCGACAGCAGCCGCGGTACCCGTGCGTCGGCGAGTACCGGGAAGACCACGGGCGCAACCTGCGGTTTGACCGCCAGCACGGCGTCGATCTCCGCCATCGGTGCGATGCCGACCGACAGCCCGGGATGAGCTTCGGCGAGCATCGTGCGGCGCTCCGACACCGGTTCGACCACGTGGATCTCGGTTGCCTCGGCCCAGCCGTCCGAGATCATGCCGCCCAGCAGAGCTTCGGCCATCTTCCCTCCACCGATGAACTGGAGCCGCACGGTCTGCTCGGTCATGCTCGGCACGGTAGCGGAGGTGGTGCCGGCGGCGGGGCGAGATCACACTTCCCCAAGCGTCTTACCCCGCCCCCGACGACTTCGAGAATACATGAAACATAGTCAAAAGCAATCTTATTTCTCGAAACCAGGGAACCCAATCCGCAGCGCCGGCCGAAAGATCCGTTCGACGTAGGCCCACATCGAGCCGAGGACTCGGTCGAGGTCGGCGTCGGTGACCGCATGGAGCGGCAGGGAACCGGCGAGGAAGATTGCGTGTTCGTCACCGATCTCGAGATTCATCCCGGTCAACTCCCGGTTGCGGATGAGGAGGTGTTCGTAGAACGCCTGCTCATGTGCCTCCGGCGCCGGCATGAGGAAGGTCTCGTAGCGGAAGGTGCGCTGATTGATCGTCCACCATGCGGTCCAGACATCTTTCTCCTCACCCCGAAGGCGCACGTACCATCGGCGCTCTCCGGGCCGGCCGCGCTCGACCGCATCGATCATCGGGTTGGCCGCCAGCTCGGCATCGAGCCAGGCGGTGATGCGCGCCTCGAGCTCGTCCAATTCCTGAGGAGTGGCGGGGGGTGAGAGGTCCACGAAACCTCAGGCGAGACAGTCGACCGGTACGCGCTCGGAGAGGTCGAGGTAGACCCGACGAAGTCGAGCAGCCATCGATGTCCAGGTGTACGACGACGCGGCCTCGACCGCCCGACGAGAAAGATGATCGGCAAAGACCCGGTCGCTGAGGATCTGGTCCACGGCAGCGGCGAAATCGGCCGGATCGCGGCCCGGAATCCGCAGACCGGTGCGGCCGTGATCGACGAGGGTGCGGAGTCCACCGACATCGGATGCCACGACCGGAACACCGCAGGCCGCCGCTTCCAGCGCCACGAGCCCGAACGACTCGCTGCGTGACGGGACGAGAACGAGATCGGCTGCCCGGTAGTAGGTGGAGAGCAAGTGGTGCGGCTGGGGTGGCACCATGGTCACCCGCTCGGTGAGCCCTCGATGTGCGATGAGTCGCTGCAGCTTTGCAACCTCGTCATCTCCCTCGGCACCACTCGCCCCGCCAACGATCAACAGACGTGGCTCCCGGCCGTCATGCTGTTGCAGACGGGCGAGCGTTTCGACTGCGACATCAGCGCCTTTGAGCGGCTGGATCCGGCCGACGAACAACAGCACCGGTTCCTCGCCCAGCCCGAGCGCCTGACGAGCACCGTGTCGAGAACCGGTGGAGAAGAACGCATGATCGACGCCTGGGGGCACGACCTCGATGCGGCGGGATTCGGCTCCGTAGTGCGTGATGAGCTCGTCCATCTCGACCACCGAGTTGGCCGTGATCACATCGCTGCACGCAATGACGCTGGCTTCGGCGTCGATCCGATGCTGCGGCTCGCGATCACCGGTCTCGGCCTTCACTCGAGCGAGCGTGTGGAACGTCGACACCAGAGGGAGGTCGAGTTCGTGCTTGAGTCGGTGGCCAGCCACGCCTGACAGCCAATAGTTGGCGTGGAGCACGTCGACAGGACGAACCTCGAGTTGGTGGCGCACCCCGTCTGCAAAGGCATCGACAACGCCGGGCAGGTCTTCCTTGGCGAGCGTCGTCGGTCCCGCATCGACATGCACGACCTCGAAGCCGGGTTCCACCGTCAGCCGCGTCGGCAGATCGTTGCTCCAACGGCGGACGTACACGGTGGTGTCCGTACCGCCGTGCGCGAGCGCAGCGACCAGTTCGCGTACGTAGACGTTCATACCGCCGGCATCGCCGCCACCCGGCTGCACGAGCGGCGACGTGTGGAGCGAGAGCATCGCGACCCTGGTCACAACCGCTTCAACCTCTCCGCTCCAGCCGACATTCCGAGCAGACTCGTCTAGGACGGCCCGGCAGGCGAATCGCTCGCCGAGATGCGCCGGGCAAGTTCGTTGTTGAGGCTGTCGATCACACTGTGCAGCGAGCGCCGGATGTGCGACAACTCCACCTCGAAGTGCTGGATTCCGTCCAGTGCATCGGCCAATTCGGTATCGGTGAGCTCGGCGACGGCAGAGACGATCGGAGCCCCCACCACGGCGTCGAGAACGGTGCAGAGCGGATCCACCACATGGTCGGGTGGCTCGAGTTGCGGATCGACACGGCCAGAGACCGACGACCGGACCCGCTCGCTCATCAGGTCGGCAAGGCCTGCGACCAGTTCGCCGAGATTGCCACCCCCGCCCTCGGAACGGCGCCTCGTCTCCTCGGCGAGGAGATCGAGCCGACCCTGGGCCAGCCGACGGACATAGGACGTGCCGTTCTCGAGCTCTGCACACTCGGCGCGCATCGCCCTGATCCGCTCGATTGGCGCCTCAGCGACGCCGACCACATAGGCGGGATCGACAACTCGTTCCAGCTCGGGAATCACCCCCTCAGCCTACCGGGAACGGGCTCAGCCGCCGGAAACCGGCGGCAGCACGGCGATCTCGTCACCGTCGATCACTCGGTCTGACCGCTCCGCCGGCTCACCGTTTCGCCAGACATTGCAGGTTGGGAGAAGGTGCCCGAAGTGGTCGCCATACGCGGCGACGGCAGCGTCGAGCACGTCACCGACAGTGTTCCCCGTCATCACCGCTTTGCCGGTGCCAGCGGCCTCTCGTGCAGATGCGAACAAGCGAAGGGACACGTCAGCCATCCCCCTTTCCTATCGCGTCGACGAGGCGTCGCCGCCCTGGAGTCCGTCGCACCCGCCAGGCACACCGGAAAGATATTTCCACAGGGGGGCATCCCCATCCGTGTCGGACGACGTCGGTACCTTGCGGCACGATGCTCGATCTGCTTCTGGCTCGCCACGGCCAATCGGAATGGAATGCCGCTGGCCGGTGGCAGGGGCAGGCCGACCCTCCCCTCTCCGAACGGGGCCGGGCCCAGGCCCATGCTGCGGCTCGACAGGCGGGGACGTTCGACGCCATTTTTGCCAGCGACCTCAGCCGGGCGCTCGACACGTCCATAATCATTTCCTCCGCGATCGGAGTCGGCCCCGTCATTGTCGACCCTCGCCTGAAGGAACGCGACGCCGGCGACTTCTCCGGACTCACCCGTGACGAGATCGAAGCCCGATTTCCCGGTGCGCTCGCCGCTCGCCGCTGGCCGACAGGCTGGGAGCCCGACGAGATCTTGCTGGCACGGGTATGGGCTGCACTCGACGGAATCCTCGAGCACACCGGCGGGTCGGGCACCGTCCTCGCCGTGACTCATGGCGGGGTCATCTACAGCATCGAAGGCCACCACGGCGAGACCCACGCACGCATCGGCAACCTCGGCGGACGTTGGCTTCACCACGACGGCACTGCGTGGCACCTGGGAGAACGCATCGAACTTGCCCCCGAGAACGTCTCGATCGACCTCGATGACATGGTCTGATGCCCGCCGTCTCACCCACGCCCGACGATCCGCGCCACGACCCGGCCCATCCGGCCGTACGTCGGATGTCGTCGCGCTACCCCGTCGAGGTCATCCGCTCCGAACGCCGCAACAAAACCGTCTCGGCCAGAATCGTCGACGGCGTCATCCGAGTACGGATCCCGGCGTGGATGACCGCCGAAGACGAGGCGCGCTTCGTCGACGATGTCGTTGCTCGCATCGAACGAGAACGTCGCTCGTCGGCGATCGATCTTCTCCGGCGGGCCGAGTCGCTCGCCGACGACTACGGCCTCCCCCACCCCACGTCGGTCACATGGTCGAAGGTCCAGCGCCAGCGTTGGGGATCATGCTCGGTCGGTTCGGGTGACATCCGAATCTCCGATCGTCTCGTCGACGTGCCGCCGTGGGTGCTCGACAGCGTGCTCATCCACGAACTCGCACACTTGGTCGTTCCCAACCACGGCCCCGACTTCGAGTCGATCGTCAACCGCTACCCATTGAACGAACGAGCCACCGGCTATCTGATGGCGGTCAGCGACCGTCTCAACCAGCAGTCGGGCTGACAACACCACCACCAGCCTCGATCCACGCCGCCTCCTCCTCACCCATCGGCGTCGACGGGGGGGCGCTGGTCCAGGCCCAGAGTTCCTCGCTGATCGCTCGCCAGTTCGCAGTGGCCTCGAGCCGACCCAACAGGGAGAACAGCCCGAGATTGATGCGTTGGATCAACGCAAAGGTTGGCGGCACGTTGGTGTGCTTGAGGATCTCGTTCGTTCGAGCGTCGAAGGTCTTGTAAAGCAGCCGACCGCTGTATTCGCTCGTGACCTGCATCGTTTCGTTGTCGAGGATCAACTCGTAATACGCGGCGAACCAGTCGTAGATCTCCTGATCGTCGAACGGCGCGCCAGGCCGCAGCACCTTCACCTCTTCGGCAATGCGGCGGAAATCCCGGGCGTTGCGCTCGAGCATGGCGCGAATCAAGCGGGCGAACTGTTCGATCTCGTTCGGGTCGAAATGTTTCACCAGACCGAAGTCGATGAAAGCGACACGGCCGTCGGGCGCAAGGAGATAGTTGCCAGGATGCGGATCACCGTTGAAGGTGTACTGACGGTTCAGACTGCGGAACACGAACCGGTACAGGATCTCCGCGACCCGATCGCGCTCCTCCTGCGGCAGGTCGAACGCACACTCGAAACGTTGCCCGTCGACGAACTCGGTCGTGAGCACCGTGCCGCTCGAGTGCGTGGTGACGACGTCGGGAATCCAGATGTGTGGGTGGCCGCGGTAGTAATCCGCAAACAGGCGGACATTGTCGGCCTCGTTGACATAGTCGAGCTCCTCGGTGATCCGAGCTCGCAGCTCCTCCACGAGTTCTTGGGGATCGAGGCCCGGAAAGACCATCCCGAGGAGCATCGCAAGCGTCTCGCTGTTGTCGAGATCGGCTGCCACCGCCTCAGCGATTCCGGGATACTGAACTTTGACCGCAACCTCGGTCCCGTCGAGCGTTCGAGCCCGGTGGACTTGACCGATCGACGCTGCGGCGATCGGCTCGGGGTCGACATGGTCGAAGAGATCGTGCAGCGGTCGCCCGAGCCCTCGCTCGATCTCGCTCAGCGCAAGATCACCGCTCATCGGTGGCGCATCGCTTCGTAGGCCGGCGAGTGCTTCGCGCATCGGCTCGGGCATGCCCTCGTCGAGATAGCTGGCCATCTGGCCGAGCTTCATCATGGCGCCCTTCATGTGGCCTAGGGCCGCTACCACGTCTTCAGCTTCACGCCGCTCGAGGTCGGCTTGCATGCGACGTCGACCCTCGTCGTCGGCCAACTGCTGCCGGGCTTTCGTCCACGTACGGTCGCCGGCGCGACGCACAGCGAGTCGGGCCATCGCCACCGAGCGCTCCCTGCGGGAGGTGGAGTGGATCGGCCCGTCCGCGTCTGCTCCGTCACCGGCTCGACGACGCAGAACCCGACGGATGAAGACGACCACGCCGGCAAACGAAAGAAACGTGACGAAGCGCGGCGCGCCCACAGCTCAGCCTTCGGTCGACAACGAGGGATCAGCAGGTGACACGTCGTTC